>ENA-UOOD01004812-UOOD01004812.1-human-gut-metagenome-genome-assembly--contig:-CS67-NODE-4812-length-10217-cov-4.978056_pt1 | contig 10217 bp, 11 predicted proteins | sample MGYA00242464_ERZ724011 | MGnify/ENA metagenome assembly ERZ724011 | reverse complement strand
CCATTCCGTTCATGACCAAGAACATCTGGCCCGTCATGCCTATCATGATGCTCGGCTCCGCCATCGCGGCCATCCTGACGATCTTCCTGGGCGTCCACGACCCCGCCCCGCACGGCGGCTTCCTCGTGCTGCCCGTCGTCGACGGCGGCCTGCAGTGGGTGATCGCGATCCTCATCGGCGCGATCATCGGCGGCATCCTCTTCGTCCTCTTCAAGAAGTACGATTACGACAAGAACGGCGGCAAGGTCGCCGAGTAGCTCGGACGAGCGCTTGTCCTGGGGCCCGGTTCTGCCGGGCCCCTTTTGTCCCTACGAGAAGAGCTGAGAGGAGCAGCTGTGATCTACACGCTCACCACCAACCCCGCGGTCGACATGAACGTCAACGCGGACACTCTCACCACCAAGAAGGTCAACCGCACGCGCGACGCCGTCTACACCCCCAACGGCAAGGGCCTGAACGTCTCCTTCACGCTGAAGCACTACGGGGTGGACTCGGTGATTCTGGGCTTCTTCGGCGGCTTCTCCGGAAACTACATCGTGACCGAGGCCGAGAAGCGCTGCCCGGTGCGACCCGTCCAGATCGACGGCATCACCCGCGTCAACATCTTCGTGACCACGCCGGAGGGGGAGTACAAGTTCCCCAACGCCGGCGCGCCCGTGAGCCGCGAGAAGCAGCTCGAGATGCTGGAGCTCCTGCGCGGCCTCGACGACCTGGAGGTCCTCGTGGTCTCCGGCAGCCTCTCGCCCGAGATGGACGCCTCCTACTACGACGAGCTGATCGATGTGTGCCAGGAGAAGGGCGCCGAGTTCGTGCTCGACATCTCGCACCCGCACCTCGCCGAGCTCGTGGAGCGCCATCCGCTGCTGATCAAGCCCAACGACGAGGAGGTCGCGGAGATCTTTGGCGTGGACGTGAGCGACGAAGGCGACATCCTTTCCGCGCTCGCGCACATCCACGAGCGCGGCGCCAAGAACGTGCTGCTCACGCTTGGCGGCGAGGGCGCGTACTTCTCCAACGGCGGGCATGTCTGGCGTGCGAGCGCGGCAAAGGTCGAGGTGCTCTCCACCGCCTGCGCCGGTGACGCCACGCTGGCGAGCTTCCTCTCCGCGTGGCTCGATGCCCGCGACGAGGTGGAGCCGGCGCTGGTGCGCGCGATGGCCACGGGCGGCAACGTCGCCATGTGCGCTGGTCTCGGCGACTTTGCCCTTGTGGACGAGATTGCGCGCTCCATCGAGGTGACACAGCTCTCGTAGCCTTAGGTGTCGAGCCCAGAGTGCACGGTCCTTCTCGCCCCCGTTTTCTTGCCAGGAAAACGGGGGTTTTGCATTTTGAGGCCCCGCGCGCTCCTGGGAAGGCCGCCCCCCGTGGGGTTCCCTTTGGTTTTGGGCAACAAGTTTTATGTGCTGCCGGCCTTTTGAAGGTTTTGCATCAATCGTTTTTCCCACAAGCGAGAAGAACGTGGCGTTTTCTACAAATCCCGGCGCTTGGCATCAAACTTGTTGCCCAAAACCTCTGTCGGCGCTGGGTCGCACGTCCGCCGTCCGCCGACCAATTCTTTCGCTTTGCGAGAAAAGAAGGGAATCGAAAGCCCCTCTCTGTGACGAACGACGTACGCTTCTGCGGGAAGGGGGCTCTTTCATGGCGAACAAGGGTCAGGGGCGCATGCTCGCCGTCGAGCGGCGCCAGCGCATCATCGAGATGCTCGAGAACGGCTCGTCGGTGCTCATCGCCGACATCTGCCGCGAGTGCGGGGTGTCTGCCGTCACGGCTCGCGCCGACTTGGACTACCTGGAGGGAGAGGGCCGTCTCAAGCGCACGCACGGCGGGGCGGTTCCCATCTCGGAGTACGTCATTCCGCGCGTCTCAGAGCGCGTGCGCAAGAACGCCCGCGCCAAGCAGGCGATCGCGCGGCGCGCCGCCGAGCGGGTGAGCGACGGCGAGATGATCCTCGTGGGCAGCGGCTCCACGACGCTGGAGTTTGTCAAGGCGCTGCGCGGAAAGCATGACGTGACCATCGTCACCAACTCGTGCCACATCATCGAGCATGCCGAGCAGTACCTCCCTGACGTCACGATCATGTCGACGGGCGGCATCCTCGCCCGGAAGTATCGTCACTACTACGGGCCGCTCGTTGGGGCGAGCCTTACGGACATCTATCTGGACCAGGTATTTCTCGGGGCGGATGGCTTTGAGCCGAGCTTTGGGTTCCTTGCCGAGTACGAGCAGACGGCCTATGCGAAGGTTGAGTTCCTCAAGCACGCGCGCAACCGAATCATTCTCATGGACTCGAGCAAGGTGGGGTCGGGCCGCTCGTTTTTGCGCTTTGCCAAGCCGGATGACGTCGACGTGGTGATCATGGAGAAGGACCCGGGCAAGATGGTCCGGGAGGCCTGCAACCAGGGCGATCACGAAGTCCAGGTCATCGAGACCCTGTCCGAGGAGTAGCCACAAAAAGGGCGGCGCACCCAATGGCGCGCCGCCCGTCTGAGCTCTGGGGGAGTCGGCTTACGCGCGGCCCACGGAGCCGAGGTTGTTCATGCGAACCTTGACGAGCTCGGTGATCTCGGCCATGCCCGGCTTGGCCGGCTTCTTGGGATCGAAGCAGGCGGGGTTCTCGGCCATGTAGCCCATGAAGCCGCGCATGTAGGCCTGACGCAGCTCGGTGGCGTAGTTGACCTTGCAGATGCCGTTCTTCACAGCCTCGGCGACCTGCTCGTCGGGCACGCCGGAGGTGCCGTGGAGCACGAGCGGCACGTCGACGGCGGCGCGGATGGCCTTCACGACCTCCTGCTCGATGTGCGGGGTCTCGGTGTAGACGCCGTGCGCGGTGCCCACGCCGATGGCGAGCGACGTGCAGCCGGTGCGCTCGACGAACTCGCGGGCCTCGTCCGGGTCGGTGTAGGGGTTCTCGCCCTCGACGGCCGGGCCGTCGTCCTCCTTGCCGCCGACCTTGCCGAGCTCGGCCTCGACGGGCACGCCCATGGCGCGGCCGGCGTCGGCGACGAGCTTGGTGAGGGCGATGTTATCCTCGAAGGTCTCGTGGGAGCCGTCGATCATGACGGAGGTGTAGCCGGTGCGCAGGGCCTGCATGCAGCGGTCGTAGCCGTCGCCGTGATCGAGGTGGAGGGCCACCGGCACGCTGGCGCGCTCGGCCGCAGCCTTGACCATGCCGTAGAAGTAGTCCAGGCCGGCGAACTTCACGGTGCCGGGCGTGGTCTGCATGATCACCGGGGACTTGGTCTCCTCGGCGGCGGCGAGCACGGCCATGACGAACTCGAGGCTCTCGATGTTGAAGGCGCCAACCGCGTAGTGGTTGGCCTGGGCGTCGAGAAGCATCTCCTTGGTGGTGACGAGCATCTAAAGCTCCCTTCCTCAGAACCGACTGATGCCGTCATTGTACGTTTGCGCGCAGGTGGACGGCGGCGTCAGGTGCCGCGGGCGGTCCTGCGCGCGCGGCGGAAGGGAAAGCAAACGAAGGGCCGCGACGGCGACGTCGCAGCACCCTCGCCTTCCCTAGAAATCGGTTTGGGTTCATCGTTTGAGCTTGAGTGGGATTCTGCTGTGAAGGACGTCGCTTTTACCTCAGGTTATGCAAATCGCAACTGAATCGTACCGTGAGGAGTGAACCCAAACCGATTATCGGTTTGGGTTCGTTTTTCCGGACGCACTGAGGTGGGCGGAAATAGTCACGTCGATTACCTCGCATTTTGCGGAGGGTCAGCGTGCCGTCCGGAAAACGGTGAACCCAAACCGTGAGAGGGGATGCGCGGCGTCCGGCGGAGTTGTCAAAAGAAAAGCAAAAACAATGTGATAGATTGCCTTTAAAGAAAGTAAAGGAAACACATTTCATACACAATTGCCGAGAAGAACGGGTGCCCCATGCCAGACATGTCCTCCGAGGAGCGCCGCGCGGCGATTCTCTCCATGCTCGACCGTGCCACGTCCGTGCAGGTCACCCAGCTTGCCGAGGCGTTTGGTGTCAGCCGCGTGACGGCGCGCGCCGACCTTGACGCCCTGGCGCGCGACGGGAAGCTGCGGCGTACGCACGGCGGCGCGGTCTCGCTCTCCAAGACGCTCACCGTCTCCGTGCAGGAGCGCCGCATCAACGTGAACGTGGAGGCAAAGCGCTCTATCGCGCGGCTCGCGGCGCCGCTGGTGGAGGATGGGGACGCCGTGCTCGTGGACTCGGGCACCACCGCGCTCGAGTTCGTGCGCGCGATCTCCGGGCGCTCGGGCGTCACCGTCGTGACCGACGACCTCACGATCGCCGACTACGTGGATCGCTCCGCGCCCTCGCTCGACGTCATCATGCTCGGGGGCAGCCTGCGCAAGGGCCATCGTTACACGGCGGGACCGCTTGCGCTGCGGGCCCTCGAGGTGCTCCATCCCGACAAGGCGTTCGTCTCGCCGACCTCCTACGTGCCCGGCCGCGGCCTCATGACCAACAACCAGGACATGGCGGAGCTCAAGCGCGCATTTCTCGCCTGTGCCGAACGAACCTACGTGTTGCTCGACTCCTCCAAGGTGGGTGCGCCGGGGCTTCTCTGGTTTGGCACGCTCGCCGACGTGGAGGCGCTCATTACCGACGCAGATCCCGGCGAGGCGGTCCGCGCGGACGGCGAGGAGCTGGGCTGCCGCATCATATACTGATGTCCACAACTAAGGGGGACAAACCATGGCGGTAAAGCTCATTCTCACGGACATCGACGGGACCATCCTGCCGTATGGCAGCGCGGTCGTCTCTGAGAGGACCATCGCGGCGTTCCACGCTGCGCTGGATGCCGGAATCGTGGTGGGTCCGGCGTCGGGCCGCTTCCACTCATGGATCCCGGCGTTCTTCGGTGGGGACGAGGCGTGCTGCGCGACGGCGGTGGCAGCCAACGGGCTGCAGATCTATCACGAGGGCGAGCTGGTGCTCGGGCGCGGCATCTCGCCCGAGGCGCTGCGCCATGCCGCGGCCGTGCTCCGCGAGGTCCCCGGTACGGGGCTCATCGTCTTCAAGGACGGCGTGCCGCGCCTCGTCCAGGGTTCGCGCGACGACCTCGCCGTCGCGTTCCCGCGCTACGCGCGCGAGAGTCTCGATGCCGACGGCGTGCCCAACGAGCCCACTCCCAAGGCGAACATCTTCGTGAAGGGCTCGCTGGATGACACCCGCCGGCTCGTCGCGCGCCTCAACGAGGAGGTCGACGGCCTCGACTTTGACGTGCCGCAGGCAATGTTCTGCAACGTGATGCCGAGCGGCTGGAACAAGGGCGCCGCGTTCGAATGGCTCTGCGACTATCTTGGGGTCGCCCGGGACGAGGCGATCGTCTTCGGGGATGCCGGCAACGACGTGGCCCTCTTCGAGCACGCCGACCATTCCGTGGCGGTCTCCGGCGCCATGCCGGAGGCGATCGCGGCCGCCCGCTGGCACATCGGTGCCTGTGAGGACGATGCCGTCGCAGGTGCGATCGAGGCCCTCGCGGCAGGCGAGTGGCCGTTTACGGAATAGGTGAGAAGAACCGCTACGCCACGCGCTCCACGCTGGTCTGGGAGCGCAGCTCGTTGGCGACCTCCATGTCAAAGTGACCGGTGCTCGCAGAGAGGCAGTTGGCGCTCGCGCAGCTCATCGCGTAGGCGAGCTGGTCCTCGACGCTCATGCCGCGCGCGATCGCCACGGCGAAGGCGCCCACCATCGTGTCGCCAGAGCCCACGGGGTTCACCACGTCGATCTTGGGCGCGCGGCCGCGGAAGACGCCCTCCTCGCAGGCCATGACGGAGCCGTCGCCGCCAAGGGAGACCACGACCTTCTCGATGCCGCACTTCTCGTGCACCTCGCGCGCGGCGGCCACGATCTCGTCGATGGACTCGGGCTTGCGACCCAGAATGGCCTGGATCTCGTCCGTGTTGGGCTTGATCATCGTGGGACGAGCCTCGAGGCTGTTCACGAGCAGCGTGCCGGAGGTGTCCAGGATCGCCGGCTTGCCCGCGGCGCGCACCACCGAGACGAGCTCGCGATAGATGTTCATGCCCGCGCCCGCCGGAACGCTGCCGTTGAAGGTCACGACGTCCGCGCGCTCGGCGATCTCGGCGATCTTCTCGCGCACGCGGGCGACCTCCTCGCTGCCCACCGGACGGCCGGGCTCCAGGAACTCCGTCGAACGTCCGTCAGGCTCGAGGACGTTCACGCAGCAGCGCGTCTCGCTCTCGACATGCACGAAGTCATGCTCAATGCCGTCGGCGTCGAGCAGCTCGCAGAGGAGCCGACCGTTGTTGCCGCCCACAAAACCCGTGGCGATCACCTGCTCGCCGCACGTCGCCACGGCGCGCGCGGCGTTCAGCCCCTTTCCGCCGGCGTTGTCGATGCAGGTCTCGACGCGCATGACGGTGCCGTCGACGAGCGGGCAGGCCAGCTGGTAGGCCTTGTCGATGGAGGCATTGAGGGTGACGGTGGAGATCATGGAGGCTCCTTAGGATGGGTTCACAGATGAGCCGTCGGCTCATCTGCATCTTATCGTCCCATTGAGGCAACTACCCGCGAGAATGGGGGAGAACGTTCTCAGTTTCGATTGCTTACGTTTCTAGAATGTCTCGCAACGAGGCGAAAAAGGACGCGACCAACGCAAAGGTGGCATCGGTGCGCGGGCCAACAAACCGCAGCTTAACGAAACGCTCGATCGTCAAGGTACCATCGGTTTAATACCAGTGACTAAAAAATATGAAGAGCAAAAAGATAAGAAGAACAAAGACAAACCGGGAGAAAACCATCTCCAAACGAACTAAACACGAGCAAAACACTCTGAAAAAAGCCAGTTAAATAGCTATATATACGGCGAACGGTAGAAAAAACCCGATAAACGGTCATGCCCTCACTTTTGCAGGAATCGTGAAGAGAAGGTGACGGAAATCGGGTAAAGTGGGTTATCAAGCCTTATGGTAGTAACCAGTTAATTCAGGCAGGAAACGGAGGAGGGGCAATGGTCGGTTGCATTCTCACGGGCCACGGCATCTTTGCGGAGGGCGTTGGTGCCGCTCTGGAGATGGTCGGCGGACCCCAGCAGGACTTCGCCGTGGTCACCTTCCTCGAGGACGAGGCCGGCGAGTATCCCGCCAAGATCTCCGGCGCCATCGCCGAGATGGCCGAGAAGTGCGGCGAGGTCGTCGTCTTCTGCGACCTCATGGGCGGCACGCCGTTCAACCAGTCCATGATGGCCGGCGCCACCATCCCCGGTGTCCGCGTGGTCACGGGCGTCAACCTGCCGATGCTGCTCGAGTGCATGTCCATGCGCACCGACTCCACCACCGCTGAGGAGCTCTGCCAGACCGCCGTCGAGATCGGTCAGATGGGCATTGCGGCCCCCGTGCTGGAGACGTCCGCCGCGGACGAGCCCGAGGACGGTGACGGTATCTAATGCCGGAGAACTTTCTCGACAACGTCCTGGCGTCCTCTGTCGTCCTTCTCGCGTTTCTCGTCCTGATGGGGATTGTCTTCACCATCTGGTCGTACATTAAGATGCGCAAGAAGCGCCAGTACTTCGAGAAGGTGCACAAGGAGCTTGCGCCCGGCCAGGAGGTCATGTTCGGCGGCGGCATCTTTGGCACCGTCAAGGAGGTCAACGGCGACCGCGTGGCGGTCAAGGTCCGCTCCGGCGCCATGCTCGACGTCTCGCGCTACGCAATCCAGCAGATCGACTAGGCGAACAGCCTTTTTCTCAAGGAAGTCCCAAGGCGCATGCCTTGCGATTGCGTTTTCAGACTCGGCTAGAGAAAGGAAGAGAAATGGCAGAGCCCAACATTCTCCTCACCCGCATCGACAACCGCCTCATCCACGGCCAGGTTGCCACCCAGTGGAACTCCACCATCGGTGCCAACCTCATCCTCGTCGCCAACGACGAGGTGTCCACCAACACCATGCGCCAGAACCTCATGAAGATGGCCGCCCCCACCGGTGTGGCCACCAGGTTCTTCTCGCTTCAGCACACAATCGAGATCATCGGCAAGGCTTCGCCCAAGCAGAAGATCTTCATCATCTGTGAGAACCCTGAGGATGTGCTCACGCTCGTCAAGGGCGGCGTGCCCATCAAGAAGGTGAACATTGGCAACATGCACATGGCGGAGGGCAAGCGTCAGGTCGCCACTTCGGTCGCGGTGAGCGACGAGGATGTCGCTGCCTTCAAGGAGCTGCAGGAGAGGGGGGTCGAGCTGGAAATCAGGCGTGTCCCGAGCACGCCGGTCGAGGACGTCAACAAGCTTTTCTCGTAAGCGACCACAGGGTTCTTGGTGCACGGTAGCCTGCCGTGCACAAAACGCAACGTCTTACCTAAGACACACTGAAAGGAGGGACACAGATGGAGGTTTCAATCGTCCAGATTGCTCTCATCTTCATCGTCACGTTTATCGCGGCCATCGACCAGTTCGACTTGCTCGAGTCGCTGTACCAGCCGATCGTGACGGGTCCCATCGTGGGCGCCATTCTTGGCAACGTCGAGCTCGGCCTCGTCGTCGGCGGCACCTATCAGCTCATGACCATCGGCAACATGCCGATCGGTGGCGCTCAGCCGCCCAACGCGGTCATCGGTGGCATCATGGCCGCCATCTTCGCGTGCACGCTTGAGAACGTCGACGCCAACGCCGCCGTCGCTCTCGCCATCCCGTTCGCGCTCCTCGGCCAGTATGGCGTGACCCTGTTCTTCACGCTCCGTGCTCCGCTCCTCGAGTTCTTCCGTGGCTGCGCGGTCAACGCTGACACCAAGGGCATCACGAAGTGGACGGTCGTCTCCGAGGTCATCCTCGGCCTGATCTTCGCCTTCATCGTCACCCTGTTCTTCATCGGCGGCCAGACCTTCGGCCAGACCATCGTCGACGCCATCCCCGAGTGGCTCAACACCGGTCTGTCCCAGGCGGGCAACATGATGAAGTTCGTCGGCTTCGCCATCCTGCTCAAGATCATGATGAGCCGCGACATGTGGGGCTTCTTCTTCATGGGCTTCGGCCTCGCCCTCATCGCGACCAACATCGCGGCCATCTCTGGTCCCGCCCTGCTCATCCTCACCCTCATCGGCTTCGGCTTCGCCTTCTGGGACTTCCAGCAGCAGACCGAGCTGAAGGGCGCTGTCTCTGATGGAGGTGACTTCACCGATGGCATCTAAGACTGAGTTCGAGGTTCCCGCCCAGTATGAGGACCTCACCCCGGCTCCTAACGTTGACCAGAAGACGCTGAACCGCATGGCTCTGCGCTCCTACTGGCTCCAGTCTTCGTTCAACTACGAGACCATGCAGTCCGGCGGCTGGCTCTTCGCCATGATCCCCGGTCTCGAGAAGGTCCACACCAACAAGAACGACCTCGCTGCGTCGATGTACCACAACCTGGACTTCATCAACACGCACCCGTTCCTGGTGACCTTCGTCATGGGCATTGTTCTCTCCCTCGAGCAGAACAAGGTTGACACCCAGACGATCCGCGCCGTCCGCATCTCCGCTGCCTCCCCGCTCGGCGGCATCGGCGACGCCCTGTTCTGGCTGACGCTCGTGCCGATCACGGCCGGCATCACCTCGAACATGGCCATCGACGGCTCCATCGCCGCGCCGTTCATCTTCCTGGTGATCTTCAACATCGCCCAGGCTGCGTGCCGCTTCGGCCTCATGAACTGGTCCTACAAGGTCGGTACGAGCGCCATTGACGCCCTCACCGCCAACATGCAGGCCTTCACGCGTGCCGCCTCCATCCTCGGCGTGTTCGTCGTCGGCGCTCTGACCGTCACCATGGGTGCCACCCAGATCAACCTCACGATCCCCAACGGCACCACCCGTGGCCTCGCCGCCACCACCACCGTGGTCTCCAACGAGGACGCCGCCAACTTCACCGACATGGAGGGTCTCGACACCGAGACCGCTGAGGCTGGCACCATGGGCATCGCCGACCCCGACGGCAACCCGCTCACCGCTGCCGACGCTGACGGCAACGCGGTCGAGACCGGCGTCGTCGACCTCGGCAACGGCATGAGCCAGGTCACCTACGGCACCGTCACCGAGTCCCCGGTTGAGTACTCCGTTGCTTCCACCCTCGACTCCGTGATGCCCAAGCTCGTTCCGCTGGCCCTCGTGCTTCTGCTCTACTACCTGTTCGCGAAGCACAACTTCACCCCGATCAAGGGCATCATCCTGCTCTTCGTCATCGGTGTTCTGGGCTCCGGCTGCGGCCTCTGGCCGAGCATCTGGTAACGAGCCAACCGCTCATG
>ENA-UOOD01004804-UOOD01004804.1-human-gut-metagenome-genome-assembly--contig:-CS67-NODE-4804-length-10234-cov-12.179684_pt1 | contig 10234 bp, 13 predicted proteins | sample MGYA00242464_ERZ724011 | MGnify/ENA metagenome assembly ERZ724011 | reverse complement strand
CTCGGGAGTTATATAGTATCGCTGCGCTGGCGAGGTACGGCGCCTTCGGCGCCATTTTTATGCCGCCTTTGGCGGCTAAAACCTTTACAACCGCCCTGCGGGCGAGGAAATGCATCCCCCTTTGGTGCCTTACGGCACCACCTTCCCCCCGCAGTTCGGTGGGGCGGCAAAAGGAAAGCGCCTTAATGGGCAGGCTAGGCGCCTTACTTCGCCCCACTTGGAGGTCCTATGCAGGACCTCCACAGGGGACTACAAGGCTCCGCGAAGCCATGTACTCATAAGTCGCTCTACTTTAAGCACGGGTTGTTCTGCTCCCTGCATAGGGAGAAGTCCGGCGCAGCTCGGATAGGGGGTGGCGAGCGCAGCGAGCCAGTCAGCAGAATGGTCAGTGCGATTTATGCAGCAGAAAGGCATTCCCGTAACGCTGACTATATACTCATTGCCCGCAAGGGCAATCCTTCCCCTTTGAACCCTTTGAACCCTTTGAACCCTCTGAACCCTCTGAACCCTCTGCACCTTTTGAACCTTCTGAACCCTCATGCCCTCCGGGCGTGTCCTTCGCCCCCTGAGCGCAGCGAATACAAGCTTTGGCACCGAGGGCCGTCAGGCCCGATGGATGCCATACGCCCCTCTGCACCGTAGGCGCAGGCCCCTACGGAAATACAGTGAATACAGTCCAACACTGCTTTATAGCACCAAAAAAGCTCTCCATTCCGGAGAGCTTTTTGATTGCCTTATCAGAACATATTAAGGATTCCTGTAAATCCATAGTGGTTAGAAGGAAGGAAAGCATCGACTGCTTTAGAAACACCGGTAGGTTCAGGTGCCGTAATGAGGAGCAGCAGGATAGCCAGTACGGTGAAACCCAGGGATACCAGGTTTGCCTTGCCTTTGCGGGACATCTCATAATAGCCGAAAAGGCGGAGGCCCAGAGCGCCGAAAAAGGTAATGACCAGTCCCGACAGGGAGAAAATGCCGAAGAGAATATTGGCCATCAGGAAGCCAATGAAGAATACGGGCAGGAAAATGAAGGGCAGATTATAGGCAATGAGGGTGGAGTTCACATGACGGCGCATATCATCCAGCCAGTCAGCCAGGTCGAAACCGAAGAGGCCCAGGGGAATGAAGGACAGGAGGACGATTTTATCCCATATGCCGGAGAGCCGGTCTCTGTCCTGACCCAGCCAGTAGAAAAATACACAAATGAGGAAGCCTGCAATACCGCCGATGATGTAGTAGAAATCTTCAGGAATAAATTTTACGGCAATCATGGCAATGGTAGTAAGGATGGAGCCCGTGACTATCCAGCCGGTAATCTGACTCCGGGAGGCTCTTTTTTCTTCCGGCACATCAGCCCACATCTGTGCCAGAATTTCCGTCATGAAAAGAAGAAGGAAAATGGCCAGAGCGGCGAAAGGATAGACAAAAAGGGAAACAAGGATAAAGAAAACGGGAATAAAGACTTTATATCCCTTAAACACCTGCAGGTGCTTGAAATTTAATTTCTTCTTCTGTGTGTAAATGGTCAGTCTCATAAATACAAGGTAGGTCAGCATGATGCCCACGGTTTCTACCGGCTCACAGCCCAGATAAAGCAGGGAGCAGAAAACAAGTATGGCCGTATTAGCTCCTGTAAAACGGCTGACCAGGGAACTGAAGAGGCCAATATTCAGAAAGGCCACTATTGCGTCACCAAAATTCAAAACATCCATCTCCTTTATAAACAATTCCTTTCTAGTATACCTGTTATAAAGAAAGGACGCAATAGTTTGGGCCTGCTAAAATTACCTGTCAGTCATGGGGATACAATGGCCTTTTCCTGGCAGGCAGCTGTTTACAAAAAGTTCTCTATTCGGCACGGATCAGGTGGGACTGCCCCCTTTTCCTCATCCGATAAAGCTGATAAAATAGAGGGAAACAGGAATGGGAGGGGTTTATCATGGATGATCTTGTTATTGTGGACTGTCAGTATGATTTCATAGATGGTACGCTGGCCTGCGGGCACAGCCATGAGGCGGTGGCAGAACTGGTACGTTTTATAAACAGCCATCCTGTGCGCTGCCTTTATACATCGGACTGGCACAGCCCATCCAATGGTTCTTTCAAGGTGAATGGCGGCATCTGGCCTGTTCACTGTGTGGCCGGTACGAAAGGGGCAGAACTTGATCCTGCTTTTACAGAGCAGGTGAAGGAGAAAGAGAATCGTCCTTCTTCTGAAAATCGTTTCTTGAAGGGCCAAGATGATAAAGTAGAGGAGTACTCTGCTTTTAACGGAGTGAATCAAGAAGGAAAGCGGCTGGGAGACGAGGCTTCTTCCCATGTGTATGTAGGTGGTATTGCGTCGGAGTACTGTGTGAAAGAAACGGTGCTTTCCCTCCTTGCTTCCGGCAGGAAGGTAACACTTCTGGTAAAAGGGCTGGGTTATGTGTCGGAAAAGGATCATGCAAAGACCTTGAAGGAATTGAAAGAAAAAGGTGTGACTCTGCTGGAGGAATAATGAAACAACTTTTGGTAGATGATGTGGGAGAGTTTGGCCTGATTCGCCGAATTATGCACGATTTTATCTTTCGTCCGGAGCTTTTGGTTGTAGGCCCCGGTGATGATGGTGCGGTGTATCGAACGCCTGGCGGATACGACCAGGTGATTTCCACAGATACCATGGTGGAAGGCATCCATTTCACCAGGGACACCATGAGTCCCTTCGACGTAGGGTACCATCTGGCGGCTTCCAATTTCAGCGATATGGCCGCCATGGGGGCTGAGGCCGTGGGATTTGTCCTTTCCATTGCTCTTCCCGGAGATCTTCCTCTTTCCTGGGTGGACCGTTTTTATGACGGGCTCAGGGCCTGCTGCGGAAAGTACAGGGTGAATCTTCTTGGCGGCGATGTGACCGGATCTACAAAGGGATTAATCCTTACCGGTACGGTGACAGGCATGGTGCCTGAAGGGAAAGCGGTGACAAGAAGCGGTGCCCGGCAGGGGGATATCATCTTTGTCACCGGTACTGCAGGTGATTCGGCGGCAGGGCTTTATGCGCTCCTTCATGACATGGGAGAGGAATGGCCTTCCCTGACAGTGAGACATCAGCGGCCGGAACCCCAGATTCCGCTGGGAATACTCCTTAGAAAGGCAGGAGCCCATGCGCTGAATGATATTTCTGACGGCCTGTCCCGGGAATGGAATGAAATTGCAAAGGCATCGGGAGTAGAACTGGAAATAGAACTGGAAAAGGTGCCTCTATCGGCAGCGGTGGGGGCTTTGGCGGAAAAGGTTCATCGGGACCCTCTGGCCTGGGCCCTGAATGGAGGAGAAGATTACCAGCTTACTGGTACCATTTCTCCTTCCGATTTTGATACAATAAAAAAAGAGATGCCCATAACTCCGGTGGGAAGGGTTGTAAAGAAACCGGGAACGGGCGTTTATGTGTGGCGGCATGGTCAAAGACGGCTTCTTCAAGCGAAAGGTTTTGATCATTTTGAAAAGTAAGGGAGGATCCTATGTATACACTGGTGGTCATTCGTCATGGGGAAAGTGAATGGAATAAGAAAAATCTGTTCTGCGGCTGGACAGATGTGGAGCTTTCTGACAAAGGTATGAAAGAGGCCAGCGAAGCAGGCCGTTTATTAAAGAAGGAAGGGCTCTCCTTTGACTGTTGTTTTACTTCTGTGCTGAAGCGGGCTATCCACACAGCTTACCGCATTTTGGATGAAATGGATCTGGTGTGGATTCCCGTGATTAAGGATTATCACCTGAATGAACGGCACTACGGAGCCCTGCAGGGATTGAACAAGACGGAAACTGCCGATAAGTATGGAGAAAAGCAGGTGCTCCTCTGGAGGCGTTCTTACGATGTACGTCCGCCGGCTCTGTCGGAAGATGATCCAAGAAATCCGGTGAATCAGGCGCCTTATCAGAAAATGAAGGGAAAAGTAGCACTTCCATTGTCGGAATGTCTGAAAGATACGGTGGGAAGAGTTGCGCCCTATTTTGATGAAGTCATTCGTCCTCGCATGGAAGCGGGAGATCGGGTGCTCATTGCGGCGCACGGAAATTCTATCAGAGCTCTTCGGAAGCATTTGGAAGGAATTTCTGATAAGGAAATCGCCGGTATGAATATTCCTACCGGCATTCCACTGGTTTACCATCTGAACTCCGATTTCACAGTGCATGATGTATCTTATCTGGGAGATCAGGAAGCGATCCAGGCGAAAATCAACGCTGTAAAGAACCAGTCTGCCTGCTCAGTTAAGAAATAAGGAGGTGCCGGGTATTTCCCCAGGGCGAAACAATATGATAGAAAAAGAAATGGATGAAGCACCGGTGCTGATTCTGGAAGGTGGTGCCATGCGGGGCCTCTTTACGGCTGGTGTGCTGGATGCTTTCATGGACCATCGGTTTTATTTCAAAAAGGCAGCAGGTATCTCTGCAGGCACTCTGCAGGGACTGGGCTACCTGTCAAAGCAGTGCGGAAGAAGCGTCCGGGTCAATTCCGCCTATGCCGCTGATCCCCGGTACATGGGATTTCGGCATATGTTGAAAGGGGGCTCTTTCTTTAATTTTGATTTCATGTTTGGCCCCCTGGCCCATGAAGAGGACCCTTTTGATTTCGAAACCTTTGAGAAGGCCGAAGAAGAGCTCTATGCAGTGATTACAGACTGCCTTGAGGGAAAGCCCCATTTCATTTCCAGCCATGACCTTTCGTCTTCCGAGTTTATGAAGGTCTGTGAGGCCAGCTGCTCTATTCCGTTGGTATCCAAACCGGTGGACTGGCGGGGAAAGGCCTATGTGGATGGCGGCGTGGGCATGCCTCTGGTGCCGCTGCCTGAGGAAATCCCCTTTCCCCATGGGAAAATCGTATATATCCTTACTCGGGATGTGAATTATCGGAAGAAACCGGTGCCCTTCTGGATGCATGGGATGCTGAAGGCTGTCTATGGGCGAACCTATCCGGCAGTGGTGGACGGCATGTGCTCTATTCCGGAGCGGTATAACAGGAAAATGGAAAGAGTCATAGAGCTGGAAAAGGAAGGCGCCGTTTTCGTTATCCGTCCTGAAAATCCGGTAACGGTGTCTCGGACGGAAAGAGATGCCGGCAAATTGAGAAAGCTCCATGGTGAAGGGTATCGTCTGGCTATGGACCGTTTTGATGAAATGATGAGGTGGCTTCATGAAAAATGAAGTAACATTCACGACGAACAGTGAAAAGGAAACCATGGATTTCGGTCGTTTCCTGGGGGAAAGAGCCCAAGATGGTCTTTTCATTGCATTAACCGGCGATTTGGGCGCAGGCAAGACTCATTTCGTCCAGGGACTGGCGAAGGGAATGGGTATAGAGGGAGTGGTAGGAAGTCCTACCTTTACCATTATGAATATATATGAAGATGGCCGTCTTCCCCTGAAGCATTTCGATTTCTATCGTCTTCACAGCGAAGATGATTTATGGAACATCGGCTGGGAGGAGTATGGAGAAGGCGGCGTAGTGGTGGTGGAATGGGCAGATATGTTTCCTTCTCTCATTCCTGAAGAAAGCATTCATATTCATATCGTCCTTTCCGGTGAAGAGGAAAGAAAGATTACTGTATCCTGGAGCGGAAAGGCTCCGGTTGAAATAACAAAGGAGATAGAAAATTATGCTGCTGGCCATTGATACATCATCACTGGTACTAAGCTGTGCATTGGCAGAAGAGGACAGGCTGATTGCTGAATGGACAGTACAGAAAAGGCTTACCCATTCGGAACAGCTTATCCCCCATATGGATGAAATGATAAAGGAGGCAGGGGTTTCCAAAAAGGATATAACGGCTGTAGCCGTTTCTATCGGTCCCGGCTCATTTACAGGCCTTCGCATCGGCCTTGCCACTGCCAAAATGCTGTCCTATATTTGGAAGGTTCCTCTGGCTGGAGTGGACACGCTGGAAGCGCTGGCCTGGAATATGGCGGGGGCCCAGGCCTTTATCCTGCCTCTTCTGGATGCCCAGCGGGGCAATGTGTATGCTGCTTTATACGGCGCTTTTGATGAAATGTGGCAGGAAGAAAAGGAAGAAGCGGCACCTATAGATCAGGTCATTGAAGCAGCTCTGACCCATGGCGGTCCCGTGATTGCAGTAGGAGAATGCGCTGATAAATACAAGGACAAGCTTGTTTCTGCAGGCATTAAACTGGCACCGCCGCATAGCCGCCTGGCCCGGGCAGGAAGCGTAGCTATGGCAGGCTTAAAAAAGATCAGGGAAGGAAAGACTGACAGTCCCTTGTCCATCCTTCCTAATTATATCCGCAGAAGCGAGGCTGAGGTACTTTGGGAGAAACAGCACAGGAAATCCTGATTGAAAAGGCTGATAGAGCCGACGCATCTGCCATTTATGAAATAGGGAAGCTCTGCTTTTCCGATGCCTGGCGTAAAGAAACAGTGATCCATGATATGGAAGGAAGCCACAGTGAATATTTTATAGCCAGAATGAATGGAGAAATTGCAGGCTATGGCTGCTTCTGGTTCATTGCCGATGAAGGACAGCTGCTTAACATCGGTGTTCGTCCCTCTTTTCGAAAGAAGGGCATTGGCGCCCTTCTTCTGGAGGCAGGACTTATGGAAGCGGCTCGGAGACATATGAACACCCTTTTCCTGGAGGTGCGGGTGAGCAATGAGGAGGCACAGCGCCTTTACAAAAATCATGGATTTGAAGTGCTGGGGCTCAGAAAAGGAGTTTATGACCTTCCTAAAGAGGATGGATATATTATGTCCAGAAAAGTAGAAGGAGAATTATGAAGATTTTATCGTTTGAATCAAGCTGTGATGAAACATCCTGTGCGGTGATTGAAGACGGGCGCCAGATCTTGTCTGACGTTATTTCCACACAGGTGCCTATTCACAAGAAATTCGGCGGAGTAGTGCCTGAAATTGCCTCCCGCCACCATATAGAAGATGTGCTTCCTGTAGCCATTGAGGCACTGGAGCAGGCCGGATGTTCCTGGGAAGATATGGATGCCATTGCAGTGACCCAGGGGCCGGGCCTGGTGGGGGCTCTCCTGGTGGGGGTAGCAGCTGCCAAAGCGGCGGCCTGGGCGCTGGATAAGCCCCTGGTGGCGGTCAATCATATGGAAGGCCATATCTTCGCCAATCTTCTGCAGTATCCGGATTTGGAGCCGCCTTTCCTGTCTCTGGTGGTTTCCGGCGGCCATACTATGATTGTGGTGGTGAAGGATTACAATACCTTCCAGCTTCTTGGTCAGACAAGAGATGATGCAGCAGGGGAAGCCTTCGATAAGATTGCCAGGGTCATGGGTTATCCTTATCCTGGCGGCCCACATATCGACAGGCTGGCCCGGGAAGGAAATCCTGATGCCATTTCGTTCCCCATGGGGCTTGGAAGAGAACATACTTTTGACTTTTCCTTCAGCGGCCTGAAATCAGCAGTCATTAACTACCTGAATACCGCCAAAATGAAGAAGGAAGAAATTAATCCAAAGGATGTGGCTGCATCCTTCCAGAAAGCAGTGGTAGATGTGCTGGTGGAAAAGGCCATGAAAGCGGCAGAGGCAACGGGGTATAAGACCATTGCCCTGGCCGGCGGTGTGGCAGCCAACAGCGGTCTTCGCAAAGCATTGAAGGAAGAATGCGATAAACGGGGCATTCGTATGTGCCGCCCGGACCCGGTACTCTGTACTGATAATGGCGCCATGATTGGATGCAGGGCTTATTACATGGCAAAGGCCGGAGACTTTGCACCAATGAATCTCAATGCGGATCCCCGGCTGCCATTTCTGGCCGATCAGCTCAAACTTTGAAAAGCTGCTGATTAGAGTTTCATTTCATATGAATTCAATGATGGAACAGGAATTTCATCAGCGATTCCTCAGGAACTGCTGATTGCATTATTGTGGGGGAAAAAATTATGCAGACCCGTGGAATTGAAATGAGCCAGCTCTATACGCTGGTGCGGGACACCACGAAACTCACCGATGTGCAGGCTAAGATTCTGGACCATATGCAGGTGGCACTGCAGCTGGCTTCTGATATTTCCAGAAATCAGGTATACCTTTGCGCCAGAGGAAAGAATGATGACATTTCCGTCATACTCATGGCGGTTAAGCCATCTTATACTCATGGATCTACCTTCTTTAAATCCGGAGATACCCGTTTAGGAGAAGATCTGGCAGTCATTGAAAATGTTTTCACCACTGGAAGAAAAGTGGTGGGGCGCATGGAGCTTGATCAGGGGCTGACGGTGGCAGTGACGGCTTATCCTATTGTGGATAATGCAGGTATCCCTTTTGCTGCGGTGTGCTTTATGGCGAATTCCGTAAAACAGCAGCAGGTGCTTACGGATACGGCTAATCTGGCACTGCAGGTACCTTTTTCTACTGCTGACTACTACAGCATTCGCCCCCAGGACGGTGTGATTATCCTGGATGCCGGAGGACGTATTATTTATGCCAATGACATGGCTGATGACCTGTATTTTGTGCTGGACAAGGAAGCGGTGGAAAGCCGGGAGCTCATCGGTCACACCATTGTCCGGCTCCCGCTGGTGGACAAGGTCATGAAGACCGGAAAGCCTGCTTACGGTGATGAAGTGTCTGAAAACATGACTCTTTCCGCCTGGGGTCTTCCTATTATTTCCGGAGGCAGGGTGGTACGTACGGTGCTGGTACTTACTGATGTGACTGCCATCAGGGAAAAAGAAAGACAAATTCTGGTGAAGGACTCCGTTATTAAGGAAATCCATCACCGGGTAAAGAACAGTTTGAATACCATTGCCGGTATGCTTCGCATGCAGGCAAGGCGGGCCAAAGATGATGACACAAAAGAAGCGCTCCGTCGGGCGGTAAGCCGTATTCTCGGTATTTCTCAGATTCATGATATTCTGGCCAGCCAGAGCGGCGATAAGATCGATATGGATATTCTTTTGGACAAAATTACCAAGCTCTCCGTGGACAGCCTGGCCCTTATACCTGTCAATGTGGTGAGGGAGAAATCAAGGCGGAATCTCATTGTAGACTCTGAAAAGGCAGTACCGCTGGCCATTGCAGCCAATGAGCTCATTCATAATGCCATCGACCATGGATTTAAGGATATGGAAAAGGGAACACTGGTGGTGGGCACCGAAATTCGAGGCAGTGATCTTCATGTCTATATCAGAAATGATGGACATCCTCTGGCTGATGATTTCAGTACCAAAACCTTTGACCTGGGACTCCAGATTGTGAGGAATCTTTCGGAAATTGAACTGAAAGGGAAATTTTCCCTGAAAAATGAAAATCATATGGTGACAGCCGATATTGATTGTCCCCTGTCAGTGATGGAGGGATAGCATGTCAGAAAAATACCGAATCGTTATCGCAGATGATGAAGCTCTCATCTGCATGGACCTTAGGGAAATGCTGGAAGAAGCAGGCCACGAAGTGGTGGGCATAGGCTCCGATGGCGTAGAAGCACTGAATCTGGTAAAAGAGAAGAAGCCGGATCTGGCTATTCTGGATGTAAAAATGCCGAGGCTTGACGGGATACAGGCTGCCCGTATGATTGCTCATGATAATCTGGCTCCTGTAGTCCTTCTCACCGCTTTCGGTGATGAAGATATGATTGAAAAGGCCAAGAAATCCATGGTCTTTGGATATGTCATGAAACCGGTGGAAGAGAAGACACTCTTCCCTGCCATTCAGATTGCCGTGAGTCAGTATAGACAGAAGAAAGACATGGTGGACCGGGTGAAAAACATGGAAAGAGAACTGGCTGCCCGGAAGATCGTGGATCGTGCCAAGGGCCTTCTTATGGATTACTACCATATTACTGAAGAAGATGCCTATCGCCATATGCAGCAGACCAGTATGAAGCGGGGCATCACCATCGCCGATGTGGCGCAGAAGGTAGTTAAGGAAATCATGGCAAGAAAGAACAGGTAAGAGCTGCCCGCTTTTGCGGGCAGCGGTTTGACAGCCGCTTCGCGGCTGAAGTTTGACGCACCTTACGGTGCGAAGGTTCTAAAGTTTGAAGCGCCTGTGGCGCGGTCGAGATCGGGACCGGGACCGGTGCGATGCTTTCCAGTATTCCCGAAGGTTGACACGCCCTTACGGGCGTGAGGGTTGAGCCAGCCGCCGGGCCTTTCGGCCCTGGGCTGCCAGGGTTCTGCCTGTGATCGGCTTCGCCTTACAGGCGGGCTCCGGGCTCTCGCCCTCGGGAGGTATATAGTATTGTGGAGGTCCTGCATAGGACCTCCAAGTCAGCCAAAGTAGGCCC
>ENA-UOOD01004803-UOOD01004803.1-human-gut-metagenome-genome-assembly--contig:-CS67-NODE-4803-length-10241-cov-5.918123_pt1 | contig 10241 bp, 8 predicted proteins | sample MGYA00242464_ERZ724011 | MGnify/ENA metagenome assembly ERZ724011 | reverse complement strand
GGTGGCATGTTTTTAGCCTCCGATCTCGGCGGCTATGCCGCCGTAGTATCCATCTTGGTTTGCACCGCACCATCTTAAATTCTCTCCCCCAGTCTCGCTTGCGCTCGCCAGCCCCCTCACAGGGGGGGCCTTGGGTACCGTGCATCCATTCTAGCCGTAACGAACCAATGGGCCCTTGCCACCCCTACAGGTTGTTGACAAAAGTAGGTCGCTCCGCAGAGCGAAACATCTTAATTCCTACTATACCCCAAAAACTACCGTTTTACTCCCGCACCATGGCCAATGTCAGGCACATCACGTCCGCCGCGCCGGCCGCCTTCAAGACACGGGCGCACTCGCCCAGTGTAGCGCCGGTGGTGCAGATATCGTCCACCAGCAGCAAACGCTTTCCGGCGAACTGCTCCGGCGATACCGCCTCGTAGGCGTCCAGCACGTTGGCCCGACGCTCCGCCGGATCGTCGATGCCGGACTGGGGCGGGTTGTCCCGCACCTTGCGCAGCGTCTCCAGCGGCATCACGTGCCAGTCCACGCACATGCTGCCGGTCAGGAACCGGGCCTGATCGAACCCCCGCTTCCGCAACCGCTTTTTGCTGACCGGCACCCATGTCACCGCGTCAAATTCGCCGCTGTAGACCTCCGCCGCCGTTTCGGCCATCATCCGGCCGAAGCAGTCCATTGCCCCCAGCTTTCCCTTGAATTTGAAATCCAGAATAGCCTGACGCACAGCGCCCTCGTAGTACAGCGACGCGGCGCAGCGGCCAAAGTCCGCCCCGTACCGCACCCGCTCACACCGGGGCAACGTATCGCGGCAGGTATCGCACAGCAGTTGCTTGCCGGTAGTCTTTCCACAGAAAGGACATTTCCGGGGAAAGAAGAAATCCATCAAGCTGCTGTTGATCTTGTTCAGGTCGTCATTCCATCCCATGATTCGCTGCCTCCTCCCGCAGCCGTCTCCGCAGGCCGCTGTAGCGGCGCTGCTGCCTGTCGTTGGCCGCCATCTGGCCGGGCGCTACGTCGTCGCCCACCAGCACCAGCAGCTCACGGGCCCGTGTAATAGCGGTGTACAGCACGCCCCGCACCATCAGCGCCGGGGCCACCGCCGCCGAAACCAGCACCACGCAGCGGTATTCGCTGCCCTGGGCCTTATGTACCGTCATGGCGTAGGCCATGTCCAGCTGGTTCAGCAAATCGGCGGTGTACACGCAGGTGCGGTCGTCAAATTGAATGGTGATCAGCTCGCCGGAGGGGTCGATCTCCTGAATGACCCCCACGTCGCCGTTGAAGATCCCGGCGCCCATGGCGCCGTCATCCTTCTCCCACACCACGTCGTAGTTGTTGCGGGTCTGCATCACCCGGTCGCCCTCCCGGAACACCATGTCGCCCCACAGCTTCTGCCGCTTTCCGGCGGCAGGCGGGTTCAGCGCCGCCTGTAGGGCACGGTTCAGATTCACCGTGCCGCACACGCCCTTGCGGGTGGGGGACAGCACCTGGATCTGCTCCGCCGGGATGCCCATGTTGTTGGGCAGCCGCTGCCGGCACAGCTCCACCACCGTCTGCACCAGCCGGTCGGGCGCACGGCGGCACAGGAAGAAAAAGTCGTTCTGGGTGTTTTTCAGCTCCGGCGGACGGCCGGTATTCACCGCGTGGGCGTTGCGGATGATGGCGCTTTTTTCCGCCTGACGGAAGATCTCCGTCAGGGACACGGAGGGAATCACGCCGCTGCGCAGCAGGTCGCCCAGCACGTTGCCCGCCCCTACCGATGGCAGCTGATCCGGGTCGCCCACCATCACAAGGCGGCAGCCGGGCCGCATGGCCCGCAGCAGCGACGCCATCAGCTCCAGATCCACCATGCTCATTTCGTCCACGATGACGGCGTCGGCCTCCAGCGGCTCCTTTTCGTTTTTGCGGAAGGTCACCTCGCCGGTCAGCTCGTTCCAGCTCATGCCCAACGCACGGTGCACCGTCTGGGCGTCGCGGCCGCACAGCTGGCTCATCCGCTGGGCGGCGCGGCCTGTAGGAGCCAGCAGCAGCACGTCCAGCCCCATTCGCTCGAACAGCGTCACAATGCCCCGGACGGAGGTGGTCTTGCCGGTACCGGGGCCGCCGGTCAGCAGCAGAATGCCCCGCTCCGCCGCCAGCGCCACGGCGCGGCGCTGCTCCGGCGCGTAGGCCACGCCCTGCTGCTTCTGGATATCGTCGATGATCCTATCCACGTTTTTGCCGCAGTCCCAGTCGTCGCCGCAGGCAGCGGCCAGCCGTTTGGCCACGTAGACCTCCGCCTCGTACATCCGCCGCAGGTAGCAGCCCTGCACGTTGGCGATGGGGCGGCACACGATCGCGCCCCGCTCGCACAGGTCGTCCAGCGCCTTTTCCACCGCCTCGCCGTCCACGCCGATCAGCTCCATGGTGGCCGCCAGCAGCTTGGGCCGGGGCAGGAACACGTGGCCGTTGGACAGGTTGTGGTTCAGCTCATACAGCACCGCCGCCTCCGTGCGGCAGGGAGAATCGCCGTCAAAGCCCATGGCCAGCGCGATCTCGTCGGCGGCGGAGAAGTCCACGCCGCACCGCTCGTCGGTAAGGAGATAGGGGTTGTCCTTCAATTTTTCCAGCGTCTCGTCGCCATAGGCGCGCAGAAGTCCCATGGCCAGCGTCACCGGCAGGTCGTAGCGGCTTAAAAACTCCATCACCCGCCGCAGGCCCGTCAGGCTGCGGAAGGCGGCGGAGATCTCCATGGCCTTCTTGGAGGTGATGCCCTTCAGGGTGGTCAGCTTTTCCGGCTCCTCCTCGATGATCCGCAGGGTGTCCGCGCCGAACTTGTCCACCAATCGGGTGGCGGTGGCGGGGCCGACGCCCTTCAGCACGCCGGAGGCCAGATAGCAGATGATGCCCTCCTCGTCCTGCGGCATGCGGCGCTCCACCAGCTCGGCGGTCATCTGCACGCCGTAGGTGGGGTGGTTGACCCACACGCCGGTGACGGTCATGCTTTCGCCGGCGGCGGCAAAGGGAATGCAGCCCACCACCGTCACCACCTCGCCCTGATCGGTCAGCAGGCTCAGCACCGTATAGCCATTTTCCTCGTTCTGGAACACCACGTTTTCCACGGTGCCCTCAATGGTACTGCGTTCCCCCATGGGTCTCCCCCCGTTTCTTCAGTGTAATGTTGGGATCGCGCCGCGCGGCCTGTTCCGCTTTGCGCCGTCCCTCGTCAGAAAGTCCCTCGTCCAGCAGGACGACGGTTAATCCCGCCAGCCGCCGCAAAAGCGGCTCAAGCTCCTCCGCGTCGCCGGATAAAGGCACCTGAACGGGTACATTAACGGCCCTTTTGGGGTACATAAACCAGTCGAAAAGCACCCATAAGACCGCTGCGATGCCGACGGCCTCCAGAAACGCGGCCACGCCGTCCCGAAAAAGCTCCATGCCGCTCCCTCCCCCAAGCTATCCTATGCAGAGGAGGTGCGGAGGTGTGACTTACCGCGCCAGCAGCTTTTTCAGATATTGGCCCGTGTAGGAGGCGGGTGTGTCCGCCACCTGCTCCGGCGTTCCGGTGGCCACCACCGTGCCGCCGCCGATACCGCCCTCCGGGCCCAGATCGATGAGATAGTCGGCGCATTTGATCACGTCCAGATTGTGCTCGATCACCAGTACGGTGTTGCCCGCCTCCACCAGCCGCTGCAAAACCGCCAGCAGCTTCTTCACGTCGTCGGCATGCAGGCCGGTGGTGGGCTCGTCCAGAATATAGATGGTGCGGCCGGTGGAGCGCTTGGAAAGCTCCGTGGCCAGCTTGACACGCTGGGCTTCGCCGCCGGACAGGGTGGTGGAGGACTGGCCCAGCTTCACGTAGCCCAGCCCCACGTCCTGTAGGGTTTGCAGCCGGGCGGCGATCTTAGGCAGGGCGGAGAAGAAGGGCAGCGCCTCGTCCACCGTCATTTCCAGCACGTCGGCAATGGACTTGCCCTTGTAGCGCACCTCCAGCGTTTCCCGGTTGTAGCGCTTGCCGTGGCACACCTCGCAGGGGACGTACACGTCCGCCAGGAAGTGCATTTCGATCTTCAATACGCCGTCGCCGCAGCAGGCCTCGCACCGGCCACCCTTGGTGTTGAAGGAGAACCGGCCGGGGCCGTAGCCCCTTGCCTTGGCGTCAGGCAGCGAGGCGAACAGGTCGCGGATATCGTTGAACAGGTTGGTATACGTGGCGGGGTTGGAGCGGGGCGTGCGGCCGATGGGACTCTGGTCGATGTTGATGACCTTGTCCAGATGCTCCTCGCCCTCGATGGCGTCATGCCGGCCGGGGTGGGCCTTCATGCGGTTCAGGTCAGCGCCCAGCCGCTTGAAGATGATCTCGTTGACCAGCGAGCTTTTGCCGCTGCCGGACACGCCGGTAACGCAGGTCAGCGTGCCCAGCGGCACGGACACGTCGATGTTTTTCAGGTTATTTTCTTTCGCGCCCCGCACCGTCAGCCATTTGCCGTTGCCGGGGCGGCGGTGGGCGGGCACCTCAATACGCTTCTTGCCGCTGAGATACTGGCCCGTCAGGCTGTTGGGGTCGGCCATCACCTGCTGCGGCGTTCCGGCGGACACCACCTGTCCGCCCAGCGCGCCTGCGCCGGGGCCGATATCGATGAGCCAGTCGGCGGCACGCATGGTGTCCTCGTCATGCTCCACCACGATGAGGGTGTTGCCCAGATCCCGGAGCCGCCGCAGGGTATCCAGCAGCTTGTCGTTGTCCCGCTGGTGCAGGCCGATGGAGGGCTCGTCCAGAATATACAGCACGCCCATGAGACTGCTGCCGATCTGGGTAGCCAGACGGATACGCTGGCTCTCGCCGCCGGACAGGGTGCCGGAGGAGCGGCTGAGGGTCAGGTAGCTGAGTCCCACCGACTGCAAAAACCGCAGACGGGAGCCGATCTCCTTCAGAATCTGGGCGGCGATCATCTGCTGATTGCCCGTCAGGGTCAGGCCGTCGAAAAACGCGATCTCGTCGTCCACCGGCATGGCGGTGGCGTCGTGGATGGACAGGCCGCCCACAGTGACGGCCAGCGCCTCCGGCCGCAGCCGCCTGCCCTGACAGGTAGGACAAGGGCAGGCGGTCATGAAGGATTCGATCTCCTTCTTGCTGGCGTCGGACTGGGTCTCCACATACCGGCGCTCCAGATTGTTGGCGATGCCCTCGAAGGCCTGATGCAGCGTTCCCTTGCCCCGGGGCTGGTCGTATTCCAGCGTCAGCTTTTCGCCCTTGGTGCCGTAGAGGATGATATCCTTCACCTCGCGGGACAGCTGGGCGTAGGGGGTGCGGAGGGAGAAATTGTAGCGTTTGCTGAGGGCATCGAAGTACATGCGGGAGATGCCGTCGGAGCGGATGGAGTTCCAGCCGGTGGCCACCACCGCGCCGTCCAGAATGGACTTGCTCTCGTCAGGGATCACCAGCGTGGGGTCCACCTTCAGCTGCATGCCAAGGCCGGTGCAGGTGGGGCATGCGCCGAAGGGACTGTTGAAGGAGAACAGGCGGGGCGCCAGCTCCTCGATGGACACGCCGCAGTCCTCGCAGGCGTAGTTCTGGGAGAAGGACAAGTCCTGTCCCTCCCGCAGCAGATTCACCGTCACAAGGCCGCCGGACAGGTTGGAGGCGGTCTCCACGCTGTCGGTCAGGCGGGTGGCGATGTCGGGGCGGACGATCAGACGATCCACCACAATGTCGATCTGATGCTTGTTGTTCTTGACCAGCTTGATCTCTTCATCCAGCTCGTGCATTTCGCCGTCAATGCGGGCGCGGACAAAGCCGCCGCGCCGGGCCTCCTCCAGCACCCTGGTGTGCTCGCCCTTGCGGCCACGGACCACCGGAGACATTACCTGAATACGGGTGCCCTCGGGCAGTGCCATGATCTGGTCAATGATCTGGTCAATGGTCTGCTGGCGGATCTCCTTGCCGCACTTGGGGCAGTGGGGCGTGCCCACCCGGGCCCACAGCAGGCGCAGATAGTCGTAGATCTCCGTCACCGTGCCCACGGTGGAGCGGGGGTTTTTGCTGGTGGTCTTCTGGTCGATGGAGATGGCGGGGGACAGGCCGTCGATATAGTCCACGTCGGGCTTGTCCATCTGGCCCAGAAACATCCGGGCGTAGGAGGACAGGCTCTCCACATAGCGGCGCTGGCCCTCGGCGTAAATGGTGTCGAAGGCCAGAGAGCTTTTGCCGCTGCCGGACAGGCCCGTCAGCACCACCAGCTTATCGCGGGGGATGGTCACGTCGATGTTCTTCAGGTTATTCTCCCGCGCGCCTTTGATGAAAATTTCCTTTTGCATGGTATTCCTCGATTCTGCATCAATTTGTTGCAGATAAGTGTAGTAAAATCAATTTTTAATGTCAATATGTGTTTGAAATATTTCGCGCTCCGGCGCGACCTACTTTTGCCAATAGCGGCAAAAGTAGGCAAAAACGCCAGAAGGAACCTCCGGTTCCTTCACCTCCCGGCGCGCTATAACATTTTTTAGATTTGTGACCCTATACCACACGTTCGCGCAAAATTTTCCTTGTCGAGCGGTTAAAAGGATCGTCTCTGCTCCTACGCCGCTGCCGCTGACTGGTGCGGAGAAGGTGTTTTGCGTCTACCGTGCGGCGGGGTGTCCTCACCCCGCCGCCGAACAACGCTTCGGTGTCTACCGTTGAGAGCATGAGCGGCAGCGGTGCAAGAAGAAAGTCGATTCGTCATACGCAACGATAACCACCGTGTTCTGTAAACGCGTGGTATAAGGCCGCAAATTTGCAAAAGGGCATAGCGTGCGCGGATTCTTAAACCGCAGGTTTAAGCTGTCCTTTTGGGTACTTTTGGGACAGCGGCCAAAAGTACCTCGTCCCCGCAGGGACGAAAATCTTTTTTACCCCTCCATATTCTCCCTCACAAACGCCAGGAACCGCTTGACGGCGGGGGACATGCTGTCCTCCGGCGGCGTGGCGATGCCGATCTCCACATACTGGGGCGGCTCCAATGGCCGAAACACCACGTTGCCCGTCAGCATTCCGCCAATCAGGTCGTTGACCAGCGCCACGCCAAGTCCCGCCTCCACCATGGCCATGGCGGAAAAATCGTCCTCCACCCCGGCAAAGCGGTTGCCCGGCTGCACGCCGTTTTCCGCCAGAACGCGGGAGTTGTCCGTCTCCCGGCCAGGGAAGATCTCGATATAGCTCTCCGTCTCCAGCCGCCGGATGGGCACGGACTTTTCCCGAGCCAGCGGGTGCTCCGGCGACAGCATTACCACCAGCTGATCCCGCCGCAGGGGAAACCACTGGTGGGAGCCGGGGCGGCGGCTGATGATGCACAGGTCGGCCCGGTGCTCCCGCAGCGCTCCGGCCAGCGTGGTGCTGGTGCCCTCGATGGTCTGGAAGGCGATGCCGGGGTGCCGCTGGCGGAACCGGGCCATCAGGTGGGCCAGCTGCCGGGAATAGAAGTGGTAGTTGGCGCCCACGGTGACGCTGCCCTGTTCCACGCCCCGCAATGCCGCCGCCGTCTGGCGGCAGCACTCTGCCTGATAGACCATCTGCCGCATGGCGCCCAGCAGGGCCTCACACTCGCCGGTGGCGGTCACACCGCCCCGGCTGCGGTACAGCAGCGGAAAGCCCAGCTCCTCCTCCAGCGCCGCCACCATGCGGCTGATGCCGGAGGGGGTGTAGCCCAGCCGTTCCGCCGCCCGGGCCAGCGTGCCCTCCTCCAGGGCGCACAGCAGCGCCGCGCATTTTTCCGTATCCATGGCCGCCCTCCTTTTATTGCAGTTTTGTCAACGAATCCGTGATATACTATCGTTTTACACAAGTATAAAGCCGTGCTATGATGAAGTCAACCTAAAGGTAACGAAAAACAAACACCAAATGCAAAAAGGAGGACAAGACCATGAAAAAGAATGTAGTAAACGTCTGTGTGACCGTCGCGCTGGTGTGCCCGGCTATGGTGGTAGTGTTCGCCTGGCTGGGCTGTGTGGAAAACAGTACGGCGCTGCTGGCGCTGTCCATGGCGGCAGGCGCCGGGTTCGTGGTGGCCGTCAACTGTGTGACGGCTGGCAATCACCGCCGCGATCCTGTTGAGCTGAAGGCGGCCACCGCCAAGTAACGAGTTTTCTCTCCCCTCATCCAAGCCGTTCGGGGCAAGGCTGCGCCTTGCCCCAGCGGCGCGTTTCGCGGGGAGAGCTTATTGTGGGAGGGATACCAAATGAGCAAAAAAGCCGCTGAGTGGCTGCTGGCCGGGGTCATCTTCGCCAGAAGCACGTCGCTGTTGTTCGCCAAGGTGGGACTGGAGAGCATGAGCCCCCTGAACCTGCTGGCGGTGCGGTTCTGTCTGGCCTTTGCGGTGCTGTGCGCGATTTTCCTGAAGGAGCGCATGGGGGTGCAGGGCGTCATCGGCGCGGCGCTGATCCTGCTGGGCATCGTGATGCACAATTATCACAAGTCTGGCGTGAAGGACAGCGATGCTGCGGTGGAGGGCAGCGAGACCTCTCACGCGGCATAGAACCAAAGCCTCCCTCTGACGAGGGAGGGAGAGAATAAAATCTTAAATTCTCTCCCCCAGTCTCGCTTGCGCTCGCCAGCCCCCTCACAGAGGGGGCCGAGAACGCCGATATCCAGCTACGAAACTCCACCCAACAAACACCACCCCCGGCGGCATTGTGGCCGCCGGGGGTGATCTCATTTCATCCGTTATTGACTTTTTCCACGGCGCGGAGCAGCTTGTCAAGCTCCTCGGCGCGGGGGACGCGAAGCCGGACGCTGCTGCGATCCAGCGGCTCGAACTCGCCGCCGGAGCAGGTGAGAACGCCCTCCGCCATCAGCAGCTCCTGCAAATCGGCGCGGGGATTCCGGTGCTGGAGAAGACAGATGGGCACCCGGTCATCGGTCTCTGCCATGGTCAGTTCCTTGCCGCAGACGCCGCGCAGCGAGTGCTTCATGGCGGCGAAATCCGGACCGTGACTGTCAGCATAGGTGCGGTCGCTGAGGGCGGCGGCCGCCAGCTCACGGGACAGCTCGCTCATCATGTAGGGGTTGGAGACCTTGCTGATATAGCGGATCAGCTCCTGCCCGGTGATGATATACCCCGCCCGCAGTCCCGCAAGGCCGAAGCCCTTGGAAAACGTGCGGACGATGATGATATTCTTATACTTCGGCCCCAGCGTCACCGCCGATTCCTCGCGGGGCAGGAAGTCGCCGTAGGCCTCGTCCACGATGGCGTAAACGCCCAGTTCCTCGCACCTGTCCAGCACACGGCTGATATCCGCCAGCGACAGCGTCTGTCCGGTGGGGTTGTTGGGCCGGTCGATGTAGACCAGACTGGTATCGCCGCTGATAGCGTCCACCAGGTCGGATACCTCCATGCGCCAGTTTTCCTCACGGCGGGCGGGAATGCCCACGTATCGCATGGCCATCATGCGGGAATACTCCACCATATCGGTAAAGGTGGGCAGGAAGCCCACCACCTCCGCGCCCTTTTTGGCCAGAATGTTGCACAGGAGATACAGGGCCGACACGCTGCCGTCGGTGAGGACGATGTTCTCCGGCTCGATGAAGGCATAGTCCGCCCAGTAGTCCACGATGGCCTTTTGGGGTGCGTCGGAGTGGGGATAGTGATAGAAGCGATCCGGGTCAAAGGCGGCAAAGGCCTCCTTCACCACAGGCGGAAAGCCGTAGGGATTCACGCCCAGCGAGCAATCCAGCGTGTCCTCCGCCGCATGGGGCGTATGGCCGGCGTAGCTGCGCACCTGAGAGAGCAATTCGTTTCGGATCTTCATGTCTGACCGCTCCTTTCGCCTGTCCTTTATCAACAATTTACCGCAAAAGGCCGCTTCTGTCAACGAAAAAGTCGCAATTGGGTTTGTGAATAACTAAACAACCGATTTTTTGCTTTTTTTCTTGCATTTCTTGTCGCATCGGTATAAAATATTGAAGAATATTCACACGGAAAGGTTTTGCTCATACATGACTCACCCTTACAAGACCCGTGAAGGCGGCGCCACAGTCACCGTGTTCGTCCCCTATGACTGCCAGAACCACTGCCCCTTCTGTATCAATAAGCAGGAATATGCCGACTGCACCGGCTTTTCGCTGGAAAAGATCATCGACTCCATCCGCACACTGGACGCCATCACGCCCCGGTGTGATTTTGTGTTCACCGGCGGCGAGCCGCTGGCGGATCTGGACGCGCTGCAGCAAATGCTGGACGCCATCCCCACCACCCACAAGGTGTATATCAACACCACCTTCCCGG
>ENA-UOOD01004797-UOOD01004797.1-human-gut-metagenome-genome-assembly--contig:-CS67-NODE-4797-length-10258-cov-4.440557_pt1 | contig 10258 bp, 8 predicted proteins | sample MGYA00242464_ERZ724011 | MGnify/ENA metagenome assembly ERZ724011 | reverse complement strand
CGCGACCTCCAGCACCACTGCATCATCCCCGCATGCGCGGGGAGCACCATGTGCCTGAGTTCACGGACAAGATGGTCGAGGGATCATCCCCGCATGCGCGGGGAGCACGCTCTTCTCCAACGGCGCGAACTGGCCGGGCGAGGATCATCCCCGCATGCGCGGGGAGCACGCGCGTGCCTGCCGGACAGCGAGAGCGACGCCGGGATCATCCCCGCATGCGCGGGGAGCACCCTGCTGAGGGCAATCGACGGCGACCTCTCGGAGGATCATCCCCGCATGCGCGGGGAGCACATGAGGTAGCCCGCATCGTCAATGACGAACGCGGGATCATCCCCGCATGCGCGGGGAGCACCTCCGCGAGCTGACGCCCGAGACGCGCTACGGCGGATCATCCCCGCATGCGCGGGGAGCACAACTTTCCAGCACTCCCACTCGTCGTAACCGAGGGATCATCCCCGCATGCGCGGGGAGCACAGTACCCCGATCTGATCGGAGGAACGATTGCAAGGATCATCCCCGCATGCGCGGGGAGCACCCCGGTGACGCGGGCACCGTCGGATCGTACAGGGGATCATCCCCGCATGCGCGGGGAGCACCCCGACGCCGTGCTTGAGGTGGGGGACTGGGTGGGATCATCCCCGCATGCGCGGGGAGCACGCGACAGGTGCGACGTTGAGACCGACGGTATTGTGATCATCCCCGCATGCGCGGGGAGCACCTGACAAGACAAGTATATCGCAGCCGTTTTCGGGGATCATCCCCGCATGCGCGGGGAGCACTACGTTCGTCGGCACGGTCGGATCTGCAGTCGAGGATCATCCCCGCATGCGCGGGGAGCACAGTAATTTACCTGCTAGCCTATCAGATAATTTGCGTTCTTTCGTTCACTATCTTCGAATAGGTTAAGGAACAATCCACTGGTCACCGATGTGAGCGAAACCTCTGGGCCCTTCGATGCTTCGACGCGCTGCTCCATCCCGTCGGAAGCGAGCCCATGAGCGTAGCGTCATCCGTGCCGACAGGACGCTTAACGAGTTTCAGTCCATCGCAATCAGCCAGAACCCAATCCGGCTGAAACACCTCAAACTCCAAATGCTGCTCATTGCGTGCGCTGTATACCATGATTGCCCTGCCAGACTTCACAAACGAGCAAACCCTCTGCCACAGCCTTTCCCTCACGCGTGCAGAGAGGCGCCCAACAAACACGCCCGGCGCAATCTCCAAGAGCCAGCGAGTTAGGTCCCCTCGAGCGCCCGGCGGACACGCAGTCAGCACCATGACAACCATATCGCATCATCCTTCGGACTCGTCGGAGTATTGCCTGCCAGCAGCAACCTCGCCGTTCTTATCGTCCCAAAGCCTCAGGTCATCGCCAAACGGATCATCTTGATCGATGCCCGCAGAGAGCAAGCCCGTTATGTCCTCGACCATGCGCTTCATAACAGAGAGGTCATAGAGCGCATCCCTCATGTTCTTTCGAGTGGCGGAGCCAATGTCATCCGGATGCATCGCCGCAGTCTTGAACGCCACGGGTATGGAGAGCTCGGCCTTGTATAGGTCGGCAATGTCGTACACGAATGACCTCTCATGTCCGGTGTGCACGAACCCGAGCCCGGGCGAGCAACCCAACGCAACGATGGCCGCATGGGCTACACCGTACAAGCACACGTGTGCCGCAGAAAGCGCCTTGTTAATCTCGGACCCCGTATCGAAATCGTCTGGGTCAAACTCACGACGCTTCCACTCAACGCCTGTCTCCTTTGACCAATGCCGATACACCTTACGGATACGAGCGCCCTCACGACCACGCAGCTGCTGCATCGTGAGCGCGCTTACGTCCTCGTCCGGAAAGCGCAACTGGTACATCTGCCGAGCGACCGCAAGGCGCGTCCTCGTATTGGAGACCAAGCTCGCCTGACGCATGAGAAGACGACTGGAGTGCGTCAGGGGCCGACCGGACGCGTACATCCTCACGCCGCGCTCGCCCACCCAAATTACGCTCGCTCCGTTCTCCCCTATCGTTGCCATGGCCTTGTGGGAGACGCTGGTCCCAGGACCCAGCATCAAGACTCCCAGCGTTGCAACCGGTATCCGAATCGTCCCCTCATCATCAGTGATCGTGATGGCGTTCTCTGCCTGGTTGACGACGCAGCGCTCGAAGTAAGCGAACGAGATGCGCTCGTCGGCGCGGACCAAGTCGGGCAAAACGGGCGGGACGACGCTCGGCGTCGCCCCGCCCTCTGAGCTCATACCCCCACCCTGATTGAGAATAGTGTCGTCAGGCATTGCTGGGCTCCCGAAGCGGAGCGATGGTCATGAGACCACATCCAAAGCCACGGGCACGACCCAGGCCAAAGCCGAGCGTGTGCCTGAATGCTTCAGCATCGGTAACCTCAAGGATGCCGTCGTATTGCGCAGTCGTAAGCGTAACCACATTGTCCTGTCTCTTGAACCGCTCTCGACGACGATGGGACACGGAAAGCCGTTCAAACCCTTCCTCCGTCTGCGCGATATGGAAACCGTGAGCCTCCGCACGATCCATGAGCCATGCGCGCTGCTGAGCCTCAGTAACGTGGCCCTGGAGCGTACCGACGACTCCCGCACGCTCCCTTCTCCCCTTGTCGACAAGAACCTTGCGCGCCGGATTCGCTTTAAGCCTGAACTGCCAGAGCTGCCCTTCGGACACCCGGTCAAGAACAGGGCCGTATTCCTTGGTCACCCAGGCGGGAGATGCCGTTGAGGCCACCTGGTCGCAAATATGGGTGAAGTCCGGCTTATCGGGACTCACAACATAGAGCCAGACCTCGCGCTCGTTGCCCGGGACCTCATCCAAGCGCCAGAGGATCCTGCCCCTCTCGTCCTCGCGCACGGCGCTAGGCGCAAACGCCTGCTCAACCGCCGCGTGGACCTTGTAGGGCGAGCTAACAAACGCAATGGCATCCAGGCGTGTCAGGCCCAGCGGAACTCTTGATAGATACATGTGTCACCTCACTCCATCCATCCCAAAGGATCATGAACAGGCTCCTCTCCCACATTTGGCTCTAAAACGGTCGCCGCAGGATCTTTACCGCCGCCGGCGTCATCAAGAGCGACGATGTCAGGGTTGGGCACCCGCAGTCGGGTGACGGGCCTGCATGCGTAGCGCCTTCCCGCGGCGCTGTACGTGAGCGGGTAGTCCGCCCAGCTCTCGCAAACCTCCCCGTCGCGCGCGTCGGCAACTATCTCAAGGGCAAGCACGTCCTTATGGCGGGACTTGTATCGCTCGGAAGCCATCCAAGGCTCTCTGGCAAGCACCTGCCGGACGTCCTGCGCCTCTCTGTTGATGCCCAGGCAAAGCGGCATATCTGCCGGGCACGACCTTCTCCCCAGATAGAGAGGCCTGCGCGGCAGCCTTAAAGTCGCTTCCACCTTCTCGAGCATCTCATTAGGCCCTCCGAGGGCGACGAGAAAGCAGGCGTCGGCAAGGTAGTAGCGGTCCGAGAGCGGCATGGGCTTGCCGCCATCCATTGGCCGCTCGGTCTGAAAGTCGCGCATGAGCTGGCCCGGCTGCTCAACACGAACAGCGAGCTCGAGCTGCGCAAGATCGTCCACTGGGTCTTCGCGTGTTCGACCAAGCGCTGAGGCGATGAGCCCCACGATTCCGCTCTTGGTCGGCTCGCGTCTCGTGGCTCTTCTCGCGTAGCGCGACGAGTCCCCCCAAGACTGCATGGGCCCCGCAAGGCGGATGAGAAGAACGGCCATGATTACTCCTCGGACGCAAGAGCCGATTCGATCGCCTCGCGGACGGCGCTCACCAGAGTGTCGAAGGAAACACCCTCCCCAAAGTACTCAAGGGACGCAGCATCCACGCCATACGAGACGTGCCAGCTCTTTGTTGCCGGATGCGCGAAAGCGCCCTCGACATCCTTGGCACATGCCGCAAGACGCTCCGCGGCAATCTGCGTGATGGAGCGGTCGCGCTCGGCGTATACGGGACGCTCGAACGCAGTGGCCAGGTTGATGGGCTGGTCATCGCGCAGCGAGACGGCCACCATGTTGGGCAACGTACGGTTGGCAAAGGTATTCTGCTTGCCAGTTGGCATGGATTTGACAAACGCCTCCACGAAGGCCGCCACCCCGCATGCCGTCGCCTCGGCGTTCTCCAGTTGCCCCATGAGTGCGTTGACGTTCACGGTCGCATAGCGGTAGAGCGTAGACGAGTTGAAACTCACGGTGCCCAGCATCCCGGCACCAGCATTATCGTCCGCCGCACAGTCATCCACAGCGGTGAAGTAGTCATACTCCTGGGAGATCTCGTTGACCGAGATGGCGTGCGCGACCTGCGAGCACGCGTCGACATTGAAGTCGGACGCATCGGCGAGCATGCGGCCGAACAGGGCGATGTCGACCGCCTGGATCCCCTTGAACGCCTTCTGGACGTCCTTCTTCGACTTGCTGTCAGGCTTCTTGGGATCGACTCCCCCATCCGCCCAGGAAATGGCAATGTCCGCTAGGTCATCGAGCTCACGATTAGCGATAAAGACAAGGTAGCCCGTGGCAAGCGTCCCCTCGTCGGAGCCCTTCCTGTCGGTCTCGGACGACTTGATGCCCGTGGCGTCCAGCACCGCCTTGGCAAAGTCGACGGACTGCTCGGCAAGGTCCTCGCGCTTGGCGGCTATGCGATCCGCAATGAGCGGCACGACGAACTTCGTGCGCACGCCCAGCTGGCCCTCCGGTAGGAGGTCAGAGAACATCTCGCGCATGGCGCGCTTCCACGCCTGGCTGGAGACGCGGGCTCGGAGCGCCCCTCCATACATGGCGGTCTTGGGACTCCCGGTGTCATCACGGTTGATGTTGCTGGGCGGAACGCTCTGAAGGGCATAGAGATCAAGGTACATGAGGTGCCTCCTAGTTCTTCTCGTCAGTCGACACGCCGGCGGCCTCATCTGTCGTCGCCTCGTCGGACACGGTCGTAAAGTAATCCCGCCCCCAACGCATGAACACGTCGCCGCGGGCACTCGGGAACTGCAAGAGGAAAAGGTCGCGGGTGAGCTGGTAGTAGTCCACGCGAACTTCCTTGTCTCTCATGAGCATGATGAGGGCGCGCATGTGGTGCTCAATGCCATCCATGTCCCGCACGCCCTCTATTGCGGCCATCCTGCGGCGAACTCCCCTTGCCTTGTCCTTGTCGTACTCGATGCGCCGACACGACCACCCGAAGGAACGACGCCGGGCACCCGTCTCTCCAGAGGAGCTCGTGATGGCCATGGGACCATCTTTGGACTGTTGGTGATAGGCATAGAGTCTCAGGGCAGCAGTGATGGCACGGAGCGCCCTCTGCTCGTCTGCCTCGGACAGGGCGAGGTCGAGAAGCCCCTCGAAGAGATCCTCCCCCACGGAGGCCCAAGACGTGCCTCCGGGCATTCCCAGCCGCCGTAGACGGGCAAGAGAGGCCCGCGCGTCTGCGGCATCGGAGCCTTTCCCAACATAGGAGCGCTGCAGTCGAGCAATCTTCCTCTGCGTAAACAGAGCCACCTCGTGCGCGCGCTCATAGAGCGATGGCATATCGTCCTCCCTTCTTATAACAACGCCTTGACTAGACTACCCTCAAACCAGGCAAGCGCCTGGCCAACCGAGACGTCATCGTGTTCCGAGAAGCACGAGACGTGTCGACGAGACACGTACGCATTCGCCAGCCTTCGGAGCACAGACTGAGCCTCCTTGCGCCACGAAAGGCAGTACTCATCCACTCCCTCGTCGGGAAACTCGGCAATTCGCGCACGATACAGAGCGTCGAGAGCATCGTAGGCACCCTCGCGAACGTCCTCCCGCGACGCCTGCGCCGCAGAGTCCGAGAAGGAATCGTAACGTCGCTTGTCCCCCTGGGCGCGCTCCACGTTCTGAACAAAGCGAACGAGGACTCCCACCGCCTGCTCGGTTCGCTCGATAACGTCCAGCATCTTGATGACAGCCTCGGAATTCTTGCGGAGCAACGTCGCGCGCAGGTCAATCGAGTCCGTAATGGCATCATCCACGACGCTGCTCTGCGTACCGTAGCTGACTCCCTGGCACACGATGCGGACATTGAGGCGCCAGTCTTCAGCACTCTGAACATCCTGCAATTCTGACATCCAGCGAATGACGCCGGGACGAAGCTTTCCTCCATCCGCAAGCGCAAGCAGGCTGGGGAGACCGCGCCAGAGAGCACGAGCCGTATCTGGCGCAACGGGCATGAGCGGCACGGTTGCGGTACCCAGCTTCTTCTGCTGCTGCTTGCTTTCACGCCACCCGGTCATCATCTCATAGCGCTGTTTGTTCGCCGGAATCAGGACGTCTCCATAGCTGATGATGACGCCGCGGACGCGGGAACCATCCTTGCTGGGAACCAGACGGATCCTTCGGCTCTGCCAAGTGAGCAGGTCAACTGGTCCGGTCGGCTCTCGCTGGCAGGTGTCAGCCGATGGCACCTCGCGCTCCCAGGGGGCATAATCATCTGGAGCAATGACAGAGGCATTGTTCAGAAACAGCACGAAGTTCCGCAGCAGGGTCTCAAAGAGATTCTGCCCCTCAAGATAGATTCCGCCCAGCGCCCCGCACCATCCTGTGCCAAGCGCTCCCTTGGGGGCGTACGCCTTGCCGCTCTTGGCAGAGGTGTTGCCAACGACGGGGCTCTTAATCCCGGCCGTGTGATAGGCCTGCGCAACAACCAGATAGCGCGCGGCAAGGTCAAACGGCAGTGAGTCCAGATGCTCGGGACTTCTCATGGAGAAGAGGAACTTCTCCGGCTTGGGGACATCCAGCATGAGCTCACTGACGGGGTCGAGCTCCTTCTCCCCCATGTAGGCGAGGCTGGGAATCTGGTAGAACGGGTGCTCGTCATCAAAGAGGTCGAACTCATGAGGATAGTCCGCAAAGTACTCGTCGATTTTGTCCAGCTCGAAACATCCTTGGGACCGGAGCTCCTCCCATCGCTCTTTCTTCTGTTTTTCCCCTGCCTCCTCGAGCTCATAGTTGATGCAGTAGACGAGTGCAAGCAAGAGACGCAGAAGCGCCAGTCCCTCACCGGGAATCTCGCCCGAGAGACGTCGAATTTGATGAGCGCCGGCCAGGGCGTCCCGTATCGAGACAACATCGGCAGTGCCATCGAGCCGCTCAACGGGAATCCAGGGTTCGAATCGAAGATCGTAATGTAGGCTCTGTTGGGTCATTTTTTCCTCCTTTCAGTGTTCGATAAACTTGAGTAAGCACAGGTAGCCCCACGTTTGTGGGGAGCAATCCAAAGATATGCAAATATCAAGGTTCAACTCATCAATTGATGAGATCACGACTATGCACTATCTCTACCCTGATAATATCCCTATTATTAACTGATATTTGATTATCTTTGTAAAGCTTGGCGAGCGGTCGATAATCCCTCCTCTCTGGTGTAACGCACACACTGGTCGAGCACCGTCGCTTCAAATACTCCTGGCTCATCCTCAACCTCTTCCATGGCAAGCACTAGCCTCCCAGCAAGAACGGAAACGTCCTGCCATGCAGCCACCCAGCGCTCGCAGCCGTCCTCGAGTTCTTCAATGAGCCTATCGAGCTGTTGTGGGCGACACAGAGAGAGCGGCAGCCTCACCGCGCACTGAGCAAGCACCATGGACAGAGCCCAATCTGGCTCATATGCGGTGGGGATCTCCTGCCCTTTTTCGACACCGCTCTTCTCGTCACCTACCCAAGGGAGCAGGAGAACACGACCGTCTTTTCTGCTAACGAGAAGAACCTCGACGGTCTCCTGCGTATCTCTGACCGCGCACTGCCCCGCATCTTCGCTCATCCGCGAATCCGAGCTGTCCTCAATTGCTCGGCAGAAGAGGTTCGTAAGCGTCTTCTCGTCCTTTGCAAGCTGATTGGCTGAAGGAAGAAGAAACGCCTCGGCACGCGACTTCTTGTCTTGAATCGCTTTTGCTCGTTCTTCGCATGCATCGTGGTACGAGGAGAGCCACCCCTCTGGAATCTTCCCCTCCGCAGCAGGAGAATACGCTAGACGCACCAGCCGAGCGATGTCCTTCGGCAGGGAGAATCTAGCACTCGCTTCCATGCCAAGGAGCCCGCTTACCGCAAGGGCCTCCATGAGAGACGCCCTGTCATAGACCCTTGAGACCCCCGGCACGAACGCTGGGCCTTCAGGACCAATTTCCTCAATGCCGCGGAGGAAGCAGCGAGCCTTTCGCAGTCGAGCCGGACGGTCCTTCTCGCCCTCGCCGCGAATATGGCGATGGACCCTTCCCAGGCGTTGCATCAGAAGGTCGATGGGCGCAGCGTCAGTGACGAGAAGGTCGAAGTCAATGTCGAGCGACTGCTCGAGCACCTGCGTTCCCACTACGATCATTCGCTCAGGGCGCTTCCCGTTGGACCGCGTCGCGTCGGGACCGAGCAGGCTGCGGAGCGCGGTCTCGTTCTCCATGCGATCGAGATCCATGAAGCGCGCGTGGGTCAGCATAACCTCGTCGCTGCCAAAGGAATCCCGCAAGGCTCGATAAGCCGCCTGCGCACGCGTCACCGTGTCGCACATGACCCCCGCGACGCCACCCTCACTCAGCTCCTCCCTCAGAAGGGCAACAAGAGCTTCGGGCTCATCAGGTAGAACCGACACATCTATCTGAGCACCTCGCGACGACGGCGAGCATTCGAGTCTCTTGATACCCGACCCCGCGGCAATTGTGATGAGCGGATATGCCTCATCCACGGGAGTCGGCTCAGGCACTCCCTTTTTTGCTCTGGCCTGCTCTTTTCTGGAGGGCCTTCTTCGAGAAGGCGCAGTGGGCACATCGGAGGAATCGGCCACGGACATAAGACAAGCTCCCTGCGCGGCACGCCCATTCCGATAGGCATCAATCAGGCCGTCTCGTATCGATGCTGGCAACGTCGCGGAAAGCAAGATGACGGGGCAGCCCCACGCCCCCAGCCACTCCAGAATGCGCATCAAATATTGCTGCATGTAGCTGTCATAAGCGTGACATTCGTCAACGATGACCACCTTGCCCGCAAGGGCGAGCTGCCTCAGCGAGAGATGCCTCATGTCGAGCGCGCCCATGAGCACCTGGTCGACCGTGCAGACCACGAAGTTTGCCAGCATGCCCTTCTTGCGGCCCTGCATCCAGTCGGACACCACGACACGGTCATCCCTCACGGCTGCTCCATCCAAGTCGACGCCCATGGAGCTCAAAGAACGTCGCGGGCGAGAAGAACGAGCGATGCCCTGATACTCCTCGTTAAGCTGCGCCTTTCCATGCGCAAGATAGATACTCGAGGGGCCCTGTGCGGCAAGATGATCGAGCCATCGCCGGACACGACCGAACATGGCGTCCGTCGTCGCCATGGTGGGAAGGGCAACGCATACGCCCCCGCAGCCAAACTGCGCTCCTACGATTTCTGCCGCCGCAAGCGCCGCCTCGGTCTTTCCCTCGCCCATAGGCGCCTCGATTACCATGAGAGACGGTTCCGTCATCTGCGCCGCGGCCTCCATCGCAGCCTTCTGAACGGGGCGCGGAGCGCAGCCCTCGAGCAGACCAAAGCGTCCGCAGAACCAACCGTCCGACGCTACGGGCTGCTCGCCCGCCCAACTAGGAGAAAGATTGAGCGCACGCCATGCTCGATTTGCACGCACATCAAGCGGCGTATCGTACTTCTCTGACGTAGAACTATGTGTCGAATCCTCACCAGGAATCAGCGGAACCAGAGGGAACAGGTCTTGGTTGCTTGCAATCCAGTCCGCCATGATAAGAAGGCCGCAGGCGACCGACTCGGTTGACGCGCCCCACGCGCAACGTGCGAGCAGGTCCATATCCTCATTGGACAACCCTGCCATTTGGAGGGCATAGTCAAGGAGCTCTCGCTGGACGCCGCGCCAACCCTCGCCCGTATCGTCAGGCGTGTTGCCCATTTCCGTCGTCAGGATAAAGCCTTCATGAACCCGCTCTTTGTCCGGCACGTTCCCATGATGAGCCCCCACCATAGAGCCCCAGGCATCAGCTTGGTCAAATGACCAATCGAATACGTCCTGGAGGTAACGAATAATGAGCACCTGACCGGCAATGGGATGAGTGGGGTGCCTGCCAGCAGAGAGACTAGCTTCGATGAACAGGCCGGCCTTTTCCGGCTTCCATGCGAGGCTCACCCGCTCCCCATCCCACCCGCGACCGCAGGACTTTGCCTGGAAGATGGGCGTGGCCTTCCCTATGTCGTGTGCGCCTGCGAGAAATACGAGCGCTTTACGAGCGAGCTCCTCGTT
>ENA-UOOD01004796-UOOD01004796.1-human-gut-metagenome-genome-assembly--contig:-CS67-NODE-4796-length-10258-cov-5.079192_pt1 | contig 10258 bp, 5 predicted proteins | sample MGYA00242464_ERZ724011 | MGnify/ENA metagenome assembly ERZ724011 | reverse complement strand
ATAACATTGTACTACAGAAAAAAATCCGTGTAATCCGTGTAATCCGCGCCTAAATTATTATCAGCATTTAATTCATTACGATTTCCATTTTGAATCAACCCCAATAACCGTTTTATTCTATTACAATCATGCTCCAGTATTTCAGTGAAGGAAGCGTAAAGGTTATCGCTCCGTCTTTCTGTTCAAAAGCTAATTCCTGCGAAGCTCCGGCATGTGCATCGGGAGTAGCCACCCACACTTTGCTCACTTTTCCCGCAACATTCAGCTTCAAGGGCATTTTAGTCACCAACCGTGGTTCGGGCATTGTCCCGTTCAGGTCTCTCCAACTTAAACTGTTTGCACTAAGGAAGTTCAGCAGATGAACCACCTGTTTGCCATTCACCCTTCTGGCGAAAGAAGTAATGGCTGATTTCTGTGGCGGCCAAGTGTTCAGATTCAGATTCTTGCTTGCATCCGTACATACCAAAGTGACCTTCTCCTCCTCCCCGCCATCGCGAAGAAGATTCTGATAAGCAGTCATAAAGTCATAATAGCGCACAACAGCCGTCTTCAAAGCATCACTCATCTGCAAACGGGTATTTGGAAAATATTCACTGCACAACATATGGTCGCCTCCCAATTCCAGGTGCGAACCGCCCAGAGCAAACATCACCGCATCCGTCAGCAAGATTCCCGGCATATTGAACTCACCGGAACCCTTTTCATAATTCATATAAGCTGCAAACACCGTCTTCAATGCCTGATTTCCGTACTGATGGTTCGCTTTCAGGATCGTATATAAATCCGTGAAATCAGCTTCATCCCCCCAAACTTCATTATACAGGAAATCTACTTTCCCCGTACCTGCAATCTGGGATGCACCATAGCTGCTTACTGCATTCATCACCAGTCTCTTATCTGGATGTTTCCCCTTCATAGCTTCAATAAACGAAACATAAGTCTTAGGCAGATTCACCTTATTCCCCTTGTAATCATAGCGGTCGCCACGGTTTCCCAACTGGTCTATCTGATAGCCGTCAAAGTCAAGATTGGCATAGACATCATCGTTGCGCTGGGCAATATATGCCTGCCATTCGGCATTACCCGGATCGAGCAAATAGATATTGCTTTTCCAACTGTCGGGCAATGTATGCGCATCCTTATCCGTATGCCCTGTGCCTTTAAAGATGTACCACTCTTCTTTCACACCGTCACCCGTTGCATCATCGAGCGCACCGAAACAAAGATTATAGAACATCGCCTTCATTCCAAACGAGTGCTGAATTCGGATATAATCCTTTACCGACTGTGTATAGATATCCCGGTTGGCAATGTCCTTATATACCGCATCGAGATGTTCACGCGTACCGCCTAACGGCCAGTGGTGCTTGTTGTGCCAATCCTGAAACTGCACACCATTGATATGGCAGCGGTTCAGAAAAGCCATTTCCTCTTGAATTTTACTTTCCGTTTTAGAAGCGTCGAAGGTGGCGACAAAGCCATAACGCGGGAAGCGTGTCCAGTCGCTGGATACATCGACGGCAATAGTACCGAGAATGACTTCCGTACCGTCTTCTTTAGTGCGATAGACATCCGCCAGATATCCGGTGAAATCCGTTGCAGGGGCAGTCCACGTCCAGGAACTGCCTGCGACTGCCTGTTCGGAGATTACCTTATTCAAAGTACGGTAACGTATCTTTGCTCCCGCAGGCAGGGCATCGGCTGTGAAGGAAACGGTTTCACCCGGTTTGTAACAAGCCTTGTCAGTAGTCAGGTTCACGGTTAAATCGGAGGTAACGGGAGTGACATCAGTCACTCCTCCAGTTTCTCCTCCACCGCCGTTACCGCCGCCGGTTTCATCATTGTCTTTGCTGCACGAAGCCAAAAAGAACATGGCAGCCATTGCATAAATTATATATTTCATCGTTTCACTGTTTTACTATCGAAATAGTCTCTTCCAACTGATTCAGAGTAATCTTATAAGAACCAGCCGTCGTAATCTTCCATTTCAGGTCGATACCTCCAATCATTACATCCAGGTATTGAGCTTTGAAAGCATCGCTGGCCTTATCCAGGAACAACATTGGTTCCGTCTCGCCCGAAGGCTGCTTATCAGCTACGGTCGGCATAAACCAGGCACCGTTCCAGTCCTCTTTCTTATCACAGGTCAGCTTCAACTCACCCACATTCAGTACACCTTGCCAGGTAAATACATACGGATTATCCGTGGCCTGCATCGGCGTGGCATCTCCAATGCTCCATCCCGCAGGCGCAGCATCCCCTACCATATAAATCATTTCATAAGGAACAAATTCGCTCATCATCATGCGCTCTTTCCCTGCACGGATATCGACACATATCTTATAGGCCTTACCACATTCGGCATCTTTCAGCACCCATTTATTGTCAGGATCGAACCCTTTCACAAATACCATCTCCGTATCGGTGTAAGCGGCATTGGCATTCTTTGCTTTATACATGCTCTCCCAGCTTCCTTCCGAAGTTCCGAACTTGAACTCTCCACCCTGGCCTGCATCGAACAAACGGGCATAGCGGAACAGGAACGGATCGAGCACATCCTTTTTCATCGGCACAAATCCCCAGTCGTTCATACCTCCAACGAAATAAAGCTGATCGTAAGCCGGTCTGAGGTTCTCAGTCTGAGTCAAGGTGATAACACCGGTAAACAAGTTCGCTTCAACAACATAGTTGAACTCTTCTTCAATCGTAAACGATTCGTCCGGCTGATCGGCACTGGTACGAAGCACCAGCTTTCCGTCAGTTCCTTTGTTGTACGACGGCAAGAAAGAACCCAGCGTAGTGATAAACTTAAAGGAACCCGCAGTCATTTTTCCCGTCCATGTAAATATACCATTGTCTTTCCGGGTCATTTCCGTTGCATCGTCCGCACTCCAACCGCCGGGAGTGGCATCACCTATCAGGTAAAGAGTGGAAGTCAACGGTTTGTAGGCAGTGACACTAAAAGAGGTGGTGGCCACCTGCGTCTCTTCCCGATCCGTTACTTTGGCTGTCAGGCGTGCTTCCAAAGAGATGTTTTCAGTAGCTTCCGCACCAAAATGCTCACGAAGAATGTTATTCAATTCCTCCACGTTCTTCTTCCAGGTATATTCCTGCACGACGTTCTCCAAAGCCACATAAGGAGCGGCAAAATTACTGCCCGCCTTGGCAAGTTCCAGTGTATAGGAAATCTTATTTCCCGTACCATAATTCGTGCCCGTTGTCCAGGAGAGTTCCAAGGCATCATCGCCATGCGCCTGTTCGTTCAAAACGACTTCCGTGTTGCTGGTGGAAAGCACCAGTTCATTGTGCCCCTTGTCCAGTTCCATATAGTCATTGTCCACGCATGCAGACAGTGCCATGCAACCCAGCAATGCAAATACTAAATGTGAAATATATCTTTTCATATTCTTCTTCTGATTTAAGTGATTAATAACCCGGATTCTGTGTCATCAGTATATTCGCATCCATTTCCGTCTGCGGAATGGGGAACAACAAGCGATTCTTGTTCACACTGTTCTTGCCGATGGATTGCAGGAAACGGATGGCATACTCTCCATTATTGACGCGGATCATATCGAACCAGCGATGTCCTTCGAAAGCCAGTTCCATGCGCCGTTCGTGAATAATCTTCTCACGCATCGCCTCCTGCGACAGACCCGAAACTTCCGGCAGTCCGGCACGTTTGCGAACTATATTCAAGGGAGCGGCAGCTTGGCCGGGTTGTCCCATTTCATTCAACGCTTCCGCTTTCTTCAGCAAGACATCCGCATAGCGGTACACAACAAAGTTATTAGGGTTCGTATTGTATTCCGGTGAAATAGTCTTGGACACCAGGAATTTGCGTACGTTATATCCGGTATTAGAATAAGAACTCTTGTAAGTCTTCCCGTCGAAGTCCGGACAACCTGCATAAAGAACCGTCAGTTCCTTCCGTTTGTCACCTTCTTCATACTGGCTCACAAATTCCTCCGTAGGCTGATTCCAGCCGTAGCTGCCTGCAACAAAGTCCGAGTTACGGGGCCCCATAAAAGTGGAAAGCCAGGAAGACTGACCGTCCGTTCCCCAGAAATCATATTCCGTACTTCCGGAATACTGCACTTCAAACAGAGATTCGGGACCGTTATTGATAGTAGCATCGAAGTTATTTTCATACTTGCAGGTGGAAAGGTCGTAACCCAGGTTCGTAATCTCATTGCACAGTTCCACCACGTCTTCATAATAACTCGTATGGTTGGGAGCCAGTGTCAGGTAGATATCCGCCAGCATGGCAAGGGCAGCATCCTTACAGGCACGTCCTTTTTCTTCTTCATTATATTCCGCTTTCGCCGGAAGCAAATCGACCGCATTCTTACAGTCCGAAATGATCTGCTCATAAGTCTGATCCAACGTAGTACGTGCTATTGCAGTAGATTCACCCGGATTATAAGGTTCCAGACGCAAAGGAACGCCGCCATACAAACGGGCTAAGATATAATAGTAATGGGCACGAAGGAAATATGCTTCACCCATACAACGGTTCTTTATGCTTTCCGATACGGCTTCGGCCTGCGGAAGACTGGTCAGCACAATGTTACACTGCCCGATACCTACCCACGGAGAACGCCACATATACAGGGCCATACCATTATCGCTCTGCGTGATAAAATTGGATGCCTGTATGGTTTCCAGACCGTCCGTACCACCGCCTGCACCTACCAGGCTGTTGCCCGCAACGATATCCAGCGACCACATACGCTGGTTGTAGAGATTGGAAGACTGAAGCGCCTTGTAGCAAGCATTTGTCAGTGCCACGGCCACATCATCGGTCACGGTTGTTTCAGGGTCAACGGCATATTTGGGCGACTTATCCAGAAAGTCGTTACATGATACCAGCATCAATACAGCCAGCACGTATAGTAAGTTTGTTATCTTTTTCATATCCAAATCAATTAAAAGTTAAAGTTTAATCCTACACTAAATGTACGGGAAATGGGATAACGGGACAAATCAATACCGTTGATATCCACCTCCGGATCGAAACCGGAATACCCGGTAATAGTAGCCACATTCTCACAGGAAAGGGAAAGGCGTGCATTCTCTATCTGCAACTTCTGCAACCATTGTTTCGGGAAGGTATAAGAGAGAGTGATGTTCTTCACACGCAAGTAAGATCCGGCTTCTACAAAGCGGTTGGATACACGGCAGTTCTGATTAGGATCGCCGAACACGGCACGCGGCATGGAGTAGCTTGTCCCCTCTCCGCGCCAACGGTTCAGTACGTCAGTCGTCTGGTTGTATGCGGCAGCCATACCGACATTGTCGATATTGTTGGCATTATAAATCTTATTGCCGGCCACTCCCTGAAGGAATACGGAAAGCTCGAATCCTTTATAAGACAAGTTATTGTTCATTGAGAAGAACCAACTGGGATTGGGATTGCCAATCACTGTGCGGTCACTGTCGTTGATGACACCGTCGTTGTTCAAATCCCTGAAACGGATATCACCCGGTTCAGCTCCCGGCTGCACGGCATGCGCATCCACTTCCGCCTGATTTTGGAACAAGCCGTCCGTCACGTAGCCGTAGAAGGCATTAATCGGATAGTCTTTTGCCAGCATCGTGACATACGAGTTGTTGATCTGGTTGATATAGTAAGGAACCGCGCTGTTCAGGTCCTTAATCTTATTCTTATTATAAGTGGCGGTCACATTTGTTTCCCAACCCAGTTCTCCGGTCAGGTTGATGGTGTGCAGACTCATTTCCAAGCCCTGGTTGCGCACTTTACCGGCATTCGTATAAGTAGTGGTGGTATCTTCAAATCCCGATGTGATGGGGATGGATGCCTTTACCAACATATCCCTTGTCTCTTTCAGATAAGCATCCAGCGAAAATACGATCCGTGAATTGAACAGGGAAGCATCAAAACCGATATTCGTCTGTGCCACCTCTTCCCAATGGATGTAAGGATTGGCAAGCGTAGAGGAAACCAATGCGGTCTGATTGCCGCTCGTTGTTCCGAATGGATATACACTGGTGTTGTAAGATGCCAGGTAACTATAATTGCCGACACTTGCCTGGCTACCCGTCACTCCATATCCTACACGTATTTTCAGGTCGTTCACAACGTCATTCTTCGGGAACCAGCTTTCCTGTGAAATGCGCCATGCGGCAGATACAGAAGGGAAAGTACCCCAACGGTTCTTTTTACCGAAACGGCTGGAACCATCGCGGCGGACAGTTGCCGTCAGCATATAGCGGTCTTCGTAAGAGTAGTTGATACGTGCCATGTAAGAGAGCAACGCCCATTCATTGGAACTGCCGCCAATGGCGTACATCTCCTGACCGTTATCCATTTCATGCACATTGTCGAACATGAAGACGTTCTTCTGCGCATTCAGGTAATCATTCTCATTCCACTGTGCAGACGAACCTGCCATCACTCCCACACGATGCTTTTCTGCAAAAGTATGGTCGAACAGGAAATAGTTATCCCACAGGTAAGTGAATGATTTATTATCGCTCTTGTAACGCGAAGTTTCTTCCGTCGGAATAGGCTTCCAGTTATATTTCGGCGTGAAGTTATCGATGAACCAGAATTTGGCATCGTAACCGAAAGTGCTCTTGAATTTCAGCCATTTGGTAAAAGTCAGTTCCGCCGTCAGGTTGGCAAGGAAGTTATAACCTTTCGTCTGGCTCTTGTTCAGTTGCGTAGGCCCTATCGGGTTGCGGATGCTACCGTACCATTCCGAATTACCTTCCGGCCCACTCCATGAGCCGTCTTCATTCTTCACCGGAAGAACGGGAAGAGCTTTCAGTGCATCACCGATATTATAGCTGCCCGAATCCTTCGTATCAGTGCTGAAAGTGATATTATTGGAGAACTTCAACCACTTCAGCACTTGTGCGTCGCTATTGGACTGAAACGTAAAACGGCGATAGTTTACACTGCGCACCGTACCCGACTGATCGATAAAACCACCGGACACATAATAATGAGACTTCTCATTTCCTCCGGAATAACTTACCGTATAGTTCTGCATCACACCCGTGCGCAGCAATTCGTCCATCCAGTCGGTACCTGCGCCCAGTTCCGAAGGATTTGCCCAATTCGGGTTCGGATTGCGACCGCTGTTCACCATCATATCATTACTCAAATCAGCATACTGGCTTGCGTTCAGCAAAGAAGGAATGTTCGTGGCATTCTGGAAAGCACAATTAGCCGATACCGACAATTTGCCTTTCCCTTCCGTTCCGCGCTTGGTGGTGATCATCACTACCCCATTGGCTCCACGCGAACCGTAAATGGCTGTAGCCGATGCGTCTTTCAATACGTCCAGGCGTTCCACATCCGCCATGTTCAGTGAAGACAGTCCCAGGTCGGTGGGTACACCGTCAATCACCACCAGCGGATCGCAGTTGTTAATGGAGCCCAGACCACGAATCTTGATAGATACATTGTCACCGGGCTTTCCGGCATCCACTACCTGCACACCGGAGATGCGCCCCTGAATGGCTTGTCCCAGATTAGAAACGGGAGCATCTTTGATGTCCTTGCTTCCCAAAGAGGAAACAGCACCGGTAAGGTCACTTTTCTTCATGGTTCCATAACCGATAACCACTACTTCGTCCAGTATCTCACTGTCTTCCGAGAGTGTTACCATAATCTGTTTCTGTCCTTTTACGGGAACTTCCAAAGACTTATAGCCCACAAATGAAACTACTATAACGGCATCCGAAGGCACATTCAGCGAAAAATCGCCATCGATACCCGTTATCGTACCGTTCGTTGTGTTCTTCTGCACCACACTGGCACCGATAACGGTTTCTCCGGTCTGGTCTTTCACTACACCTTGTACTGTGATTTGCTGTGCGAACATGCACATCGGAAGTAACATTCCTATCAGACAAACCATGATTCGAAGCCTGATCGGCATTTTGTACTTTTGCATAATATAAGAGTTTAAAGTTAGTAATAAAAATATAGATTCACATGCATTTGTCCCCTCTGTGAAGGAACAATGCAAATGTATCTGATAAGAGGAAGCAATAAGGGGGAAAAGAGTGAAAAAGTAGTAGTTTCAGGCGTTTTACAAGACATAAAACACTAAGAATCAATGCTATCAAGAAAATACATTGTTCCAAAAAAGTAGTAAAAATATAAGCGTAAAAAAGACACTTATATGCCTTAAAAGTGTGGTTTTAGTCTCTCGACTTACCTATTTTCATTACTTCCTGTTCCAGTTGGTCACGGTCGCCCGCAGCTTTATTACGAACTTTGGTACGGTAATTATAAATGGTAGTCACAGAATAGCGCAGGAATTGGGCAATCTTCACGCTGTCGGTAATTCCCAAACGGATAAGGGCGAAGATACGCAGTTCGGTACTCATTCGTTCGTTGGCCTTGGGGTAAATCTGCTCCCCTTCGGCAAGCAGGGTGTTGAAGTCTTCTACAAAAGTGGGAAACAGTTGCAAGAAGGTATTATCAAAATTGGCATAAAACTCTTTCAGTTCTTCTTCTATGAACTTGGAAGATTTGATGTTTTTGTATAGCTCATCTACCTTGCCCGTAGCGGCTATCTTGCCCAGTGAACGCCGATAGTTATCCATCTTTTCCAGATATACGGAACACTGGTCCATATAGCGGCCGATATATTCCTCTTTCAGGTAGGAGTTTTCGGCAATGATGTGGTTGGCTTCTTTCAGTTGCAGATTGTAGCGGTGGAGTTCTTCATTCAATTCTTTCAGGCGCTTGTTGGCATCTATCACTTCGTGGCGTGCGGCTGCTACGCGTTTCATCTGCTTATACACATAGAAGATGGCGATCAGTAGGAAGATGGACAGCAAGCTGATAGAGACTAACGCCCATTTCATTTGTTCCTGTTGCTTTTCGGCCTTTTGCTGGTAAGTGTCGTTGATGAGGGGGAAGATTTGCAGGATTTCCAGAATACGCAACCGGGCGTTGCAGAATACGGCATCGTCCATACACAATTTCAGATATGAATAGGCGCGGTCTATATCTCCTTCCTGATAGAGCAACACAGCCAGTTTCCTCAAAGAAATATATTCGCGCACTGCGGACTTCATATCTGCAATGGAGGAAAGAATCAAATACTCCTTCTCTTTTTCTGTGTCTTCTTTCAGGCGGTATGATTCTGATAAAGTGTAGGCACAGATTGCCACATCGTGCACATTGTCTATCTGTCCCGCCAGGTAGTCGGTCAATAGCTGGATGGCTTTATCGAACTCGCCCCGCACATTGTGCTGGTCGGACTGAATCAGCGTGTACACCAGAAGATTGTCTTTGTTGACCAGTAACAGGGAATCACGATATCTATCCGTTATCTCGGCATAGAGTTTTTTCTCCTGTTCCGTAACGGCGTAATCGGCCATGAGGCCATAGACGGTACGGTAAATATGGTAATAATACGGGTGCAGGTCATCAGGTAGATGATTGATTTGTACGTTGTGCATCAGGTCGACTGCTTCTTTATACATGCCTGCTGTGCCCATAATCTCGGCAGTATTCATGAGGGCGTTGTCTTGATGTTCCTTGTTTTTCATTCGCAGGGCTACCTGATATCTCTCGCGTGAGATGTAGAGCGAAGAGTCGGTGTTGTAGGAACGGTATTCATCCAGATATTTCCCCAACAGGGTAAAGCGGTTTTCGTCAGAAATGCGTTGTCTCAAGGCTTGTCTCAGGTCGTTCAGCTTCTTTTCTTTTTGCTCGATGTATACAGGGCGGTTTTGAATTACATGGTCCAGTTGGGATAAAAGGGAGTCTACAACATTGTTGGCGGCATGGAGCTGACACATACATACACAACATAATAGATATAAGGATGTGACTATTTTCTTCATCTGAGTTTCGATTGGTTAAAGGTTACTTCTACAAGAAGTTCTATGCAAAAATAAGTAAAATTTGATAGAATCCCATGCGGATAGCACTTAAATCACAATATCTTTAAAGTAAAGGCGATAGTTTTTTAAAGAATGGAGATGCTTACATGTGCATGTTAGCAATATTGACATGTGCATGTAGAGAAGGTCAACATGTATATGTAGATATTGCTAACATGTACATGTAAGTAAGTGTATTCTTTAAAAACGGAGACGAAGAAGATATAATTCATATTATATCATCTATATTTATTTGATAGTTCTTGTCTATTAGAATATAATTATACTTTCTTGATATACATTGTTCCAAATTATACCTATTGGTTTTACTTACATCCTCAAAGTAATGTTGTAAACAACTATTTTTATTGAGCTACTCCCC
>ENA-UOOD01004790-UOOD01004790.1-human-gut-metagenome-genome-assembly--contig:-CS67-NODE-4790-length-10277-cov-16.375758_pt1 | contig 10277 bp, 8 predicted proteins | sample MGYA00242464_ERZ724011 | MGnify/ENA metagenome assembly ERZ724011 | reverse complement strand
AAAGCACAGATAATACTGGATGTCTTATCGAGCATTTTGGCAACGCAGATGCCGTGCCGCAGCCGCCGGAGCGGTGCTTAAGCCGTTAGGCGGGAATTGTGCGGTGTTGCCTTAGATAGAAGTTTTCCCGTTGCCGCCGCACAGCGGCACACAAATATGAGGTTTCACTCTATGCCTGAAATATCTGAACTGGCCTTTGACTTTGGCACATTGATCCCGGCGCTGGTATTTGCAGCGCTGGCCGCCGTACTGCCGGAGCTTTACAAGTTTCTGGCGCGCAAATTCCTCGGCCGCATAAAAAAACATATCGCATCCTGGCTGCACATTCTGCTGGACAGCTATATTGTGCCGATTGCGATGATCCTGCGGGTCCTTCTGGCCTGCTTTGCTGTCACGCTCCTTCCCTTCAGCTTTGTCCATGGGGAGGTGTTCAGCAGGCTGCTTGGCACGGCATCCGGCCTGCTCATCACCGTTTTCATCGGCCTGGGCAGTTGGCAGGCCGCACCGGTAACACGGCTGCTGCTCCACAGCGCCGAGAATCACCTCGATATGACCACCAACCAGACGATGGGGCGCTTTTTTGAGAATATCTTCCATGCGCTTGTCGTACTTTTTACCGGCATTGCCATGCTGGATCAGCTTGGGGTCCCAGTCAGCGGTCTGTTGACCGGTGCCGGGGTCGCCGGTCTTGCGGTCTCACTGGCGGCGCAGTCAACGCTTTCCAACCTGATCGCCGGTGTCACCCTTGTGCTGGAGCATCCCTTCGGCATCGGAGATTATGTGGTGCTTGGCAGCTATGAGGGCACGGTCGAGGATATTTCCTTCCGCTCGACCCGGATCCGCACGGCAGACAATGTGGCAATCACGATTGAAAATTCAAAGATCTGCTCCGAATATATCCAGAACTGCGACCGCCGCACCAGCCGCCTCTGGGCCTTTACCATCGGCCTGACCTACGATACGCCGCGCGGCAAGATCGAAACGCTCTGCCGCAAGCTGGCTGCGCTGCTGCAGGCCCACCCGGATGTGCTGCCGGACGGCGTCAGTGTAACGCTGGACAAATTCAACGACAGCAGCATTGATCTGCTTTGCCGCGTCTATGTTTCAAGGGTCTCTCTGCGGGAGTTTCTCAAGGTCAAAAATTGTCTGAACCTGCAGATTCTCGATCTGGTCCGTGCCGAAGGCTGCAGCTTTGCCTTCCCCACAGTGACGGTGGACATGCCGGAAAACGCATAAAAGAAAACCGCCCATCGGCCTTTTCATGGCTGACGGGCGGTATTTTTATCCCGTAATATCGCTTCTTCTGCTCACAACCAGCAGGGTATCGCTCCCCTGCTGTGTCTTTACGGTAAACTCAAAATTGTAGGCTGTGTCAAGTCGATAGGACACGCTGTCATCCCCCTGTGTCAGCCGATAATCCAACTCAACCTGTGGCTTTACGCGGTCATAATCGACATACAAATCGCCGATACTCTCAAGAAAGACGAGGCTTATATCCTCTGCCGTGACACCGTAAAATGTTACAACCGGTGCTCCCTCCGCCTGCACGGCGGGCATATCCAGATAGTGGTTCCTTGCCGAGTCCTCCCGCGTGTGGGCGTACAGGACCGGCGCATCGCTGAGAAACTTAGCACCGCTCAACTCGATATGTACCCCGGTAACGGGCAAATCTGTCTGCCATACAGGGGTGGGGTCCGCAGTTCGGGCGCAGCCGCTCAACAGTAAAGCGGCCAGTGCCGCGGCCGCGACAGAGATTTTTTTCATAGATGCCTCTCATTCATATGGGTCGTAGGGTGGCCGTGGCAGGTCCTGGCCGACCTGCAGGGTGCGCGGGCAAAGACCGGTCTCCGCCTGTACAAAGCCCATCAGCATACCCATGTGCATATACAGGTGCCTGTATTGTGCCAAAATCAGGGTAAACCGCGTCCACTCGCAGTTTTCCGGCCGCTGCAGCAGGTCCTCATCGTGCAGCGAAGTCAAATAAATAGACAGCTTCGCCTTGATCGTGTAAAAATAATCGTCCGTATCGTGCCTGCTCAGATGGGCCGCCGGGTAGATCGAAAGCTCCTGCAGGTGCGGTGTGTGGACCGGCGGCTCCACAAAATCGTTGTCGCGCGGGTTAATGAACCACTGATCCAGATGATGCAGCGTGTGGTAAACATGCTGCCAGAGCGGCGCGCCGCCGTAGCAGGTATCCCACAGCTCATCGGGGATGCAGTCCATCACATTCTGCATCTCCCACAGGGCGCGGACCGTCATCTCCGCAATGACCGCATGATACGATGTTTCCCGCAACTGCACACGCCCCCTTTGGGCGAGTATGTGCTGCGGCGGGGCAGATTATTCGTTGTAGTTTTCGACCTCGCGGATCGTCTTGCGGTTCATAAGCAATGTCATAAAGGGTTCAAGCAGGGCGCGCTCCTCCTGCGAGGGCGTGCGGCTGCGGGCCTGCATCAGCAGCCAGGCGATCTCGGTGCCGATGGGGCGGCCGTAGACAAGTGCATTGTAGCCGTCCTTACAGACCGCGCGCTTCGCGTCTGCAATATCCAGCGTTGTAACGCCGCTATAGTGGCGCAGCACATTCTGCAGCGCTGCCGGGCTGCCGAACACCGCCTTGACAAGCTGCAAATACGCCGCAACATAGCGGGGCGGCATACAATCTGCGGCGCACAGTTCAATTCTTGATTTCAGCCGCACATCATAGAAAAACATCGACAGAACCTGCGCTGCCTCCCGCCGGCTGATGTGCGCACCATACAACTCCGGAGCTGTCTTGCTGCCTACCGCCTTGGCGCGGTTCGTGCGCCAGGCCACGATCTGCGGCTTGGTCAGCACGGTCTCGGCATAGCGGGCAAAGCCGAAATCCGGATCCATCAGATGCGGAATCACCCCGCAGCGGTCGCGGTCCACATCCTGCCGCACGCGGGCAGATATGCCATAGGCACTGTTGCGGCTTGTCTGATACACCGGCGCATTGTCACTGAGCAGCACAAAGAACGGCGTCAGCAGGCTGGCTGCCCGCATTTTGCGCACAAAGTCCTGCTCGCTGAAATAATCAATGGAAAGTCTTGTTGCTGCGGTCGCCCGCAGCATCTGGCCGCCGCAGGCACCAGTGTTCTTAAAATAGCGGTCCAGTGCCTCGGCCCGGTTTTGGGGAATCAGCGGCAGTACCTCAGCCCGCTGGGTGGGGTGGTATCCCACCGTCCACGCGCGCAGACCGCAGGCAGCCAGCGTCAGGCACAGCTGCAGATAAAACCGGTTGTAGCTGTCCATGAGATCCTGAACATCCCGCTGGGGCGTCATAGTGATCTTCAGCTGGCAGGCCGGGCCGATAACTGCCGACAGTACGGGAGCACGGAAGCCAAGGTATTCGCTCTCCGAGATAACGGGGGCATCCCCCTGCTGCAGTTCCCGCAAAGCCGCCTGCAGCTGCGCAAATGTGACCGCTCTGCCGTCAGAGTGTGTTACAAAATGCTCCACCTCCAGCCCGAGGGAGAGCTTGCCCTCCGCCTCGCAGTCGGCCTCAAAATACCCCTTCATTGTCCTGATTTGTTCATCCAGCTTCGCCATAGTAAAATGGTTCTCCCCATGATCGGTGATGTCTATAGCGATATTATACGCCAAAAAACGGGGCGGTGCAATCGCCCCGGAGTGTTATTTTACAGCGGTGCTGCTTCGTTGGCGGCCGCCCCGCAGTGCGGGGCTTGTGCAGTGCTGCCTTACAGGCAGCTGACCGCCGGGAAGCCATAGGCAGGCTCCGCCGCCTGCACGGCCCGCAGAATAGCCTTGGCCATCACACGCGCCCCCAGCGCCCCCACGACATCCTGATCAGCGGCCACATCGCCCAGCGAAACAGCGTAGATGCTGTCCCCGTCTGCCGTGGTATGCACCGGGCGGATGGCACGCGCATACCCGTCCTGTGCCATGCCAGCGATCTTGCACAGCCGGGATTTGTCAAACCGTGCGTTCGTAAAGACAACACCGATCGTTGTATTGCCGACAAATTTGTTTTCCTTTACCTCAATGCTCTGCAGTGCAAGCAGCTCGGAGTCGAGGAAGGTCCTGCCGTCATCCGCCAACAGGCCTGCAGCCTTGCGGCCGGTCTCATAGTCGTAAATATCGCCCAGCGCATTGACTGCCACAACCGCACCGACCTGCAGCGGCCCCACCTGCACGGCATAGCTGCCGATGCCGGATTTCATGCAGTGGTCCATGCCCAGCAGTTTTCCCACGGTTGCGCCGGTGCCCGCGCCATAGTTGCCGTCGCGGTAGTTGCCGGCTTCCGCGTTCACACAGGCTTGATACGCCATGGCAGCATCCGGGCGGGTGTGGGCATCAGCCACGGTCAGATCAAACAGGTCCGACTGGCAGACCAGCGGCACCTTTGTTACCCCGACATCAAAACCGATGCCGCGCTCCTCAAGATACCGCATAACACCGCCCGCCGCATCCAGCCCAAAGGCACTGCCCCCCGCCAGCACAATAGCGTGGATGACCTGCGCCGCCGCCAGCGGCTTGAGCAGCTCGCTCTCGCGGGAGGCCGGCCCGCCGCCGCGTACATCCAACCCCGCCGGGGCACCGTCCTGCCCCAGCAAAAACACCGTGCAGCCTGTGCCCGCCGCCGTGTTCTCAGCCTGACCGATCTTGAGATTCCGGAATGAAGTAATAGGAATTTCTTTCATGATGTTTCTTCTCCTTTTACCGTTCTTTTACTGTTCTTTTGCTTTTATTGTACAACTTTCCCCTGCACCATGCAACGAAAAAATCCCGCCGGGCAAAGTCCCGGCGGGAAGGTGGTCAGTTAATGGCGATTACTCAAACTCAATCGTTGCCGGCGGTTTCGTGGTGTAGTCGAACATGACGCGGTTGATGTTCTTGACTTCGTTCACGATGCGGTTGGCTGCGGTGGTGATGGTTTCGGTCGGCAGGATTGTGACCTCGGCGGTCATAAAATCGGTGGTGGTTACGGCGCGCAGGGCGATGGCGTAATCGTAGGTGCGCTCGTCACCCATGACACCGACGCTGCGCATATTGGTCAGTGCGGCAAAGTACTGGCTGGGGCGCTGGGCCATGGGGAGCTTATCGACCTCCTCACGCCAGATGGCATCGGCATCCTGCACGATGGCGACCTTTTCGGGGGTCACATCGCCAATAATGCGGATTGCCAGACCCGGGCCGGGGAACGGCTGGCGGGCAACAAGGTACTCGGGCAGACCCAGCTCACGGCCGGCCTGACGGACTTCGTCCTTGAACAGGTCGCGCAACGGCTCCACAATCTCCTTGAAGTCCACGTAATCGGGCAGACCGCCGACATTGTGGTGACTTTTGATGGTGGCGCTTTCGCCGCCGAGGCCGCTCTCCACGACATCGGGGTAGATTGTGCCCTGTGCCAAAAAGTCCACAGCGCCGATCTTTTTTGCTTCATCCTCGAATACGCGGATAAACTCCTCGCCGATGATCTTGCGCTTGCTCTCGGGGGCCTCTACGCCGGCCAACTTCTTGTAGAAGCGGTCGCGGGCGTCAACGCAGACAAAGTTGATGTCAAACTGACCGCCCTCGCCAAAGACATCGCAGACCTGCTCGCGCTCGTTCTTGCGCAACAGACCGTGGTCAACGAAAACGCAGGTCAGCTGCTTGCCGATGGCCTTGGCCAGCATAGCCGCGCAGACGCTGGAATCGACACCGCCGGACAGGGCGCACAGCACCTTGCCGTCGCCGATCTTCTCGCGCAGGGCCTTGACGGAGTTCTCGACAAAGGAGTCCATCTTCCAGTCACCGGCGCAGCCGCAGACCTTATACACAAAGTTGTGCAGGATCTTGGTGCCGTTCTCAGTGTGCAGGACCTCGGGGTGGAACTGCACAGCATACAGGCCGCGGGCCTTATCCTGCGCAGCGGCCACCGGGCAGTTGGGTGTATGGGCAACGATCTCAAAGCCGGGGGCTGCCTGCTCGATATAATCGTTATGGCTCATCCAGCAGACATTCTGGGCGGGCAGCGTATCAAACAGCGGGCTGGCAGTATCCAGATCGACCAGCGTTTTGCCGTACTCACGCTCGGGGGCCTTGCAGACCTTGCCGCCCAGCATGTGCATCATCAGCTGGCTGCCGTAGCAGATGCCGAGGATGGGCACACCCCAAGTAAAGATTTCGGGGTCGATCGTGGGCGAATCCGGCAGATAGGCACTGTTGGGGCCGCCGGTGAAGATGATGCCCTTCGGGTTTTTGGCCTTGATCTTGGCAAGGTCGGTACGGTAAGAATAGATCTCGCAATATACGTTGCATTCGCGGACGCGGCGCGCGATCAGCTGATTATACTGGCCGCCGAAATCCAGAACGATAACGGTTTCCTGCTGCATGAGGGGTCTCCCTTCTCTATTTGTAGTCCTATTGAGTTATTATAGCACATCAGGCAAGGTTTGAACAGATGGGGAGGGAAAATAAATTATTTTTGCGTGGAAGTTCTGTTGTAACGGGAACGAGCTGCGGCGGCCAGAGGACTGGCCGCCCTACCCGCGGGGCAAAGGCCGTAGGGCGGTCAGTCCCCTGACCGCCGCCCTCCACATCACACCAGCTCCACCTTATACTTCTCTAGCCAGTAGTTCAGCTGGGCAAACCATGCGATGGTCTGCGGAGTTGTCATCAGCTGGCCGTACCATGGGATGGGGTTATCCGCGCCCGACGCCAGCAAGTTTTCCAGTGCGTCGGCCTTGATAATGCGCAAAATTGGCGCGGCCGGGTCAGCCAGCACACCGCGCAGCTCGGCTGTAACCGCCGCAAGGTAGCTGGGATTCCATGTCTTAGGGTAAGGGCTTTTGCGCCGCCACAGCACCTCATCCGGCAGCACGCCCCGCATTGCCTCGCGCAGCAGGCCTTTTTCCTGATTTCGGTAGTCTTTATATTCCCACGGGACAGAGTAGAGGTACTCCGCAATGCGGTAGTCGCAGAACGGCACCCGGACCTCCAGCCCGCTGTACATGCTCATGCGGTCCTTACGGTCAAGCAGGGTCTGCATAAACCATTTGAAATTCAGGTTCATCATCTGGCGCATACGCTGTTCCTCTGCCGACAGACCGGGTCGGACGGAGGTTTCTGCCAGCGTTTGGCGGTAGCGGGCATCCACAAAAGCAGCCGGGTCAATGCTGCCCAGCACACCGGGCTTGAGGAAAGAGGCGCGATAGGCTGTGGACTGCGCCCATGGGAAGCCATATTTTTCCCGCACTGCCGGGTCGCGGTACCACGGGTAACCGCCGAAAATCTCATCGGCGCACTCTCCCGACAGCGCCACCGTGGCATGGGGCTTGATCTGCCGGCAGAACAGCAGCAGCGATGCATCGACATCCGCCATACCGGGCAGGTCACGCGCATCCACCGCTGCATACAGCGCCGGGACCAGCTCCGGGGTGTCCAGCGTGACCCAATGGTGACGGGCGTGGAGAAAATCGTTCATCTTGCGAATGTAGGGTGCATCCGCGCCGGGCTGGAATTTTGTCGCATGAAAATACTTTTTATTGTCGCGGTAGCCAACCGAAAAAGTTTGCAGTTGCTTTCCCTGCGCCGCAAAATTGGCATCCGCAATGGCAGAGATCAGGCTGGAGTCCAGCCCGCCGGACAAAAATGCAGCAACCGGCACATCGGACACCAGCTGCCGCTCGATGGCATCCGTCACAAGCTCGCGCACCTTGCGTGCTGTCGCAGCAAAATCATCGGGATGCTCATGATCCTCAAGCCGCCAGTAGGTATGCAGTGTCAGTCGAGCCGTGTCGGCCTCGTAGATAGCATACTGCCCGGGCAGTAACTCCTCTACCCCGCAGAACACGCCGCAGCCGGGTGTGCGTCCGGGACCGAGCAGAAGCACCTCCGCCAGACCGGCGGCATCCACCCGCGGCGGCACAGCCGGGTGGGCCAGCAGGGTTTTGATTTCGCTGCCGAAGATCAGGCTCTGCTCCGTCAGGGTATAGAACAGCGGCTTGACACCGCAGCGATCCCGCGCCAGAAACAGCCTGCCCGCGTTCACCTGCCAGACCGCAAACGCAAAAATGCCATTGCACATTGCCGTGCAGCTTTCGCCCCATTCCGCAAAGGCATGGAGCAGCACCTCGGTGTCGGAGTGCCCGGCAAAGCGGTGGCCGCGGTGCAGCAGCGCAGCCCGCAGTTCAGGCGTGTTGTACAGCTCACCGTTATAAACCAGCACATAGGTTTCCCCCTGCCAGTCCAGCTGCATGGGCTGCAGGCCGTTCTCAAGATCCACGACCGCCAGCCGTGCATGGATCAGCGCCGCCCGGCCGCTGATGAACATGCCTCGCTGATCCGGGCCGCGGCGCGCCAGCGTCTGCTGCATGGCGCAGTAGGCCGCATACCGGCCCTGTATCGTCCGGGGGTCGCGCCCGACCTGCCCCGCAATTCCGCACATAAAAAAGCCCCCCTTTGCATGATTCATAAATGAATATGCGGGAGGGAGCGAGGGTATGTGTTATTTATTGGCGATCGCGTCTGCGATATGCCCGGCAACGCCGTCCTTGCTCTGCAGGGGCAGCTCGGTGATGCCCTGCCCGGTAATGATCGTCACGACATTGGTATCGACGCCGAAGCCCGCACCGGGGACCTTCAGGTTATTGGCAACAATCATATCCATGTTTTTCTTTTTCAGCTTAGCGGTAGAGTTCTCGATCAGGTCGCGCGTCTCCATCGAAAAGCCGCAGACAAACAGCTTCTCCGGCTTGTGTGCGCCCACCCAGGCAAGGATGTCCTCAGTGCGCTCAAGGGCAATGCTCATCTCGCCGTCATGCTTTTTCACCTTGTCAGCTGCCACGGTGGCAGGGCGGTAGTCCGCCACGGCAGCCGCCATCACCAGTGCATCGGCGTCCATGGCATGGGTCTTTACAGCCTCAAAGAGGTCGGCTGCTGTTGTGAACGGCACAGTCTTGACAAACGGAACAGGCGGCAGCGTGCAGCCGGTTGAGGCAAGAAGCGTGACCTCTGCGCCGCGCAGCATACAGGCACGCGCCACAGCATAGCCCATCTTGCCGGTGGAATGGTTTGTCAGGTAGCGCACCGGGTCCATGGATTCCTGCGTTGCACCGGCCGACACAACGACCTTTTTGCCGCGCAGATCCTTTTCACAGGCAAGCTCACGCAGCACATAGTCCACCAGCACACCCTCCTCAGGCAGCCGGCCGGAGCCGACATCCCCGCAGGCCAGCATACCGGAGCCGGACGGAATGACGGTGAAGCCATAGTGCTGCAGTGTTTTGAGGTTATCCTGCGTGATGGGATTTTCCAGCATGTGGGTGTTCATGGCGGGCGCGACCAGCTTGGGGCAGGTCGCCGCCAGCGTGACGGTGGTCAGCATATCATCGGCCTGACCGTGGGCCAGCTTGGCGATGACATTGGCCGTGGCAGGCGCAATGAGCATGAGGTCCGCCGCATTGGCAAGGCTGATATGCGCCACATCGTACTGGAAGTTGCGGTCGAAGGTATCCACCTGACAGCGACGGCGGGTCAGCGTTTCAAATACCAGCGGAGAGATAAACTCGGTGGCATTTTTGGTCATCAGGACATGAACATCGGCCCCCAGCTTGACCAGCGCATGCGCCACATTAGGCATTTTATAGGCCGCAATGCCTCCGGTGATACCGAGGACGACGGTTTTGTTGGAAAGCAGCATAAAAAATCAACACCTTATTAGTAGATAAGAGATAATAGATAAAAGATAATAAAAATGGTGGAGTTTTCGCCTTTGGCGAAAACAAAATTTGTATTGTGGTTATTATAGCAGATTGACGCCTTATATGCAAACAAGTATAATAATTTTGAGCGGCGCAAAGCGACGCGATCCACCATATTTCTTATCTATTATCTCTTATCTTTTATTTATAAAAGGAATTTATTATGGTTTTAGCAGTTGACATCGGCAACTCCAACATCTGTATCGGCGGTCTGACGGGGGCAGAGCATTGCTCTATCCAGTTCACAATGCGGATGGTCACGCGGCCCCGCTGCACAGCGGATGAGTATGCCGCCGAGATGAAATTCCTGCTGCGCCGCCTGCAGGTAAACCCTGCCGCCTGCGAGGGCGTCATTGTCTGCAGCGTTGTCCCCCAGCTGACCGAGGTGCTGGCAGCGGCCTGCAAGCGGCTGACCGGGCAGGAGCCGCTGATCGTCAGCTGTGGTCTGGACACGGGGCTTAGCTTTCAGGTGGACGAGCCCGCCAAAGTTGGCCGTGACCGCATTGCCGATGCCGCCGCTGCCGCTGCACACTATCCCCTGCCCTGCATGAC
>ENA-UOOD01004788-UOOD01004788.1-human-gut-metagenome-genome-assembly--contig:-CS67-NODE-4788-length-10281-cov-22.005672_pt1 | contig 10281 bp, 7 predicted proteins | sample MGYA00242464_ERZ724011 | MGnify/ENA metagenome assembly ERZ724011 | reverse complement strand
CTGACCCGCATCCCGCACGGCTCGCGCAACACAAAGGCCATCAGCGACTACTGCGTTTCTTTTGCCAAGGAACGCGGCCTGTGGGTGTATCAGGACGCGCTTAACAACGTCATCATCAAAAAGCCCGCCTCGGCTGGCTATGAGGCCTCGCCCGCCGTCATTCTGCAGGGCCATCTCGACATGGTCGCGGAAAAGACACCGGAAAGCCCCATTGATTTCACAAAGGACGCGCTCGAACTGCGCATCGAGGGCGATTACGTCTCGGCAAACGGCACGACGCTTGGCGGCGACGACGGCATTGCCGTTGCCATGGCGCTGGCCGTGTTGGACAGCGATGTGATTGCGCATCCGGCCCTTGAGGTCGTGTTCACCGTCGATGAGGAGATCGGCATGGAGGGCGCGCAGGGTCTTGATTTCACACAGCTTTCCGCCCGCCGCATGCTGAACGTCGATTCCGAGGACGAGGGCATCTTCACCGTCAGCTGTGCCGGCGGTGCAAGCGCCAACGTCTCCATCGGCCTGACGAGCGCGCCCTGTGCGCTGGCCTGCGCGCATCTGACCGTCTCCGGCCTCATCGGCGGCCATTCCGGTCAGGAGATTGACAAGGGCCGCGCAAACGCAAATCTCCTGCTGGGCCGCGTACTGGACGCGATGCAGAAAAAACTCTCCTACCGGCTCGTTTCCGCCGCAGGCGGTCTGAAGGACAACGCCATTCCGAACGCATCCGAGGCCGTTCTGGCCCTGCGGGAGGAGGACCTTTCTGCTGCGCGTGAGATCGCGGCGGCCTGCGAGGCCGATTTCCGGAAGGAATACGCCGCAGCCGACCCCGGCGTGACCATCGCACTGGAACCGGCTCCTGCCTGTGAGCAAGCTCTGACGGAGGAAGCGACGCTGCGCGTCATTCACTTCCTGCTGCTCGTGCCGAACGGCATCGCAGCTATGAGCATGGACATTCCGGGACTGGTGCAGACGTCCTGCAACCTCGGTATTTTCCATGTGGAGGATGGGGTTCTGACAGCGGTCAGTTCGGTCAGAAGTTCCGTTTCGTCGCAGAAGCAGATGCTGCTTGTCCGCATCGACGCGCTGGCGCAGCTGCTGGGCGGGTCGCTTCATGTGACGGGCGCGTATCCCGCATGGGAATACCGGCGCGAGTCCCCGCTGCGCGACAAGCTTGCCGCAGTCTATACCCAGCAGACCGGCAAGGAACCGAAGATCGAAGCCATTCACGCAGGACTGGAATGCGGCCTGTTTGCAGGTCAGCTTCCCGGGCTCGACTGCGTTTCCTTCGGCCCCGATCTGGTTGATATCCATACCACGCGCGAAAAAATGTCCATTTCCTCCGTCCAGCGTACATGGCAGTTCCTGCTCGGCGCGCTGGCGGCTCTGAAGGACTGAGCGCGCTTCTGCGCTGCGCACGGTGGTTCGCATATTCTCCGTCTTTGCAAACAAAATAAAAATAATACTTGCAAAACCCGCTTGCATATGCTATTATATTCGAGCGTTTGAACCAAGGGAAGGGCAGTCTGCCTTTTTACAGAAATCTGATGAGAGAGGTGAAACTCATGAAGGAAGGTATCCATCCCAAGTACGAACAGACTACTATCAGATGCGCGTGTGGTGCAGTTATTGAGACTGGTTCTACCAAAAAGGACATCAAGGTTGAAATTTGCTCCAAGTGTCACCCGTTCTACACCGGCAAGCAGAAGCTTGTTGACACCGGTGGACGTGTTGACCGTTTCAACAAGAAATACGGCCTGAAGTAAGAAGACAGTCCGCACCGCGTATCGGTGCGGACTTTTTTCATGCTTGTCGCAATTTGTAAGAAGCTGGCGGAAGTAAAATCATGGAAGAACTGAACCGAAAAAGAATCGACCGGGCCGTGCTCGTGGGCCTCAACGCGGACTGCTTTACAAAGGAAGAAACCGCGACGGAGACAACGCTTGACGAGTTGGAGGCCCTTCTCAATACCGCAGGCGGTGAGTGCGCCGGAAAGGTCCTGCAAAACAAGCACACGCCCGATCCCCGCTCGTTCATCGGCGAGGGCAAGGCCGAGGAGGTCCGCCAGCTGGTTCTGGAAACGGGCGCGAACATGGTCATTTTCGACAATGACCTGACCCCCTCGCAGACGCGGACACTCGAGGATATTTTAAAAACGGCTGTGCTCGACCGCAGTGCGCTCATTCTCGATATTTTCGCCCAGCGCGCCAAAACGCGTGAGGGCAAGCTGCAGGTCGAACTGGCACAGTATCAGTATTATCTGCCAAGGCTCACGGTCTGGAACGAGGAAATGGGCCGTCTTGGCGGCGGCATCGGCACGAGAGGCCCCGGCGAAACGCAGCTGGAAACCGACAAGCGCTATATCCGTTCACGCATCCAGAAGCTGCGCGAAAATCTCGAACTCGTGCGCAAAACCCGCGCCGAACAGCGGCGCAGGCGGCAGAAAAACGAGCTGCCCGTCGTGGCGCTCGTCGGCTATACGAACGCAGGCAAATCAACGCTTCTGAACGCACTCACGGGCGCGGACATCCCGGCAAACAACCGACTGTTCGACACGCTTGACACCACGACACGGCAGCTGACTGTCTCCGATACCTGTCAGGCGCTGCTGTCGGATACGGTCGGCTTTATCGCAAAGCTGCCGCACCATCTGGTCGAGGCATTCCGCGCCACGCTTGAGGAGTTGGAATACGCCGATCTGCTCGTCCATGTCATCGACAGCGCTGATCCCGAGCGCGAGGATCATATCGCGGTCGTGAACCGCCTGATTGCAGAACTTGCAAAGCCCGGCACGCCCGTGCTCGAATGCTATAACAAGTGCGACCTCGTCCCGGATGATGAAATCCCGCGCGGAAGCGATAAAGTCGCAATCTCGGCAGCAAACGGATACGGGCTGGATGCGCTCAAGGGGGCAATCGAGACGCAGCTTGGCCGCGGAAAGCATCATGTGAAGCTGCTGCTGCCGTATCAGCAGGGCAGCATGGTTGCGGCACTCCACGACACGGCACAGGTGCTCTCCAGCGAGTATGCAGACAACGGAATTCAGATCGACGCAGTGCTGGACGAAACCTTATTCGGCAAACTGCGTCAGTATGTAATAGAGGAAGTATAATGGAACAATTCCTGGTTCCCGCCGGAGAAGGCGCATCGGAATATATGGAAAAGAAATCGCGCTTTCTGGGCCTGATCGTCCCTGTCACGACAGAGGCCGAGGCCAGAGCGCGGCTGGAGGCCGTCAAAAAGCAGGAATATGACGCCCGGCACAACTGCTGGGCCTACATCCTGCAGTCCGGCCAGAAGCGCTACAGCGATGACGGCGAGCCGCAGGGCACAGCCGGCCAGCCGATTTTGAACGTACTCGAACGCGAGGGCGTGCAGGACGTGCTGTGCGTCGTGACGCGGTATTTCGGCGGGATTCTGCTGGGCGCAGGCGGTCTTTGCCGTGCGTACACAAAAGCCGCGAAGGACGCGCTGGACGACGCGGGCATCTCCGAACTGCGCCCGTGGAGCGTGCTGCATCTTGCCTGCCCCTATGCGCTTTTTGAGCGTGTAAAGCTGGAGTTGGAAAAGCACAGCGGGCTTCTCCGGGACACGGACTATAGCGCAGAGATCGCCATGACCGTCCTTCTGCCTGAGCCGGAAGAAGCTGCATTTGCCGCTGCTCTGCGGGAACTTTCTGCCGGAAGCCTCTGCCCGGAACGGACAGGGACGGAACTGCACGGCGTTAAAATCCGATAAGTTTTTAAAGAAAATTCACGCAAATTCCACAGGGAATTCAAAACTAACAGGTATTCTGACAAGGTAAGGTGGGGTTTTATGAACGTGCGCGAACGGATGGAGCAGGAGGAATACGAGTTTTTATCCCCGCAGGCACAGAAAGCTGCCGAGACAAATGGTCGGCCGGAGCCGGAGGCTGACAACGACGTGCGCACCTGCTACCAGCGCGATGCAGACCGCATTCTCCACAGCAAATCCTTCCGCCGCCTGATGCACAAGACGCAGGTGTTTTTGTCTCCAGAGGGCGACCATTACCGCACGCGCATGACCCACACGCTGGAGGTCGCGCGCATCGCACGGACGATCTGCCGCGGACTGCGGCTCAATCAGGACCTGGCGGAGGCCGCGGCCTACGGCCACGATCTGGGCCACACGCCGTTCGGTCACGCGGGAGAAAAGGCGCTGTCCAGCATGCTGGATAAGCCCTTTCGCCACAACGAACAGTCGCTTCGCGTGGTGGACAAGCTTGAGCGCGACGGCGCTGGACTGAACCTGACCTACGAGGTGCGCATGGGTATTCTCGGCCACACGGGAGATTTTATCCCTGAAACACTCGAGGGTCAGATCGTGCGCACATCCGACCGCATCGCGTATATTAACCATGACATTGACGACGCCATGCGCGCCGGTATCCTGACCGAGGCCGATATCCCGCCGGAGATCGCGGAAATTCTCGGCCACTCGCATTCGCAGCGGATCAATACGCTGGTCGAGAATATGGTTGAAAACACGATGCTGACCGGCACGCTCGGCATGCAGCCGGACGTGGCGCAGGCCATGGATCAGCTGCGCACGTTCATGTTTGCCCGCGTCTACACGAACCCTGTCGCCAAAGGCGAGGAGACGAAAGCAAAGGACATGCTGTGCAGGCTGTTTGAATATTACATGAAAAACCCTGAAAAGCTGCCGCCGGATTTCCTGCCGCAGCTGGACTTTGACGGCATGGAGCGCATTGTCTGCGACTACATTGCCGGCATGACCGACCGCTATGCGGTCTATAAGTATTCGGAGTTGTTTATTCCCGCGACGTGGCAGGTACGCTGAGTCGCTGCTGCGCGCGATTTTTGCAGGGGCAGATGCCCACACATTCTGAAAGGAGGTCGATCCCGTGGCGTTTCCGCAGCCGTTTCTGGATGCGCTCACTGAGCGCAATCCCATCGATGAGGTCGTGGGGCAGTATGTAAGCCTGACGCGCCGGGGCTCGAACCTCTTCGGGCTCTGCCCGTTCCACTCGGAAAAGACCGCCTCGTTCTCCGTCGCGCCGGACAAGGGCATTTTTTACTGCTTCGGCTGCCACGCGGGCGGCGGCGTCATCAACTTCATCATGCAGATTGAGGGCTTGGACTATCCTGACGCGGTACGGTTTCTTGCAAAGCGCGCGGGACTTGAGGTCCCGGAGGACGAAAATTACCACTCGCAGTACCAGAAGCAGGAGCGGCTTTGGGCACTGTGCAAGGATGCGGCGCGGTTTTTCCGCCAGCAGCTGTTCTCTCCTGTCGGAACAGAAGCGCAGGCGTACATACAAAAGCGTGCGCTCAGCATGGAGACGGTCAAGCGCTTTGGTCTCGGCTTCAGCCCGAATGCGTGGGCCTCGCTCACGGACGCGATGAAGGAAAAGGGGTATAAACTCGACGAACTGATCGACGCAGGGCTTGCCTTGCGGGGCAAAAACGGCGGCGTGTACGACCGGTTTCGCAACCGGCTCATGTTCCCCATCATCGATATCCGGAACAATATCATCGGCTTCGGCGGCCGCGTGATGGACGATTCCACGCCGAAATACCTGAACTCGCCCGAGACGATCATTTTCAATAAACGCAAGAATCTGTTCGCACTCAATATTGCCCGCAAGAGCAAGCAGGGGCGCATCATTCTGACCGAGGGCTATATGGACGCCATCGCGCTGCACCAGTACGGGTTCGACTGCGCCGTCGCGTCGCTCGGCACGTCCTTGACGGAGGAGCACGCGAACATCCTCGCCAAATACACCAATCAGGTCATTTTGACCTACGACGGCGACGAGGCCGGGCAGAACGCCACACGCCGCGCCATCCCCATGCTCGAAAAGACCGGCATTCAGGTGCGCGTCCTGCGCATGCAGGGTGCAAAGGATCCGGACGAGTTTTTGAAAAAATACGGCGCGCAGCGCTTTGAGGTGCTGCTGGATGCCTGCCAGAATCAGGCCGAATACCGGCTGGACAGTCTCAAGCGCAAATATGACCTGACGCTCGACGATCAACGCGTGGAATTTTTGAACCAGGCCGCCGCGCTCATCGCCACGTTCCCGAACGCGGTGCAGCGCGAGGTCTATGGCCGCCGCGCAGCAGAGGCCGCCGGCATCACGCCGGAAGCCATGCAGCTAGAGATCAAAAAAGCCTACCGAAAGGCCCGCGCCATTGAGCAGAAAAAGCAGGAGTCGCAGGATCTCGATATCGCACGCCAAAGAGCGCCGAAATCGCGCGCCATCCGCTATGACAATCTCCGCTCCGCCTCCGCCGAGGAAGGACTCATCTGCATGCTCCTGCGCGAGCCGGAACTGATTGCAAGCGTGACGCTTCCGGCCGAGGCATTTTCAGTCGATCTGTTCGGCCGGGTGCTGGCAGATCTTCGCCAGCGGATGCAGGCGGGCCGTCCCACGGCGCTTTCCGCGTTGGAGGCGGATTTTACCCCGGAAGAGATGGCGCATCTTTCCTATATCATGAGCCGGGATACCGCTCCCGTTTCCGATGAAGCATTCGCGGATTATCTGCGCGTGATTCAGGAAGAATATGAAGACCGGAGTCTGACACGCTCAGAGGCCAGCCTGCGGCTGCTGGCTGAGCAGATGAAATCAACAAAACAGTATGGAGGGTAAGCAATGGGAAAAGAATTGGAACTTCTGCAGAAGATGGATCTCACGGCAGAAAACCGGCAAAAACTCGAAACGCTGATTACCGAGGCAAAAAAGACCGGAAAGGTATCCTCCAAGCATCTGGTTGAAACACTCGACGACGTGGACGCCACGCAGGAGCAGACCGAACAGTTTTATAACATTCTCGAGCAGAGCGGCATTGAGATCGACGTCTCCGACGTGCTGGATCTCATCGGATCGGCCGACATGGACAATCCCACACTCAGCGAAATGCAGGCCATTGAGGACGAGGGACTGCCTGAGGATCTGGATGAGCCGGAGGCGCTGCCCGAGGACGTGGAAAACGCCAAGCTGGACGACCCCGTTCGCATGTATCTCAAGGAGATCGGCCGCATCAAGCTGCTTTCGCCGGAGGAAGAACAGGATGTCGCCAGGAAAATGGTTGAAGGCGACGAGGCAACGCGCGAAGCGGCGCGCAAGCGCATGTCTGAGGCCAATCTGCGCCTCGTTGTGTCGATTGCAAAGCGCTATGTGGGCCGGGGCATGCAGCTGCTCGATCTCATTCAAGAGGGCAATCTGGGGCTTATGAAAGCCGTTGAGAAATTCGACTATACCAAAGGCTACAAATTCTCCACCTACGCAACCTGGTGGATCCGCCAGTCCATCACCCGCGCCATCGCCGATCAGGCGCGCACGATCCGTATCCCGGTGCATATGGTCGAGACGATCAACCGGGTGCTGCGCACATCGCATTCCATGGTGCAGAAGCTGGGCCGCGAGCCGACGACAAAGGAGATCGCGGACGAACTGCATATCGAGGAAAGCAAGGTCGAAGAGGTCTTAAAGATTGCGCAGGAGCCGGTTTCCCTCGAAACGCCGATCGGCGAGGAGGAGGACAGTCACCTCGGCGACTTCATTCAGGACGACGAGGCCTCGCAGCCCTCAGAGGAGGCGACGTATACCCTGCTGCGCGAGCAGCTGGAAGAGGTTCTTTCCACGCTGACCCCGCGCGAAGAGCAGGTGCTGCGCATGCGCTTCGGTCTGACCGACGGCAAGCCGCACACGCTTGAGGAGGTCGGCAAGGAGTTCGATGTGACCCGCGAACGCATCCGTCAGATCGAGTCCAAAGCGCTGCGCAAGCTGCGCCACCCGTCCAGAAGCAAAAAGCTGCGCGACTTTTTAAATTAAAGAAATTCAAAATTACAGATTATTTACACTTTTGTGCTTGACATCCGAGAAAATATTCGTATCATAGTCTTATGCTATTTGAAACCGTAACAACGGAGGAATTCAAGATGTTTGAGAAGATTCAGGCGTATCTTGCCTCGCAACTCGACATTCCGGCAGACGAGATCACCCGTGACACTACATTTGAAAGTCTCGGCGTCGATTCGCTGGATACCGTCGAGATGGTCATGGATCTGGAAGAGCAACTCGGTGTCGATCTGGAACTGGAAGAGAAAATCGCAACCGTCGGCGAGTTGGTCGATTTTGTCGAGAGCAAGCTTGACTGAACGCAAACCGGCGAGACGCATGGCAAGGCTGCACTACTTGGGGAGATAGCGGTGCCCTGTTACCCGCAATCCGCTACAGCGGGGAGGAATTCCCGACCGAGGGTGTATGCTGTGCCGTCTGACCCGAATAAGCGGTGTTGAAGATCCGGTCTTGCGCAATAGGGCTCTGTGAATCGTGTCAGGTGGGGAACCAAGCAGCACTAAGCAGTCCACCCTGTGTGCCGCAAGGTTGCCGTTTCGGAGCTGGCTGTCCGGGTAACGGGTGTAGCATCCATTCAGAGAAGGGTGTGCAGTCCTGCCATGCGTCCTGCCGAAAAAACTCCGGGCTCATTTGGGCCCGGAGTTTTCTATATTCTTCACGGTTTATCAGAGGGAGCGGTTGCCTTTATCCACCCGCAGAAAGCAGCACCTTTTATTTGAAAATATCGGAGAATTCGCAGCATTTAAGAGGCCGGCAGAGGCATCGTCCCATACAGACTGCCACGCAGCTTCACAGCTGCCAATCGGGCGGCCCCGTCCCTATCACAAACTGTGTTTAAAACGCTTACAGGCTGCACGATTCAGCCGACACTGCTGTAAGCCGCCGGACGTTTGTCCGGCGGCTTTGTGCGTTCCTGACAAAAAGACAGATGTTTTTCTCCTGTGCGCAGATTTTTTGCCGAAAAAGCAGGTTTCTGCGAAAACATGGTTGACGCGGCGGGGGACTTTATGCGAAAATAACACTAGCACCCCCATTGAAAGGAGTTCCCCATGAATCCTATCGTTGTGAAATTCGGCGGCAGTTCGCTGGCAACCGCCGCACAGTTTGAAAAGGTTGCGGCAATCATCCGGGAAAACCCAGCCCGCCGCTATGTTGTCGCTTCCGCGCCGGGCAAGCGCTTTGACGGCGACACGAAGGTCACGGATCTTCTTTACCGCTGCTATGACGCCGCCTGTGCAGGACAGGATCCTGCGCCTGTGCTCTCCGAGATCCGACAGCGCTTTGCCGACATTGTTGACGCGCTGCATCTGTCCGTCGATCTCGAGCCGGACTTTACCGCCATTGAGGCGCATCTGCGCCAGAGCCCCCAGCGCGATTATATGGCCAGCCGGGGCGAATATCTCAATTCCAAATTGTTGGCCGCCTATCTCGGCTTCCGCTTTGTCGATGCGGCGCAGATGGTTCTGTTCCATGCCGACGGCTCGTTCGACCCGGACGCGACGAACACCGCCATCGGCCATACGCTCGTAAGCATTGAGCGTGCCGTGGTCCCCGGCTTCTACGGGGCAATGCCTGACGGAGCCGTGCATACCTTCACGCGCGGCGGGTCGGACGTAACTGGTTCGGTTGTTGCCCGTGCCGTCGGCGCAGGCCTGTATGAAAACTGGACAGACGTTTCCGGTGTTCTGTCCGCCGACCCGCGCATCATCGAACACCCGCATGTGATCGACTACATCACATACCGCGAACTGCGCGAACTTTCCTACATGGGCGCGTCCGTTTTACATGAGGACGCCGTCTTCCCCGTCCGCCGGGCGAACATTCCCATCAACATCCGCAACACCAATCGCCCGTCCGACCCCGGCACGTTCATCGTCCCCTCGCTTCCGTCCAACGCGCACAAGCGCATCGTGACTGGCATCGCGGGCCACAAAGGCTTCAGCAGCGTATATGTGGAGAAATCCATGATGAACGGTGAGATTGGCTTCGTGGCAAAGCTGCTGCAGATTTTCGCGGAGCATGGCATTTCGTTTGAGCACTGCCCGTCCGGCATTGATACCGTCTCTATCCTCGTCTCGACCGAGGCGCTGGCGCCTGCGCGCGAGGAAATCCTGCAGCAGATTCACGAGCGGCTGCAGCCCGACCATGTAAGCGTGGAAGATGGGCTGGCCCTCATCGCCGTCGTCGGCCAGGGCATGATCTACGCCAAGGGTACCGCTGCGCGCATTTTCCGCGTGATCGCCGACGCGAACATCAACATCCGCATGATTGATCAGGGCTCCAGCGAGCTGAACATCATCATTGCCGTCAAGGAGACAGACTACGAACTTGCCATCCGCAGCTTATACCACGCAGTCGAGCGTGTGCTGTAAACAGAAAAACCGGGCCGTCGGGCGTGTGCCGATAAGACAGTAATTTGAGAAAACTACAAAATCGGCATC
>ENA-UOOD01004785-UOOD01004785.1-human-gut-metagenome-genome-assembly--contig:-CS67-NODE-4785-length-10286-cov-5.224416_pt1 | contig 10286 bp, 9 predicted proteins | sample MGYA00242464_ERZ724011 | MGnify/ENA metagenome assembly ERZ724011 | reverse complement strand
CGCGCTCCAGCCAGAACGCCATGACGTCCTTCATGGCCTGGCGCGTGGCCAGGGCCTCAGGCGAGTCCATCGCGCTCTGCCAGGGCTCGGTCACGCGATAGAAGCCGTAGTTGAGCGCCGGCTGGAAGGCAAAGAAGTTCACGGCCACAGCGCCGTTGCGCTCCGCGATGCCGCGCAGCACGCCGTTCACGCCGGGCACGTCGCCCACGGGCGTCCAGACGTCATCGGTCCAGACGTAGCGGCCGGTGTACTCGTTCTTCTCGGCGCGGCAGGACTCCTTGAACCAGGGGTGCTCGATGGAGGTGTGCCCGGGCACGAGGTCGAGAAGAACGTGCATGCCGCGGGCATGCGCCTCGGCAAAGAGCCGCTCGAGGTCCTCGTTGGTGCCGTAGCGCGGCGCCACCCGGCAGTAGTCCGCCACGTCGTAGCCCGCGTCGCCGAAGGGCGAGACGAAGCACGGGTTGAGCCAGAGGGCGTTCGCGCCCAGCTCGCGCACGTAGTCGAGCTTCTCGATGATGCCCTGGAGGTCACCGATGCCGTCAGCGTTGGTGTCGTTGAAGCTCTGCGGGTAGATCTCGTAGAAGACCGCGTCGTCAAGCCACGTACTCATGGGCGTTCCTTTCTCGCTCCTCGTTTCCGCCCCCTCGGATTGGAAACGTTTCCAGTTGGGAGGATTGTATAGCAACCCCAGTGGACTGCAAGCGAAAAAACGGCAACTGATGTGAAATCGGTCCCCTACGTGAAATCGAGGCGTTTTACAACAAAGAAGTGCTGCGGACGCCCGGAGCCGAGCGCCCGCAGCGCCTTCAATCTGCGCAATACAGCTAGCGGCGGCGCCTCAGGGCGGTGCCAGCAGCAACCGCGGACATGCCGACAAGAGCGGACGCAGCCGAGAAGAACATACTCGCCTCGCCCGTAGCGGGAATCGAGGAATCGTCCTTATCGGCAGGCTTTTTATCGCCGGCAGGCTTAGGCTTCTGGGGCGCAATATAGCTCGGATCATCAGCGCCGCAGGTCGTGCAGACACCATCGACGTAGTCGTGTCCGGTCGCGGGGGCCTCCTTGTAGGTGGTGTAACCGCAGGCGCACTCGTCGTAGGCCTCCCAGCCCGCCTCGGTACAGGTGGGGGCCTTGGCGTCGTGGTGCTTGAAGCTGAGGTCGTGGTTCGCGTAGTTCGCGGTGAGCGTCACGTTGCCGGCGGGCATGATGAAGGTGGTCTCGGCAGCGCTGGCATCCGCCAGAACGACCGCGCCGGTCGGGTCATTGGTGATCGTCCAATCGCTGAAGTGGCCGCTAGCGGTATACGCGTCCGCGGAAATGGTCACCTGGGTTCCGGCAGCATAGGAGCCTCCGCCCTCGCCGTTTGCCACCGTGAGCTCGTAGGTGGTGCCCGCGGGCTCTATGCGGACGTAGGAGTCGCCGCAGCTCTGGTCGCAGGGCGCGTCCGAACCGAGCGTGACCGCACCAATGACGGAGGTTGCCCACTGGTACGAGTTTCCGTCACCGAGGTCGAGGCTGGTGCAGGCGAGCGCGTTCGTGCCCGCAGGACTCTCAAGCGTGAGGATGCAGCCGGTGGCCCTGACGGCGCAGTTGCTCGCCTGCAGGGCGACACCGCCGTCGGAGGCCAGCGTCACCGTCCCTCCCTCGATGACAACATCGCCGGCACCCATCAGGAGGCCATTCGATGCCCCCGACTGCGCATCGATGACGGCGTTCTTTGCGATCAGGCCATGCGACACCCTGATGCCATATCCTTCAAGGCTGCTCGCCGAGACGGTGGCATTCTCGATTTTCATGGCATTCAAAGCTGTCAGCGCAAAGGAAATGTTGTCGCTAGAAGCCATGACCTCCGCGTTGTTTCGGACTATCACATCATGCGCTCCGGCAGCGCTTCCGTAGACCTCCACATGCGCGCCGTTCTCGATGACGATGTCATTCGCAGAATAGAGCGTCGGAAAGCCCTTGCTGGTTGCGCTAGCCGGGCTCTCCGCCCTGAGATAGGTCCCCTCGTCGGAGACAACGATATTGGTGTCCCCCGAGGCACTGCTCGGTTGTGCCGCGCCAATGGCGTAGCTGCTCGAGCCGTATGTCGACACCTCAACGTGGGCTCCGTTTTCTATGCGAACAGCTCCCTGCTGGGCGTTGAAAGTAGTACCTCCTGCCGAGCTCGCATAGACCGTCGCTCCGCTTATCGTAAGATCCCGGTACGCATTGATCGCGCAGACCTTATCGGCGGTGATTCTGAGGGTTCCCTCACCCTGAACGGTTATGTCGCCACCCGGGCCTTCAGAGCCCCAGGCTTGTATGCCGCCGGCGATCGTGCTCTCTCCAACAAGATTGATAACCAGGTCGACCTCGTTGCCGGAATAGATTCCGCAGCCGGAATCGATTCCCGGCGGCACGTCGGCACCGGTGATACCGCTAGGATTGAAATACGTCTCGGTGATGTCCGCGTTGTTGAGCGTGAGCACGCCCGTCGCGTCGTCAAACTCGGCGTACCCGTCACCGCATGTCACGCGGTGATCCGCCGTCTGCGTGATGTCCACGTTGTTTACGAAGATTGCCGTGGGCGGCGTATTCCCATACGCCCATGCCGTAACGGGCAACGCAAACAGCGCCGCCGCGAACACGCACGCGACCAGCGCCGCGAACCTCTTCCCCATAGCCCACCGTCCTTCTCGCCAAGCCGTCCCGCATGAGGGGAAGGCGCACGTAGTGGACCCATTTTCAGCGAAGGGGGGGGGTGCGCATCACCCGTTTGGGTGGCTTTTTGGGTGATGGGGCTCTATCGTCGAGGGCCAATCAACGCAGAGCGTGGCCCCGTCCCTTGAAAACCAGTTGAATCTCGGGTCAAATGAAAGGGACGACGGGAGGGAAACGCATGAGCGGCATGACATCGCACGATGACGCAACCGCGAAGGGCACGCCCTTCGCCACCAAAACGCTCATGCCCCTCATGAACACGCCGTTCGCTCCCGGCACGCACCTTCAGGCCATCGAGGCCATGGAACTGGGCGCCCGGCGCGACATCGCCCAGGCCGAGTACTTCTACTTCAGCGGCCAGCCCGAGCGGGCCCTCGCTACCGCCGCCCCCTACCTCGACTCGCAAGATGTCGCCGCGCGACTCTCCGCCTGCCTGATCTGTGCCTACGCCAACCTGCCCCTCGATCGGGCGCACGAGGCCAAGGCACTGCTGGACCAGATGAACGTCATCCTCACCAAGGCCGGCGAGCGCTCGCCGCAGCTTGGCGCCGCATCCGCCTTTGTCTCCGCGACCGCTGCCGTGTTGCTTCACCTCCCGCTCCCTGAGGAGCTGCCCGACACCGACGTGCTCCTGCCGCTTCTCCCCAAGGGTCTGCGCACTTTTGCGCTCTACGTGCAGGCGCACCTGCTCTACCTCAAGGGCGAGTACGCCATCAGCGCCGGCATCGTGGAGGCAACGCTGCTCATGGGTGCCACGGACTACCCCATTCCGGCCATCTACCTGCGCCTCGTTGCCGTCATGGACTACATGAGCCTGAAGAGCGTCGAGAAGGCGCGCGAGCACCTTCTCGCAGCGTGGGAACTCGCCCGTCCGGACGATCTCATCGAGGCCTTCGGCGAGCACCACGGGCTTCTCGGCGGCATGCTGGAGTCGGTCATCAAGCCGGAGTGGCCGGACGACTTCAAACGAATCATCGACATCACCTACCGGTTCTCCGCCGGCTGGCGCCGCGTGCACAACCCCGTCACCGGTGACGAGGTGGCGGACGACCTCACCACCACGGAGTTTGCCACGACGATGCTCGCCGCGCGCGGCTGGACCAACCAGGAGATCGCCGACCACCTGGGCGTTTCCATCAATACGGTAAAGCGCCACCTCGCGCACGCTATGGACAAGCTCGGCGTGACAAGCCGCAAGGAGCTCCAGCGCTACATGCTGCGCTAGCGAGAAGAGCGTCGGGAGACCCTCTGCAAGCGGCTCCCTATTCCTCGTCCTTGGGCAGCAGCCGCTCGTAATCCCGGCTCTTGTAGAAGAAGCCGACCACGATGACCCTTCTGAGCTCGTCGTCCACCCGGTAGAAAACGAGGTACTCTCCCACCACGAGCATGCGGTAGCCGCGCTGCGCGAGAGCGGAGCTACCGGGAACGACACCGAGCCTCGGAAATGACGACAAAAGCGTCATCGCCTGCTCGAATCGGTCGAGAAGACGCAGCGCGGGGCCATTGCTGCCCGATACGTCCCTCAGGTAGAGAGCTATGTCTCGCAACTGGTCCTCTGCCGTTTGCGCGCGCAGAACCTCATAGGGCTCCTCAACCGACATCAGGCGACTCGCTCGTCGTCTGATCCGGCGAGCTCAGCACGAAGGGCATCGAGCGTCTGGCACATGGGGGCGACACGCCCCTCCTCCACGTCGCGCTCCGCAGCAGCGAGAGACACAAGCAGCTCGCGCTCCGCCATGAGGGCGTTGTACTCCTCTATGCCCATGAGCACGGTGTCGCCTCGACCGTTGACCGTGATGATGGTCGGACGACGCTCGTTTCTGCAGGTTCGGGAAATCTCGGCGTAGTGGTTGCGTAGGTCGGAGGACGGCCTGATGTCGGGTGCCATGCTGACTCCTCTCTCACAAGATGGTCAAATCATATCATAATTATGATATGATTTGGACATGGCGAGGACCTTCACTCGTCGAGCCAGCGATTCTCGACGGGCTCGTCGTGGTCGTAAAAGTGCTCGTCCTTCTCGCTTATCTCCCGGAGCACGCGGCACGGGTTGCCCACGGCAACCACGCCAGCGGGCACGTCGCGCGTGACCACGCTTCCCGCACCGATCACCGAGCCCGCGCCCACCGTCACACCTGCCAGCACCACGCACCCGGCGCCGAGCCAGGCACCTCGGCAGATGCGGACGGGCTTGTTGTACTGTAGGCCCTTGGCGCGCAGCCGCGGCGAGACGGGGTGCGACGCCGTGCAGATGGTGACGTTGGGGCCGATCATCACGTCGTCCTCGACGAAGATGTCCGCGTCATCCACCAGCGTGAGGCCCATGTTGGCGTAGACGTTGTTGCCGAGGTGCAGGTTGGCACCGCCCCAGTTGGCGTGGAACGGCGGCTCGATCATGCAGCCCTCGCCCAGCTCGGCGACGAGCTGGCGCAGCAGCGCGTCACGCTCCTCCGAGCTGCTGAACGGCAGCGCGTTGTAGGCGTCCAGCACGTCGCGGCAACGTTCCTGCTCGGCAAAGAGCTCCGGGCTGTTGCAGGTGTAGAGCCGACCGTCCCTCATGCGCTGCCGCACTTCCACAAGGTCCATCGAGCCTCCGTTCTTCTCGCCAGACAAGCGGGCGCCCCGCCACTCGGAAGCGACAGGGCGTCTGTAAGATTACTTTAATTAGTTATTCCCATTCGATCGTACCGACGGGCTTGGGCGTGAGGTCGTAGGTCACGCGGCAGATGCCCGGCACCTCGGCGAGGATGCGGTCGGTGATCTTCTTGAGCAGCGCCCAGTCCAGCTCGGGCACCGTGGCGGTCATGGCGTCGACGGTGTTGACGGCGCGGATGATGGCCGGCCAGTCGTAGGCGCGCTTGCCGTCGCGCACGCCGGTCGCGCGCATGTCGGGCACCACGACGAAGTACTGCCACACCTTGCCGGCCAGGCCCGCCTCCGCAAACTCCTCGCGGAGGAGGGCGTCGGCCTCACGCAGCGCCTCCAGGCGGTCGCGGGTGATGGCGCCGAGGCAGCGCACGCCCAAGCCCGGGCCCGGGAACGGCTGGCGCTCGACCATGCCCTCGGGCAGCCCCAGCGCGCGACCCACCACGCGAACCTCGTCCTTGAAGAGCAGACGAACGGGTTCCACAAGCTCAAACTGCAGGTCGTCGGGCAGGCCGCCCACGTTGTGGTGCGCCTTCACGCCGTCAGACTCGACGATATCCGGGTAGATGGTGCCCTGCGCCAGGAAGTCGACGTCGTCGGAGACCTTGCGGGCCTCCTCCTCAAAGACGCGAATGAACTCGGCGCCGATGATCTTGCGCTTGCGCTCGGGCTCGGCCACGCCGGCCAGCAGGCCGAGGAAGCGGTCCGTGGCGTCCACGTAGACGAGGTTGGCGTCCATCTGGTTCTGGAAGACGTCGATAACCTGCTCGGACTCGCCCTTGCGCATGAGACCATGGTTCACGTGCACGCAGATGAGCTGCTTGCCGATGGCCTTGATCAGCAGCGCGGCAACCACGGAGGAGTCGACGCCGCCGGAGAGGGCGAGCAGGACCTTCTTGTCGCCGACCTGCTGACGGACGAGCTCGACCTGCTCGTCGATGAAGGCCTGCGCAAGCTCGGGGGTGGTGATGCGCGCCATGTCATCAGGGCGCTTGTTCGGGAGGTCCATGCCAGCTCCTTTGAACGGGGAATCGATACCCCCGATTCTAGTGTGAGCTGGGCGGCGGGACGATGACGTCGTAGCGAACGGCCTTTCCTGCGATCGAATGGCTCGGCTTGACGCCCGCGAGCCACGGCCCCTTGGGCGGACGCTTGATCACGACCTTGCGCGGACGCGCGGCGAGCGCGGCGTCCAGCAGCTCCCCCTCGTTGTCGCACGGCCGCTCCAGGTGGTGCAGCAGCTGGAACTTCTTCTTCACTGCGGCGCTCTTCGTGCGCTCGGGAAACATGGGGTCGAGAAACACCACGTTGGGCGAGAAGCCCAAATCGCACAGGCCGCTCACCGAGTCACCCTCCACCAGCGTCATGTGCGCCGCGACTCCCGCGAGCCGCGGATCGTTTGCCGCCCGCTCGAGCGCGTCACGCAGCAGCGCCGCAATCACCGGGTCCTTCTCGAACATCGTAACCGTAAAGCCCGCCGCGGCCAGAAGCAGCGAGTCCTCCCCGAGCCCCGCCGTGGCGTCCACTGCCGTCGACGCCTCCACGCCGCGCACGCGCGCCGCCCGCACGAGCAGCTCGCGCCCCAGGCGGTCAGCACGCAACCGCGGCAGCAGGCGCGCAAAGTCCGCACGAAGGACCATGCCGTCGCCAACGAGCGCCAGACCCTCGTCATCACGCCGCAGCTCGAGTCCGTCCGGCAGCACCAGCGAAGAACTGTTTTGCACTCTTCACCCCGTCCTTCGTGTTTCGATGCAGTATATCTCCACCTGGGTAGCCAACGGTACGTGCGATGCACTTAGCCGAGCGGGCTTTGTTTTGTAAAAGTGTCACTCGTGATGAAAACAAGCGCTGGAAGATGCAGAACCCTCGCTCGTGATGAAGCATTTTGCCATTGTATGGCAATGTGATTTGAATATCTATTATTCTACCTGGGAATTCCCCATCCCCGAGATGAAAGGTGCCCCCGAATAGGCAAATACCTTCATCACGAGTAGGAGTTTTGCAGTCTCAGCCATCTTCCTTCATCACGAACGGCATAATTGCACTGGCTTATCGCCTCGCATACCACTCACATGGCATAGGATGGCATGCGAAGCAAACAGGAGGTTGGCGTGGAGAGCGCTATTTCGACAAAACAGCCCAAGGTTCCCGTGAGGTTGGGGCTCACCGTCATCTGCGCCGGCGGGTTCATGGACGCGTACTCGTACCTGCTGCACGGACAGGTCTTTGCCACCGGGCAGACAGGCAACATCGTACTGCTCTGCATGAACCTCGCCGAGGGGGCATGGCTCGGCGTGGCCCGCTACCTCGCTTCGATCTTCGCATTCGTGCTCGGTGTCATGCTCTCGCGACACGTGTTGGTACGCGTTCACGGGAGAGCGACGCATCGAATGCAGCGCTGGGTAGCCATCTTCGAGGCGCTTGCCTTCGCCGCAATCGCGCTGCTTCCCGCATGGACGCCAGACCTCGCGGTAAACGTCGCCATTTCGTTCTGCGCGGCAATCTCATACGAGAACTTCCGGCAGTTCGGAACGAAGTCTGCCTACGCGAGCGTCTTCTGCACCGGCAACCTGCGCTCCCTTGGAGAGACGCTCTACGACGGGCTCTTTGAGGGGGACCGCCACGAGCTGCACCGCTCCCAGCGCTACGCGGGCCTCATCCTCTCGTTCTGCGTGGGCGCGGTGATCTGCAAGTTCCTCATCGACGCTGTTGGCCAGTACGCCTGTCTGGCAATAAGCGCGCTCTTCCTGCTGTCGCTGCGCTTTATTACGGAGCCCGCCGCAACGGAGTGACCCCTATGCACTCGGGGCGTCCACGTTGGCGAGAAACACCTCCGCCCGCGCGCCAAACTCATCCCTCAGCACCGCCGCGAGCTCCTCGCACGCGGCCCTGACCTCGACCTCGTTGACACTCGCGAAGCCGTCGATCGGAAACGCGATGCGCGTCGTCGAGGGCTCCACCTTGCCGTTCTCGCTCTGGCGCCAGGTCCAGCGGCGCGTGTGCACCAGATTGTCCACCGCATAGACGAGCTCCCCAGGCGCGAGCGTGGCGTCCGGCTCCGTCTCGCCCAGAGCCACAAAGACGTCGTCCGGACGAGAGAAGCGCAGCTCGAGCACGTCCCTCTCGTCTAGCGCATGGGCGCCGAGCGGCAGGCCGTACTTGATGGAGATGGCGTTGCCCAGGTCCACGACCGGGTTCACGCGCCAGAGGCCCTTGCCCTTGGCGATGCGCCTGAGCAGAGCGATGTTTGAGGAAGGATAGCGGCTGGGGCTCATGCCCAGCTCGTGGAAGGCCTCGCGGTAGGGCTGGACGCGCGGGTCGTCGCTGGCGTGGACGCCCTCGAGGCGGCGCTCGGCGTCGCGGACCGCCTCGTCGAGCAGCGCGTCCACGGCAGGATGAGCGCCCATGCCGTCAACGCCCTCCGCGAGCACCACGCCCACGCAGAGCGAAGGCAGCCTCCTAAACACCTCGTCGTCTATCGAGAAGAACATCGCGCCCGCCCCTCGCGCCGCCGCCTACTTGCCCTGCACCATGGTAAGAGAGATTTTGCCGCGGTCGCGGTCCACGCGCTCGACCCAGACCTTCACGGTGTCCCCCACCGCCACGACGTCGCTCGGGTGCCTGACGAAGCGGTTGGCAAGCTTGGAGATGTGCACGAGGCCGTCCTGGTGGACGCCCACGTCCACGAAGGCGCCAAAGTCCACGACGTTGCGCACGGTGCCTGTGAGCTCCATGCCGGGCTGGAGGTCGTCGATCGAGAGCGCCGCGCGGCTGAACACGGGCTCCGGGGCGTCGTCGCGCGGGTCGCGGCCGGGCTTCTTGAGCTCGGCCACGATGTCGATGAGCGTGAGCACGCCGCAGTCCAACTCTCCCGCGAGCGCAGCCACGCTGCCCACTCGCTTCTCGATGTCCGGCACGCCGCCGCGCGTAAGCTCGTCCGCGCCCACGCCCGCACGCTCAAGCAGCGCGGTGGCCACGTCGTAGCTCTCCGGGTGCACGGCCGTGGCGTCGAGCGGGTTCTTTCCGCCGGTGATGCGCAGGAAGCCCGCCGCGTTCTGGAACGCCTTGGGCCCGAGCTGGGGGACCTTCTTGAGCTCGCGGCGATCGGTGAAGGCGCCGTGCTCCTCGCGATAGGCCACGATGTTCTTGGCCACGGCGGACGTGATGCCGGAGACGTAGCCCAGAAGGCTCGCACTGGCGGTGTTGACGTCCACTCCCACGCGGTTGACCACGTCCTCCACCACGTAGCCCAGCGTGCGCGCGAGCTCCGTCTGGTCAAGGTCGTGCTGGTACTGGCCCACGCCGATGGACTGGGGCGGGATCTTCACGAGCTCGGCGAGCGGGTCCTGCAGGCGCCGACCCAGGCTCATGGCACCGCGCGTGGTGACGTCGAGGTCCGGGTACTCCTGGCTCGCAAGCTCGGAGGCCGAGTAGACCGAGGCGCCCGCCTCGTTGACGATCGTGTAGCGCAGCTCCGGCGCGGACTCGGCGATGAACTCGGAGACGACTCCTTCAGTCTCGCGGCTGGCCGTTCCGTTGCCGATGACGATGGTGTTGATCGCGTACTTCTCGGCCAGACGCTTGAGCTCGCGCTTGGTGCCCGCGACGTCGTGACGCGGCTTGGTGGGATAGACCACGCCGTGGTCGAGCAGCTTGCCCGTCTCGTCCAGCACCGCCACCTTGCAGCCGGTGCGGTAGCCCGGGTCGAGCGAGATGATGCGAGCGCCGCGCACGGGACGGGCCGAGAGCAGGCTCTCGAGGTTCTTGGCAAAGACCTTGATGGCGTCCGTCTGGGCGCGCACGGTGAGGCGCGCGCGGACCTCGCGCTCGAGCGAGGGGGCCATGAGACGCCTGTAACCGTCCGCGACGGCGGCCTCGAAGACGGGGGCGAACACCCCCTGCCGACGCGGCCAGCGCGCTCCGAGGCGGGCGATCGC
>ENA-UOOD01004783-UOOD01004783.1-human-gut-metagenome-genome-assembly--contig:-CS67-NODE-4783-length-10291-cov-3.814185_pt1 | contig 10291 bp, 10 predicted proteins | sample MGYA00242464_ERZ724011 | MGnify/ENA metagenome assembly ERZ724011 | reverse complement strand
TGGGCGCTGGGCTGCCGCATCGACGGCGGGCAGGCCGAGTATGTCCGGGTGCCCTACGCCGACCAGGGGCTCAACCGCATCCCCGACGGCGTCACCGACCGGCAGGCGCTGTTTGTCGGGGACGTGCTGGCCACCGGGTACTGGGCGGCCCGCATTGCCGAAATCCGTCCCGGCGACACCGTGCTGATCCTGGGTGCCGGTCCCACCGGCCTGTGCACGCTGCAGTGTGTGCAGCTGCTGCAGCCGGGGCGCATCATTGTCTGCGACCGGGACCCCGGGCGGCTGGCGTTTGTGCGCGCCCATGCGCCGCAGGTGCTGGCCGTCCCGCCCGAGGGCCTGCCGGAGGTTGTCCGTGCCAACAGCCGCCACGGCGGCGCCGATGCGGTGCTGGAGGTGGCGGGCAGCCCCGACACCTTCCGCCTGGCCTGGGAATGTGCCCGGCCCAACGCCGTGGTGACGGTGGTGGCCCTCTATGACGAACCGCAGACGCTGCCGCTGCCCCGGATGTACGGCAAGAACCTGACCTTCAAGACGGGCGGCGTGGACGGCTGCCACTGCGGCGAGATCCTGGACCTGATCGCGGCGGGCCGGCTGGACACCACGCCGCTGATCACCCACACCTTCCCGCTGCGGGAGATCGACCGCGCGTATGATCTGTTTGAACATCACCGCGACGGCGTGCTCAAGGTCGCCATCGAGTGCGGGATCGCCGATGCAACAAAGTGACAGGCAGGGCCGGGGCGTTTTCTCCATGGGCAAAACGTCCCGGCCGTGGTATGATACAAAGCGGGCCGCAGGCCCGCAAAATCCGATGGGGAGTGCTGTGACGTGGAGATTGCTTTTCTTCTGCCGGGGCAGGAACGCTGGGTTCCGGTCAGCGGCGGTGTCCGTTATGATTACTGTTCGGAGCGCGGGGAGTATTTTTCCTGCGTTGCCAGGACCGCGGAGGCCGCGCAGGCAGTCTGTGAGGACTGGATGATGCGCCGCGAACGCTATTGAACCCGCCGCTCAACCGCGCCGACCTCATTGCCCTGTGCGGCCGGCTGCCCGACAGTTACGAGGACTATCCCTTCGACGACCCCAACTGGACGGTGATGCGGCACCGCACCAACCGGCGGTCCTACGCGCTGATCTTTGAGCGGCAGGGCCGGCTGTGGGTCAACGTCAAGGCGGAACCGGCCTGGGGCGATTTCTGGAAACAGACCTACCCGGCCGTCGTGCCCGCCTACCATATGAACAAGCGCCACTGGATCGGCATTGTGCTGGACGGCAGCATGACCGCCGACCAGATCTTTGACCTGATCGCCGAGAGCTATCGGCTGACCGCGCCGCGCGCCGCCAAATCCCGCTGAACTGGCAGACTTCCCGGAACTTTCCCGGGAAGCCTGTATTTTTTTGTGGAAAAAGTTGCCGGAACGCTTGTGCCAATGCCTGCGGTACGCTATGATATAGGGGAGGGAAAAAATTACCGGCTCTGCTCCAGATACGCCCCGGTGGTCAGCACCTCGGTGTGGGGCACCGTCAGGTAGGAGACAATGGCTTCGGCCTGCGCCTCGGATTCCGGCGTCACGCCGGCCACCGCGTCGGTCAGATAGACCATCCGGTGCCCCAGATCAATGCCCGCCAGCACGGTGGACAGCACACAGCATTCCGCCACCACGCCGGTCACCACCACCCGGTCGGCCCGGGCCGCGGCCTCCCGCACCTTCGGAATCGAAAAGGACGAATAGACCGACTTGTCGAGCAGCGGATACCGCTCCAGATAAGGGGCCATCTCGGGCAGCATCGCGTTGGCAAAGGCGTCGGCGTTGACGGCCGCATTCACGCGGTTGTACTCCCGCCACATCCCTTCCGGCTGCGCGGGCGGCACAAAGCGGGTGAACAGGACCTCGCCGCAGACGCCGGCATCCAGCAGCCTGCGGATGTTGCGGGCGGCCTGCCGGATATGGCAGCAGGCCCAGGGCTGGCCCTCGGTGTAGACGTTCTGCAGATCAATCACCAGCAGCAGATCATGGTTGGACATGGCGGACTCCTCCTTTGTTTCGCGCCGCACCAGACGGCATTTTCAGATTCAGTATACCGCACCGCGCCGGGAATTGACAAGGTTTGACTTTTGACGGCGGAGGTGTTACTTTAATAACAATACCGGAGAAACTAAACAAAACACCACAAAATATTCAAAAAGGCAGCGATTGTCATGGCCGTTCGTATGGCACATATTCAGCTGCCGGAGAATCTCGGCATTGAGGACGCGATCCTGCCCGGCGATCCGGCCCGGGTGGACCGGGTGGCGGCGCTGCTGGAGCAGCCCGAGGAACTGATGTTCAACCGGGAGTACAAGAGCGTCCGCGGACTCTGGAAGGGACGCCCGGTGCTCATCATCTCCACCGGCATGGGCGGTCCGTCCACGGCGATTGCCGTCGAGGAGCTGGCCCGCACCGGTGTGCGGCAGATGATCCGCATCGGCAGCTGCGGCGCCCTGACCCCGACGCTGGATCTGGGCGATCTGGTGCTGGTCTGCGGCGCGGTGCGGGACGACGGCACCTCGGCGGGGTATCTGCCCGCCGAATACCCCGCCGTGCCCGACCTGGACCTGCTCAACGCCTGCCGCACGGCGGCCCGGCGGCAGCAGGCACCTTATCAGATCGGCATTGCGCGCAGCCATGACTGCATGTACCGCGACGACAACCCCGCCCTGTACGAGACCTGGTCCCGCCGCGGCGTCATCGCCTCCGACATGGAGACCGCGACCATGCTGGTCGTGGGCCGGCTGCGGGGCGTGCGCTGTGCGTCCATCCTCAACGTGGTGGCGGGCTTCCACAAGAACGTCGCCGAGAGCGTGGGCCGCTACCAGAACGGCGAGCAGGCGGCTGCCGCCGGTGAGCATCTGGAAATCTGCACGGCGCTCGATGCGCTGGATGTGTTTCATCAAGGATCTTCCCGGGCCTGAACCGGAAGAATATAAAGGAGGAATATCCCGTGAATCTGTTCAAGACCAAATTTGATGCGGCAACGATCGTTCTGATCCCGGCCTGCATCGGCATCAACTATCTGGGCAAGATGTTCGCCAGCCTGCTCAAACTGCCCCTCTGGCTGGATTCCATCGGCACCTGCATCGGCGGCTGCCTGGGCGGCCCCATCATCGGCGGCATCTGCGGCGCGGCCAACAACCTGATTTACGGGTTGACCGCCGGCGACAACATCACGCTGATCTATGCGCTGACCAGCCTGGGCATCGGCCTGGCCGCCGGCATCATGGCGCGCCTGGGCTTCATGAAGTCCTTCCCCAAGGCGCTCATCACCGCCTGCGTGGCCGGCTTTGTGGCCGTGCTGATCTCCACCCCGCTCAACGTCATCTTCTGGGGCGGCACCACCGGCAATGTCTGGGGCGATATGGTGTTCGCCGCCACCCAGGCCGCCGGCCTTTCCACCCTGCTGGGCTCCTTCCTGGATGAGATCGTCGTCGATGTTCCCGACAAGATCATCACCCTCATCGTTGTCTACTTTGTCCTCAAGGGCCTGCCCCGCAAACTGACGGCCCTCTACGACGCCAACGCCAAGATCGAACACCTCGAGTAAGCTATGAAAAGTATCAGTCTTTATGTGGATAACGGCAGCTGGCTGTGCAAGGTTCATCCCTTTACCAAGCTGGCGTACATTGCCACGGCCATCAGTGTGCCGCTGCTGGTGGGCAAGCTGTCCTTTTTTGCCATCTTCATCGCCCTCAGTCTGGCGGTGCTGGCCAGCGGCAGGCTGCTCAAGCGGGTGGTTCCGCTGATAGCCTTCTCCTTCACGATCCTGATCACCATCTTTCTGATCCATGGCCTGTTCAACCAGAGCAACCGCAACATCCTGTTCAGCATCGGACCGCTGCACTTTTACCGCGAGGGTCTGCTGTATGCGCTGCACATCGGCTGCAACGTTTTGAACATGCTGCTCTCCTTTGCGATTCTGGTGCTCTCGGCCAAGCCCTCCGAGCTGGTCGAGGAACTGGAAAAGCGCGGTTTCTCCCGCCGGATGGGCTACATCATCACCTCGGTGTTCCAGATCGTGCCCCAGATGACCGGCACGATGAACACCATCACCGATGCCCAGCGCAGCCGCGGCCTGGAAACCGAGGGCAGTCTGCTGACCCGCGCCAAGGCCTTCCTGCCGCTGATCTCGCCGGTGGTCATGAGCTCGCTCATCAACACCCGGGAACGCGCGGTGGCGCTGGAAGTGCGCGGATTTGCCGCCAAACAGAAAAAAACTTACCTTGCCGACCGCACGCCGCACCGCGGGGATACCCCCATCACTGTCGTGCTGCTTGCCATGATTGCGGCCGCACTGCTGTGGAGGATTGTCCAATGCCTGTGATTGCTGTGGAAAACCTCAAATACCGCTACCCCAACACCGAGTCGCTGGCCCTGGACGGGCTGAGCTTCACGGTCGAGAAGGGCGAGTTCATCGGCATTGTCGGTGAGAACGGCGCGGGCAAAAGCACCCTGAGCCAGGCCCTGATCGGTCTGGTGCCCCAGTTCTACAAGGGCGCCTATGGCGGCCGTGTCCTGATCGAGGACCTGCCCGCCGAGACCACCCCCATCTCGGAACTGTGCTGCAAGGTGGGCCTTGTCTTTCAGAACCCCTTCAACCAGCTTTCCGGCGCCAAGGACAACGTCTATGAGGAAGTTGCCTTCGGAATGCAGAACCTGGGCGTCCCCCGGGAGGAGATGCACCGCCGCGCCGAGGAAGCCCTCAAACTGCTGGACATCTGGCAGTACCGCGACCGCAACCCCATTGACCTTTCGGGCGGCCAGATGCAGCGCGTGGCCATCGCCAGCGTGCTGGTCATGAACCCCGACATCCTGGTGCTGGACGAACCCACCTCCCAGCTGGACCCGCAGGGCAGCGAGGAAGTGTTCCGCACCGTGGACAAGCTGGCCCGCAGCGGCATCACCATCCTGATGATTGAGCAGAAGATCGAGAAGATTGCCGCCTACTGCGACCGCATCCTGCTGCTGCACAAGGGCCGGCAGATCGCCTTTGATACCCCGCAGAAGATCTTCTCCCGCACCGACCTCGAGGAGCTGGGGGTGCAGCCCCCGGCATTCACGCGGATCTGCCGTGCGCTGGGCGCCGCCCTGCCGGACGGAAGCTATCCCGTCACGGCCGAGGAGGCCGCCGGCCGCCTGCACCGCGTCGAGTCCATCCAGCCGCCGCCCGCCGTCCCCGTGGAGACCCGCCCCGTTCTCTTTGAGATCGAAAAGCTGCGCTTCTCCTACCGGCCCGGCACGCCGGTGCTCCATGAAATCAGCCTGACGCTGGACGCCCGTCCCACCGCCATCATCGGCCAGAACGGCGCCGGCAAAACGACGCTTGTCAAGCTGCTCAAGGGCCTGCTCCGGCCCGAAGGCGGCGTCATTCGGTTCCGCGGCGAGGACATCGCCGGGCGCACCGTCGCATCGCTGGCCGCCCAGGTCGGTTATGTGTTCCAGAACCCCGACGACCAGATCTTCCGCTACAACGTCCTCGACGAGGTCATGTTCGGCCCGCTGAACATCGGCATGGACGAAAAGACCGCCCGGGAAAAGTCCCGCGAAGCACTCGCCATGACCGGCCTGGCCGGCCTGGAGGACCGCAACCCCTACGACCTCGAACTCTATGAGCGCAAGATGGTGGCCATCGCCTCGGTGCTGGCCATGGACCCCGATGTGCTGATCCTGGATGAGCCGACCATCGCCCAGGATGTGCGCGGCCGCCGCCGCATCGCCGAGATTGTCCGCACCCTGTCGCAGCGCGGCAAGCTGGTGCTGGCCATTTTGCACGATATGGATTTTGTGGCCGAATGTTTTGAGCGGGTCATCGTCATGGCCCAGGGCCGCGTGGTGGCCGAAGGCACGCCGCGCCGCGTCTTTTCGGACGCTGAGGCATTGCAGGCCGCCCGTCTGGACCCGCCCCACGTCACGCAGCTCTGTACCCGTCTGGGGTACGAGGGCGTCTTCCTGACCGTCGAAGAGTTCCTGCACGCCTGCGGCAGGGACTGATCCGCCTGCCCCGGACCCCCGCTGTTCGGCATGACCGGCGAGGGTCTGGGAAGGTGCGCCCTTCCATCAAAAATACGGCACGCCGGAAAGCGCAGAAGGCTTTTCCGGCGTGCCGTTTTGTTTACCAGCGCGGCTCCGTCAGCGGACAGTGCATGTCGCTGCGGGCGGCGCGCATCTCCACATAGCAGCCGCACTGCATGCAGGTGCCGTTTTGCAGCGCCTCGCAGTCCCGGCAGCAGGCAAGCCGCGTCTCGTACAGCGCGTCGGGGGTGCGCAGACGGCGCGGCATCGTGGCGCGGTACCGCTCCACACTCCGCAGATAGTCATTCTCCCCGGTCATGTCCCGCAGCAGACAGCGGCAGACCTTGGGCTGGGTGGCTTCCTCCATGGCAGACTCCTTTCACTCGGCATCCAGTTCGACGACGGCGCCGGGACAGTCCTCCAGCAGCGCCGGACGGCCGCTCCAGTCGCCCGGTCCGCCCGACCGCACCCGGCAGTCCCGCACCCGCAGCCCTTGCACACAGCGCGCATACAGTGCCGGAATCTCATGGGGGTACAGATGCCGCGCCGACGGCTGTTCGTCAAACAGCCCGCCGGGCTGGGTGCCCTGGCGGCAGAGCGTCAGGTCCACCGCCTCGGCCCGGATGTTGTACAGCGGGGCGTAGGATTCCCCCGCAAAGAACAGGCAGCTCTCCGCCTTCATCGTGATGTGGTCAAAGCTGACATTGCGGATCACACCGGGAAAGTTGTCCTGCCCGGCCCGCCGGGTCGCGTTGACAAAGAGCGCTTCGCCCTTGCCCCACCAGCCCGGGGCCCCCGGCACCGAATAGCGGTCGGCATACCGCCGCACGGCCCCGACCAGATGGTGGACCTGGATGTTCTCGACGGTGCCGCCGTCCCGCACCCAGATGCCGACGGCCCGGGAACAGTCCTTCACCAGACAGTCCCCGAAGGTGATGTTGCGGATGTCGCCGCAGGTCTCGGTGCCGATCTTCAGCGCGGAATCCCGGGAGTGCAGCACGCAGTTCGTGATGGTCACGTTGCAGCAGGGCCCGTACCGGCGGGTCATCGGCCCGGTCGCCTTGACGACGATCGCATCGTCGCCGGTGTGGATCAGACAGCCGCTGATGATCACATCCTGGCAGCAGTCCGGGTCAATGCCGTCGTTGTTGGCGCCCCGGTCGTCGTTGAGAATGCGGATGTCCCGGATGCGCACGCGGCGGCATCCCGCCATGTGCAGCGTCCAGAAAGCCGCATCCCGCAGCGTCACGTCCCGGATCGTCAGGTCGGTGATGTCCTCCAGCAGGATCATCCGCGGGCGGAACGCCGCCGCGGCCTTGGGACATTCCCCGAACCCGTTGTCCTCGTTGCGGTCAAAAAATACCCGGCGCCCCTGCCCGTCAATGACGCCGCTGCCCGAGATCGTGATGTCCTGCCCGCCGCAGGCCCCCAGAAAAAAGCCGCCGTTCCAGCCGTCCATCGCGTCGTCGGCGTCGGCATGGCGGAACGGGCGGATGTCCTCGGGCCGCAGGCTGGACTGCAGCACCGCGCCGCTGCACAGATGCAGCTCCACATGGGAGCGCAGCATCACGCTGCCGCTGAGAAACCGCCCCGCCGGCACCATGACCCGGCCTCCGCCCGCCTGTGCGGCGGCATCCACCGCGGCCTGGATGGCGGCGGCACAGTTGGTCACGCCGTCCGCGACGGCGCCGTATTCGGTGATCCAATACTCCTGCATCATGGTCCCTCCCGGACTCAGTCCTTGGGCGGCGTCATCCAGCCGCGGTATTTGAGAATGGAAGTCTTGGGATTGTTGCCGGCCGCACTGCGCCACTGGCTGGGCGTGGTGCCCATCTCGGCCAGGAAATGCCGGTTGAAGCTGGACAGCGACTGGAACCCCACCTGCCCCGAGATGGACAGGATGGAATCCTCACTCATCCGCATCAGCGAACAGGCCTTGAGGATGCGGGTGCGGTTGAGGTGTTCCAGCGGCCCCACCGACAGCAGTTCCCGGAACACCCGCCGGAAATGCGACTGGCTCATGCCGCACAGCCGGGCCAGTGTCTCGATGGGGAAATCCTCCATATAGTGCCGGTTGATGTATTCCAGCGCCGGGGCCACCGGGATCGTCGCGGCCAGCCGGGCACTCTCGCGCCGGGCGGTGATCCGCATCAGCTCAACGCCCAGCGCCACGAACAGCCCCCGCACGCTGATCGCATAGTCCATCTGGCGCTGCTGCATCTCGGCCAGCATGGACCGGACCAGCGACTGCACCGCCGGATATTCCTGCGGCGAAAGGATGTAATAATGCCCCTGCACGGCCTGCTGCAGCAGCTCGCCGTTGGGCAGCGCCTCGGCCGGAAAGAGCGGCCGCACCAGCTCGAACGGGTCCAGATGCAGATAACTCCACTTGCTCGCGGTGCCGGGGTCCGACCAGGTCGTGTGCGGTACATCGCCGGAAATGATCGTCACATCCCCCGCCCGGAAGGCCCGCTGCTCCCCGCGGAACCCCAGGAATCCGCCGTCACTCTCACACAGGCCGATCTCCAGGCAGTTGTGGAAATGCAGCACGCCGGACGGCACGTCCGAGATGCGCCAGTTCTCACCGCTGAGCATCTGGATCGGAAAATCGGCGGGCAGTTCATAGTTGCGGTACTCAATGACGGTGCGCGGCGGCCGGGACATGGCGGATTCTCCTTCCGGATAGAATGGCCCCATTATACGCCCTGTCCGCCGAAAAAAACCACCCTTCTTTGCCAAAAACGGCGATTTATGTGCAGTTCATACAAACCAAAAGTGCATAATTTGTGCGAAACGGACAAGTCTGCCCGGAATACATGGAAGAATCGTCCTGAATCATGGAGAAAACGCCCCACGCCCCAATTTATAAATGATCGAAATTGCACAGAAATCGTCTGAAAAGGCCAAGACGATGCCCGGGACGGCGTGCATAATAAAAGCAACTGTCGAAGGAGCCCGCGGGGCCGGATTGCAAAAGGAGAGATGATCAGATGGCAGGATTGATTTTTGACAAAGCACAGATCGAACAGACCATCGACGCCGTGGTGGCGCGCACGATGCGGATGGACATGACCTGGGACTGGCCCTGCGGTGTGGCCTATTACGGCATCTGCGAGGCCTACGAGGTCACCGGCAAGCAGGAGTACCTCAAACTCGTGCAGGACCGTGTGGACGAATACATCGAGCTGGGCCTGCCCGAGTGGACCGTCAACACCTGCTCGATGGGACATTGCCTCATCACGCTGTATGAGCACACCGGCGACGAGCGGTACCTGAACATCGCCAAGAGCAAGGTGGACTATCTGGAAAACAAGGCCCTGCGGTTCGGTGACCGGGTATTGCAGCACACCGTCTCGGTCAACAACGATTTCCCCGAGCAGGCCTGGGCCGACACGCTGTTCATGGCTGCCTTCTTCCTGCTGCGGATGGGCGTGCTGCTCAAGGACGCCGCCCTCATCGACGACGCGCTGAACCAGTATTACTGGCATATCAAATACCTGCAGGACCCGGCCACGGGGCTGTACTATCACGGCTACAACAACCTGACCGGCGATCATATGTCGGGCATCTTCTGGGGCCGCGCCAACGCCTGGGCCGCCTACACGATGTCCCAGGTGGGGCTGCGCCTGCCGGAGTGCTACCTCTATCCCAAATTCCTCGACGTGGTGGGCAGCCTCAACGACCAGCTGGCCGCCCTCAAGCTGCTCCAGACCGAAAACGGCCTGTGGCGCACCATCGTGGACGACCCCGAATCCTACGAGGAGATCAGCGCCTCGGCGGGCATTGCGGCGGCCATGATCGCCAAGGGCAACCCGCTGCACATCAAGTATATCAATAAGTCCATCGGCGGCATCCTGCAGAACATCAGCGAGGATGGCCGGGTGCTCCATGTCTCGGGCGGCACGGCCGTCATGAAGGACCGCGAGGGCTACCGCGGCATCAGCCGTGACTGGATTCAGGGCTGGGGCCAGGGCCTGGCGCTGGCCTTCCTGTCCGGCGTGCTGAACTACGACAAGATGCGCAGTGACGGGGCCCTGTAAGATGCAGGTGGTCTTTGATTTCACCGTGCCCGGTTCGGCGGTGTCCTACCGCCGCAGCACCGGAGCCGGATTTGTGGACGCCGCCGCCTTGCAGGATGCCCCGCGGCTGCACACCCCCCAGATGGCCGCCAACTGGCAGCCGATGTGGTGGTACGGCGGCTGGTGCGCGGGCTTTGCGGCCGGGCCCCGGGGTGTTGCGGCCAGCCC
>ENA-UOOD01004777-UOOD01004777.1-human-gut-metagenome-genome-assembly--contig:-CS67-NODE-4777-length-10306-cov-3.006243_pt1 | contig 10306 bp, 9 predicted proteins | sample MGYA00242464_ERZ724011 | MGnify/ENA metagenome assembly ERZ724011 | reverse complement strand
TGAAAGGAGTCAGTCGAAAGATTGGCTCCTTTTTTTGGTATATACACCAGCCGTTGTAGAGATGTGGCACGCTACGTCTTTACAAAGAGGGAACGTGGATAGATTAGTCGTTTATTTCTTTAGCTAGAGATTCCCGTAGTTTCCGTACTGCCGTGGCGATGTGGGCTTCTAATGTCTTTACTGATATTTCTAGGATATTTGCCGCATCCTTATATTTCATCTTATCTTCACGGATCAGTTTAAAAGCCATCTTGCATTTATCCGGGAGCGTATTGATCGCCTCATTTAAATGATCGATGCATTCTTTAGAAATAAGTTCTTCCTCGGGCGTAGTATCGGTATGTGCGAATAAATCGATCGTATTCTCATCGATCTGGACTTTCTCCATATGTTGTGTCCGGTATAGGCTGATGGCTTTGTGGCGGGCTATGCCATAGATATAAGAATCGAAGTTAGAGATCTCCGGTAATGACTTTCTATTATTCCAAAGACTTAGAAATGTATCAGAGACAATTTCCTCAGCTTCTACAGAGGAAGGCACATAAAGGGATGTAAACCGCATTAGCCTCTGAAAATAGGCTAAATAAAGCGATTTAAAAGCAGTTTGAGAATCGGATAGTGCGATTTCACAGACCCATTGCATTATTTCTTTGGAGTGTTTTTCCAAGTAACTAGAATCTTGTTAACTTATTTCCCTTCTAAATATATAGTCGCAAATGTATATAAAAACCCTTAGTGGATCTCTCTCTTAAAAGAGAAATACTTGATGTTAATTTCAACCTAATTTCATATCTGGTTGTTTTTGAATCTAATCCGCAGGTTGTAACATCATTGTAATATGTATGTAACGGATGCGAAATAATTGTTTCAGAACTTTGCGCAAGAATTATAACAATCAGTATGGAAACATTTTATTTGTTCTTGGTCATATTTTTGTTTGTATTGGCCATCGTAGATTTATCGGTCGGTGTTAGTAATGACGCCGTGAATTTCTTGAATTCAGCTATCGGCGCAAGAGCCGCATCCTTTAAAGTTATTATCGCTATCGCTGCCGTGGGAGTCTTTGTTGGTGCGGCGTTATCCAATGGTATGATGGATATTGCCCGGCATGGTATTTATCAACCCCAGCATTTTTATTTCTCGGAGATCATGTGTATCCTTGCGGCCGTTATGCTTACGGATGTGGTGTTACTGGATATTTTTAACTCGTTAGGTATGCCGACCTCGACAACGGTTTCCATGGTGTTTGAGTTGGTGGGTGGAACGGTAGCGATTGCCTTGGTAAAGATCGCTAGTTCTTCAGGCGCTTTGCAATTGGGGGATCTGCTGAATACAGAGAAGGCTTTTACCGTGATTCTGGGTATCTTTCTTTCTGTGGCGATCGCTTTTTTCTTTGGTGTGATCGTGCAGTATCTGTCCCGGATCTTGTTCTCATTTAATTATAAGAAAAGTTCTAAATATTTTATTGGTCTGTTCGGAGGTTTAGCGGCCACTTCCATCATTTACTTTATGCTGATAAAGGGACTGAAGACAAGTTCTTTTATGACGGGTGAGTTCAAGGATATGGTGTATGCCAATACGGGGATGATCGTTTTGGGATGTATGGTATTTTTTACGATCTTGATGCAGGTATTGCATTGGTTGAAGGTGAATGTATTCAAGGTGGTCATTTTGATGGGTACGTTTGCCTTGGCGTTGGCTTTTGCCGGGAATGACTTGGTGAACTTTATCGGAGTCCCCTTGGCTGGCTATTCCTCTTATATGGACTTGATGGCGCAGGGAGGGACCACTACCACGGATACATTTTTGATGACCTCCTTGTTGGGACCGGCCCAGACACCTTGGTATTTCTTGGTGGGGTCCGGGATCGTGATGGTAATCGCCTTGGCTACCTCCAAAAAGGCTCAGAACGTGGTGAAGACTTCCTTGGATCTGTCTCGTCAATCGGATGGAGAGGAGTCTTTCGGTACATCGCCTGTCGCGCGGGTATTGGTACGGAATTGCAGTAATATATCCGCTACGATATTAAGTATCGTGCCCACTCCGGTTAAGAACTGGATTGATAGCCGTTTCGACCAAAGCGAGATGATCATGGATGACAAGGCTAGTTTCGACTTGGTACGTGCCTCGGTGAACGTGGTTTTGTCCGGATTGCTGATCGCTTTGGGAACCTCCTTGAAATTGCCTTTATCTACGACGTATGTGGCTTTCATGGTCGCTATGGGTACTTCGTTGGCAGACCGTGCTTGGGGGCGTGAGAGCGCCGTATATCGCATCACAGGCGTATTGTCCGTGATAGGTGGTTGGTTCATTACGGCAGGGGCTGCTTTTACGATCTGTTTCATCGTCGCTCTTTTGATTTATTGGGGAGGTATTCCAGCTTTGGTCGCTATGATTGGTTTGGCGATCTATTCGTTGGTTCGTAGCCACTTCGCTTATAAGGCTAAATTGCGGAAAGAGGCATTGAAGGAGGAGGTGAATTCTACGGTGTCTAAACTTCGTAAGGCTACGGATACCCGTGAGGCTTTGGCCCTGTTCCGCGAGCATAGCCGTGAGGAATTACAATCCGATCTGGATTTTACGGCGGAAGTATTCGGCAAGGCGGTAAATGGATTCATGAATGAGAACCTCCGTGAGTTGCGCAAGGTCTTGACTGCCGTGGAAGAGAAGAAGAGTCACTTGAAGCAAGTGAAACGTGTCGGTACGCTTGGCGTTACCCAATTGGATCACGATATCGCTGTGGAGAAGGGGCTTTATTATTATCAAGGAAATGACTTCGCCAGCGAGATCATATTCAGTATCCGTCGCTTGGCAGAACCGATGAAAGATCATATCGATAATAATTTCAGCCCGTTGAGTCCGGTACAGAAAGATGATTTTGGTAAGGTATCTGAACAAATCATCTCCTTCTTGAGAAATTGCGCTACTATGATCCGTAAAAACGATTATATTGGCTTTGAGGAGCTGATCGCTGAGTCGATTACCTTGATGAACCAACTTACCGCCTTGAAGAAAGGGGAGTTGAAGCGTATCCAAGGGCAGTCCGGTAGCACGAAGGTAAGCATGGTTTATTTGAACATGGTACAAGAGGCCCAGAACGTGGTTTCTTTTACGGCGAACCTCTTGAAGGTGAGTAGGAAGTTCCAGAAGGAATAATCAGTCTCTATTATATTGGGATGGTGGGAGACGGGGCATGCCCCGTCTCTACTGGTTTATAGGGTTAGCATCTTCTTTTCTTTGACTAAATCACTCTCGTCCATCCGCAGGGATGGGACTGTACACATCTTGATAAAATCTCCTGTTTGGCAAGTATAATCATAGTAGGCCTGTTGTTCCGGGGTAAAATCTTCTTTATCGATCAGTCCGCTTTTCCGGCTCATGAATTCATCGATCTCCGTGCTTTCTGATTCCTTGATAAGAAGGATTCGGCGGGCGATCGGGTTACGATTATAATCCTGCCCGATGTATAATCCTCGTAATTGGCGGGGATTCTTGAAAAATGGTATTTGCAGGTATATCGTTACCATCGTGAATTGGGGCGCTTGGTTCTCGTTCAGCATGCAATGGAAATTCTGAGGATCGGGCATGATCCCGAATCCCCATTGAGCCTCTCCATAAGCGCTGATCCGCCCTACACGGACTTGATTATCCGAGGGGGAGAGTAGGAAGGGTTCCATCTTGAGGCAGTCCGAGGAGGAAGAAAGGCTGTAACTGGTATAGATTCCTTTGAAAGCCTCTATTTTAGAGGCGGAGAGCCGTGTCTCCTCCATCAATTGCTTGGCGAAAGGATTATCTTTTAGGCTATCCGGTTCGGCGAGCTCCATCTGGTCTAGGCGAAGGATCATCTCCTCTATATGGGAAAGCAAACGTTTTTTCGACACGTTATTCACTAGGGCGAGCGCCGAGTCCAGCGCTTCTTCCGGCGGGTCACTCTTGATGCCCTCGAAATAATTCGGCAATACGGTCGTATATAGGGAGGACAATATGCTGGGAGCCATATCGATCCAGTCGGCTATCTCTTTCATTTTAACCCCATTGCTTCGTAGATATTCGATCTTTCGGTAGAATTCTTGAAGATTGTTCATGTGTTTATATTCTTGATTTACCTTACAAAATAAGAGGACATATGTTGCGTTTCCGTTTCATGAATGTTACATAAATATTTCTTTATAATTTATTGATTCCTAGTTGGGTATTAATAATATACATTCATGGGTTCAGTAATATGTCTGTAACATGGCGGCTGTACTTTTGCCTTCGAAAATAAAACGACAGAAGATTATGGACACTGCGATACAGAGCAATAAAACATCCCGGAAACGGATTTCCGATCTCCTTTTCATCCTATGGGCCGGAGGGGCCGCCTTGCTTTCTTATTCCTTGGTATATATGTTGCGTAAGCCGTATACGGCTGCCGCTTTCGAGGATCTGGAGGTATTCAATATGGACTATAAGGTGGCGGTCACGATCGTGCAGATCTTGGGATACGTGGTGTCGAAGTTCATGGGAATTAAGTTGATATCGGAGTTGCGGCGGGAAGAGCGCTTGCGGTTCATCTTGATGTCCGTGGTGATGGCGGAACTTTCGTTGGTATTCTTCGGGTTGCTCTCGGCTCCTTATAATATAGCGGCGATGTTCTTGAACGGGCTTTCGCTGGGATGTATGTGGGGGATTATTTTCAGCTTTATAGAAGGACGTAGGATGACGGATGTCCTCGCTAGTTTGTTGGGCGTAAGTATGGTGATGAGTTCCGGTACAGCGAAGTCTGTAGGCTTGTACGTGATGGATATATGGCAGGTCAGCGAGTTCTGGATGCCCGCCTTGATCGGGGCGGTGGCATTGCCTTTGCTAGCCTTGTTGGGATATGCGCTGAACCGGCTTCCACAGCCTACGGAGGAGGATATCGCCTTGAAGTCGGAGCGGGAGACCTTGAACGGGCGGCAGCGTTGGGAGCTTTTCAAGAACTTCATGCCTTTCTTGACGATGCTTTTCGTGGCGAATATAGCGATCGTGGTGTTACGGGATATCAAGGAGGACTTCTTGGTGAATATCATCGATATGTCCGGTTACTCGCCTTGGTTGTTCACGCAAATAGATAGCGTGGTGACCTTGACTATCTTGGCGATCTTTGGTTTGATGGTGCTCGTGAAAGATAATTTTAAGGCGCTTTCAGTCCTGTACGGTTTGATTATTACGGGCATGATGGTCATGGCGTTCGTGTCGTTCGGGCAGGAGCGGATGGGATTGAGCCCGGTGACATGGCTTTTCTTGCAGAGCCTTTGCCTGTATATGGCTTACTTAACCTTCCAGACGATTTTCTTCGATCGCTTCATCGCTTGTTTCAAGATACGGGGAAACGTCGGTTTCTTTATTGTCTTAACAGATTTTCTGGGGTACACGGGTACGATACTGGTATTGGTGCTAAAGGAATTCGTGGGTACGAGATTGGATTGGGCAGTATTTTATAACCAACTTGCCGGATATGTAGGGATCTTTTGCTGCGCCACTTTTGTCGCTTCCTTCGTATATTTGCGGCAACGCTATCGCAAGGAGACCGCTTTATGTGGCTGCGAGGAAATAGCAACTCTTGAGCCTACCGAAAACAATGTCCTTACGATCGCTTAAACAAGAAAATTATTAAATACGATACATACAGAATATGAAGAAGATTTCAGGTGTCATTATGGATTGGGCCGGTACGGCCGTGGATTATGGATGCTTCGCTCCGCTGAACGCTTTCCTCAAGGTATTCTCGGAAGAGAAAGGGATTGATATCACTTACCGGCAGGCCCGTGAGCCGATGGGTCTCTTGAAGATCGATCATATCAAGGCGATCTTGAGCATGCCGGAGGTGAACGAGAAGTTCCGTGCCTTGTATAAGAGGGACTGGAACAAGAGGGACGTGGATGAGATGTACACTAGTTTCGAGAAACATTTGTTCGCTTCCTTGAAGGATTTCACCACTCCGATACCGGGAGTCTTGGAGACGATGGCGATGCTTCGCGAGCAAGGTATAAAGATCGGCTCTACGACCGGGTACACGGCGAAGATGATGGAGATTGTCCGTCCCGGAGCCGAGGCCAAAGGATATAGGGTAGATAATCTGGTGACACCGAACGAGGTCCCGGCCGGTCGCCCCGCCCCGTATATGATCTATAAGAATATGATAGATTTAGCGATTCCTTCCGTAGATCAAGTGGTGAAGGTAGGAGATACGATCGCTGATATTAAGGAGGGCGTGAACGCCAAGGTATGGAGCGTCGGTATCGTGACCGGTAGCAACGAGATGGGCGTGAGCGAGGAGGAATATAACAGCCGTCCGGCGGAAGAATGGGAATCTCTGAAGAAAGAGGTGCGTGAGCGTATGTTGGCGGCGGGGGCTCATTTCGTCTTGGATACGATCGCCGAGCTGCCTGCTTGCATTGAGAAGATTAACAACAGGGATCAAGCCTGATAACCGAATAAAATAAAACAATCATATGAGAAACTATTTATTATTGACACCGGGTCCGTTGAGTACGTCGCAGACGGTACGTGAGGCCATGCTTCAAGATTGGTGTACGTGGGATAAGGATTATAACGAGGGTATCGTTACCCCGATCCGTAAAGGCTTGCTGGCGATAGCGGGATTGGACGGGGATGAGTACACCAGTGTCCTGCTGCAAGGTAGCGGAACGTATTGTGTGGAGGCTACGATCGGGGCCACCGTGCGTCCGGAGGATAAATTGTTGATCCTCGCTAATGGCGCTTATGGCAAACGTATGGCGCAGATCGCCGATTATTATCATATCAATTACGTACTGGTCTCTTTGCATGAGACGGAACTGGTAACCGGCGAGGTAGCCCGACGTGCCTTGGAGGAACATCCCGGTATCACGCATCTCTCAATGGTACATAGCGAGACCACGACCGGTTTGTAGAATCCGATTGAGGAGGTAGCCGAGGTGATCAAGGGCCGGGGGATTACCTTTATCGTGGATGCGATGAGCAGCTTTGGCGGTGTCCCTATCGACGTGAAAGGTTTAGGTATCGACTTCTTGGTCAGTAGTGCGAACAAATGTATTCAAGGAGTTCCCGGCTTCGGCTTTATCCTCGCCCAAAAAGATAAATTGATGGCGACGAAGGGGAATGCCCGCTCGCTTTCCTTAGATATCTATGCCCAGTGGGAAGCGATGGAGAAAGGGGGAGGCAAATGGCGTTTCACGTCTCCGACGCACGTGGTTCACGCTTTCTACCAAGCCATGAAGGAATTGAACGAGGAAGGCGGTATCACGGCTCGTTATAAGAGATATCAAGAGAATCACCGAGTATTGGTGGAAGGTATGCGTGGATTGGGCTTTAAGACGTTACTGTCCGATAATGCGCAAGGACCTATTATCACTTCGTTCTTATATCCCTCTGCGGATTTCGATTTCGCCTCGTTCTACGTGCGGCTAAAGGAGAAAGGCTTCGTGATCTATCCGGGTAAGATCTCGGATGCGGATACATTCCGTATCGGTAATATCGGAGATATCTTCCCGAAAGATATGGAAGCCTTGATACAAGCGATTAAAGAGATCCGGTAATCGATGCCCGTAACGTAACGAGTCCTTCGGGGCCCATATTGAACAGCAAATCAGCAATACTCAGATTGGGGAGGAATCCGAATTTCTCCCGGAATACTTGATAATAAGGTTCCGGGCGGAAGGCGGGATCTTCCCCTTCGTGTTTCGGGCGGATCGTTTCCCGGAAATCGTTGGCTACCTCCGGTTCATAATGCTCGGTGTAGACGACTGCGGGTTGCATATCCAACAGGTCACAGACCAGACGGCGCAGTTCCTCGTTGAAGTCGAGGAGGAACTCGTATTTCTTTTCGTAGAAAGGAGCGAGGTCATCGGCATAATACTCGAAAAACGGACTCATATTGTAGGCCGACACCAAGGCGCTCCAGTGTAGGTGCCGCCAGTTTCCGTGGTCGGAGATACGGATGTCCTTGGTCTGGCATTTCAAGGTATCCGGCTTGACGATGGGGATGGATAGGGAGAGCGGGCCGTTCGCGGCGGCGATGACGCAGCGGTTACGATAGGTTTGCTTCACGTAATTCTCGGCGGTCTCGATACGGACTTCCGGGTATTGGAGCATCTTGCAATATTGTTGTATGGGGCCTAGATAGGCGGTCGCTATATATACAGGTCGCATGATTAATGAACGGGTTTAAAGATTCGTTGTTTGTCGAGGCTGTACCAGCAGAGCCAAGCGTTGCCGACGATATGGTCGGCCGGTATGAAACCGAGATGGCGGGAATCTACCGCCTCGTTGGTATTATCGGACAGTACCCAATAGTAGTCTTGTCGGAAAAAGAAGAAATTAGTCTCCCGCCCGTCCAGATATAACTTTCCGTCGCGGAAGGAAGCCTTGCCATCCGTCTCCCGCAGGATGATCTCCTTGCAGGCGGTGAGCGAGGCTGCGTCCAGCGGGTAAGCCCGGTCTTTCCGGGGGACGATCAACATGTATTCTTGCATTTGTTCCCCGATAAAATGACGGTTTATGGCATCGGGCAATTCCTCCCTCAATTGATATTCCTCGAAAGCCGTGAGGCTGAGCATGCAGCCAAAACTTTCCTGCCTGAAATCCCTCAGTGGGATGTCCAACTTCTCTAACGTCTCCAAGAACGTCTCCTTGGCGCTCAGTGTTATGAAATAGGAACAGAGGGAGCGAGGAGAGCGGGGGATTTTATGCCCGTTTATCGTATATCCGTCCATGCTGACCCGGATCGTATCGCCCGGCATACCGATGCAGCGGCTGATGAATAAGGGAGCATCCGCGGAATCTCGAGAGAGCGGGCTGGTAAAAAGCACGACCTTGCCCCGGACGGGCTTATTCTTCCCCGGTATTTTATTGACTAGGATATAATCCCCTTTATGCAAAGCCTCTTCCATAGAGTCCGTGGAGATGCGATAGGACTCTATGCAGAAAAGGCGTATGAGCATGACGATCCCTGCGGCTAGCGCGAAAGCTGCCAGCCATCGTATCAAGGTCATTATATATTGTTTGATCGTCATGCTTAATCAGTAAATAATTTTTCCCGCAGATGACGCGGATGCCCTTCGGGCGGATCATTTCTGATTCTTTCCGTGCCAGCGGCACGATCTGCGTCATCCGCGTCATCTGCGGGACCCTTTTTAAAGTTCGAATAGACCTCTTCCAATCCGATTTTAATCCGGATGCACCCAACGGAACAGGCGGTTCCAACGGATACCACCGTCGAACAGACTGCGATCCTTGTCCAAGGATAGCCAAACCAAGATCGGCTTGCCGACAATGTGATCCTCGGGTACGAAACCCCATGAGCGGCTATCCGCGCTATTATGGCGGTTATCGCCCATCATCCAGTAATAATCGTATTTAAACGTATAGGAAGTCTCGGGCTTGCCGTTGATGTAGACCTTGCCGTCCTTCACTTCCAAGGTGTTGTTCTCGTAATTCTTGATACAACGGCTGTACAACGCCAGATTACGTTCGTCCAACGGGATGGTAGCCCCTTTCTTCGGGATCCAAAGCGGCCCGAAGTTATCACGGGTCCAGCCTGTATTGTATCCGACCGGATAGGTAGGGCCGCCCAACGTCTCCGGCTCGATGATAACCTTCTTCACGGTAGGTAACTTCTCCGCTATCGCCAAGGCCTTTTTCGTGAGTGGCAGGCGATATACCGGGTTGTACTGTCCCTTCGCATTAGGCGTAAAGCCTAGGTATGACAATAGGTTTTGGTAATAACCGCCGCTGGAGGCCAGCATACGGTCATCCTTGCTTACGTCCATCAAACGGAATTGCTCCTCTGTGATCGGGGAACCGTCTGTTTCGATGAAGTAGTTGAACTGCATATCTTTCGGGTTCTCGGCGGGTTTACCGTCTATGTACACTTGGTTGTCTATGAGTTGGAGCGTATCACCCGGCATACCGATACAACGCTTCACGTAATTCTCCCGTTTGTCGACCGGGCGGTACATAACCTCGCCGAACGTGGCCTTATCCAATAAGATACGTTCCCGTCCGTACTCCTCGACCAAGGAGTAGTAATCCGGGTTTTGCACTTTCACGGCGATCGTGTCGCCTGCGGGGAAGTTGAACACTACGATATCATTACGTTTCACGTGGCCCAAACCTTTCACCCGTTTGTAGCCCCATTCCGGCCAATCCAGATACGATTTACAGTTTAAGATAGGCAACGTATTTTGTACCAACGGAAAGGAGATCGGCGTGTTCGGTACGCGAGGGCCGTAACTTAATTTGCTGACGAACAGGTAATCTCCTACCAGCAAGGATTTCT
>ENA-UOOD01004773-UOOD01004773.1-human-gut-metagenome-genome-assembly--contig:-CS67-NODE-4773-length-10317-cov-6.287956_pt1 | contig 10317 bp, 5 predicted proteins | sample MGYA00242464_ERZ724011 | MGnify/ENA metagenome assembly ERZ724011 | reverse complement strand
ATAGTAGTCTGCTGATAATTGGGATGGATTCCTTCCTTCATTGCTCTGGTTCACCCCTTTCCGGTACACTTGTCGTCTGGGCTTTCACCCATAAACGCAACTGTGATAATACCACAGCTTGCGGCAAATTGCAAGCACTTTTTTATAATTTTACGGTAGAATTTGTGTGGAAGAAGTACAGGAGCTTCTCCGACACGTCTTTTTCCAGCACCTTGCCCAGCGCCAGCGCGTAGGCCTCCAGCTGGGGACGGTAGCCCTCGGCCCGCTGGGATTGCTGCTGGGGGGTGACGCGGTCGGTTTTGAAGTCCACCACCACCAGACCCGACGGCGTTTCAAAGGTGCAGTCCACCACGCCCTGCAGCAGCAGTTCCTCTCCCGCCGCCTGCGGATCGTAGAGGGCGGCGTCGGTCAGCAGCGAGAAGCGGTACTCCCGCCACACCTTGTCCGCGCCGCGGAGACGCTCCGCCAGCGGAGACGCCAGAAACCGCGCCACCATGGCGCAGTCCACCGCTGCGGCCTGCTGGGGTGTCAGCAATCGACGTTGGGCCAGCTTTTCCACCTCCGCCGCCACCGCCGAGGGGGTGGCGGGGGTGCGGAAGTCGATGTACTGCATGACGGCGTGGACGGCGGTGCCCTTTTCCGCCGCCGTCAGGCCGGTGGTCTCCCGCAGGAACAGGGGCTTTTCAAACAGCACCGCACGGCGGCGGGTAGGCGCGCCATCCGCGATCTCCTCGTCGATGGCGCGGCCTTTCAACTGGGTAGCCGTCACCTTGCCGGGGGTGACGGTGGCCGCGCCGTGCCCGTAGACCCACTCCAGCGGCGCGGGGTCAAAGGGCTGCTCCTCCGGCAGCGGGACTGCCGCGTCCTCCTGCGGCACGGCGGCGATCATGGCGGCGGGAGAATCCCACAGATACACCTGCCAGCCGCCGTCCTCCGTGGTCTGCTCCGGCGTAGGCACGTCCGCCCACTGGCACAGCTTGGCGCCCGGAGCGGTACACAGCAGCGGCAGCAGCACCCAGTCGCCCAGACACTTGCCCGCCGCCACTGCCTCCGGCGGTGTGGGAACGCCCGCCAGACCTGCCAGATCGGCCACGCGCTTGCGGCCCTTCTTCCGGCAGTCCACGGCGATCATTTTCTCCTGTGCGCGGGTCATGGCCACGTAGAGGATGCGCATTTCCTCGGACTTGCTCTCCCGCTGCAATTGCAGCGCCACCGCCGTTTTGCTGACGGTATCGTAGCGGATGCTGCGCGCTCTGTCCACGCACTCCACACCCAGCCCCAGCTGGGGGTGCACCAGCACCGGCTCCTGCACGTCACGGGGGTCGAACCGCTTGCTGAGGTCGCAGAGGAACACGATGGGGAACTCCAGGCCCTTGGACTTGTGGATGGACATGATGCGCACGCCGCCGGCGCTCTGGCGGGTGGAGAGATCCGGCGCGTCGCCGTTTTCCAGCAGCGTCCGCAGGTGGGCGGTGAAGTCGAACAGGCTCTTTTTCCCCGCTCCGGCCATCTGCCGGGCGTAGGTGTAGAAGGCCGTCAGGTTGTCCTTCCGGGCCTGACCGCCCGGCATGGCGCCGAACACCGCCTCGCAGCGGCAGGTGTTGTAGATGCGCCACAGCAGCACGTCCACCGTCTCGTCCCGGGCGGCGGCGCGAAGGCTCTCCAGCGTGCGGAGGAAGTCCTGCGTGTCGGCGCTGTCGTCCAGCAGCAGGGCGTCGTAGTAGTCGCCGTCCTTCTGCAGGGCGCGGATGGCCGCCAGACGATCCGGCGTGAAGCCGAACAGGGGTGAGCGCAGCACCGAGATCAGCGGCACGTCCTGCCGGGGATTGTCAATGATTTGCAGCAGCGACCACACCACGGCGATCTCTACGGTGGCGAAGAAGTCGCTGCTCTCGTCGGCGGCGCAGGGAATGTTCCGGGCCGCCAGCGCCGCTGTGAAGGCCTTCAGGCGGCTGCGGGGTGAGCGCATCAGGATCACGAAATCCTCCGGCGTACAGCGCCGCAGGCCGTCGCCGCCGGAGACGGCGTAGCCCTCGTCCAGCATGCGGCGGATGCGCTCTGCCACGAACCGGGCCTCCACCGCCGCGCGGTCGAAGCGCTCCTCCTCGGTGTCGGCCACGTCGATGAAGTGGTATTCCGCCGCCGTGTCCGGGTGGGGCGGGTAGTACGCCGCACCGAAATAGAGCTGCTCCTCCGCGCCGTAGTCCATCTCGCCCATCCGGCGGGACATGATGCTGCGGAAGATAGCGTTGCAGCCGTCCAGCACGCTTTGGCGGGAGCGGAAGTTTTTGCTGAGCAGCACCTTGCGGGGCTGGCCGTCCTCCGCCTGGCCGGCGGGGACGTAGGCGTTGTACTTCCGCAGGAAGATGGTGGGGTCGGCCAGACGGAAGCGATAGATGCTCTGCTTCACGTCGCCCACGGTGAACAGGTTCTGCTCCTGCCGGGAGACGGCGGAGAAGATGCAGTTCTGCACGTCGTTGGCGTCCTGATACTCGTCCACCATGATCTCCCGGTAACGCTGGGCCACCTGCTGAGCCAACTCCGTAGGCTGGCCGTCGGGCTGGCACAGCAGGTCGATGGCATAGTGCTCCTGATCGGAGAAATCCAGCGCGTTGCGGCGGGCCTTCTCCGCCTGATAGCGGTGGGAGAAGTCAGCGGTCAGTGCCGTCAGCGCCAGCATGGCGGGCGCCATGGCCGACAGGTCGGAAAGATGCTCCGCCTGGGTGACGGTAAAGGGCGCGGCCAGCTTCTTCAGGTCGTCCTTGCACTGCTTGACGATGGCCTGCACGTGCTCCTTTTCCGGGTTCTCGCCCCGGACAGCGCCCATGCGGCGGTGGAAGCCGGGCAGCGCGGCGGCCATGGCGTTCCAGTCGCCGCAGGCGGCGGAAAAGCCCCGAACCCCCGCTGCCGCCTCCACCAGACGGTCGCTGTAGGCGGCGGCCACCACCTCGTCGGTGATGCCGTCCGCCGTTTTTTCCAGCAGCGCCGCCCAGAAATCCGCCTTGGCGGCGGCGTCCTCCATGATAATCCGACCGTAGGGGGTCTGGCTCAAGTCCTCCGGCAGCGTCTCCCAGCCGCGGCGCACCGTTTCCAGCCCTGCCAGCGGGTCGGGCTGGCTGAGCCGCTAGCGGTGCAGCTCGCCCGGTCGTCCCGGCCAGCGCCCAGCGTTTCCGCCAGCTGGCGGCGCTGGTCGTCCATGCCGGCGTAGAAATCCTCCAGCGTCCGCTCCAGCACCCGCTCCTTCACCATGGCGGCCTCCTGCTCGTCCAGCACCCGGAAGTCCGGCGTCAGGGTATGGCCCGCCACCGGCGGCAGACGGTACACGTTTTCCCGCAGCAGCGCGGCGCAGAAGGCGTCCACCGTTTTGATATCCGCCTGATACACCCGGAACAGCTGGCGGCGCAGATGGGCGTTGTCCGGATGCTCCGCCACCCGCTTGGACAGCTCCGCCGCGATCTTGCCCCGCAGCTCCGCCGCCGCCGCCTTGGTATAGGTAATGATCAGAAAATCGTCTACGGCGCACTGCTCCTCCATGATATAGCGGAACAGGCGCTCCACCAGCACCTTGGTCTTTCCGGAGCCGGCGGCGGCGGACACCAGCAGGCTGCCGCCCCGGTTTTCCACCGCTGTGCGCTGGTCAAGTGTCAGTTCAACGGCCATGGTGTCCCTCCTCTCCGTTTTCCCGTTCCATCAGGGCCCAGAATTCGTCGCTGTCGGTCTTGTAAAGGGGACGGCGCTTGTCTCGGCTGTCGTCAAAATAGCAGGCCGAGGCAAAGGCGCAGTAGGTGCAGGCGCTGTCCTGTGGGCCGCGGGCATAGGGGTCGGCGTCGATGTTGCCGCCCGCGATCTCCCCGGCGATCTGGTGCAGCAGCTTGTCCACATACCGGCCCAGATGGCCCAGCTGCGCCGCCGTGGCCACGCTGCCGGTGACGCCGCCGTCCTTCTTCACCCCGATGGGGAGATAGCAAGGGGACTCCAGCGCGCTGTGCTCCATGGCCTGCAGGATCTGGGGCTCGCCCAGCACCAGTCCGGTGCGGCGCAGCTCCTTTTGCAGAGCGGCCTTCAGCTTTTCGTCACTGATGCCGCGATCCTGCCGCAGTATCACGCTGCGGGCGGGCTGGTACAGCACGCCGCATGGCACGATGGGATGGCCGAAATAGGACGCGCCCTCCCGCTCCAGCGTAAAGAGATACAGCAGCATCTGAATGCCAAGACCATAGCGGATATCCGTCAGGTCGAAGCTCTTCTGGCCGGTCTTGTAGTCCACCACCCGGAGATAGAGCTTCTCGTCGTGGAGCCAGCCGTCCACCCGGTCTACCTTGCCGGAGACGGACAGGGACGCGCCGCCCTCCCGAACGGTGATGGCGGGCAGGTCGCCGTCCCGTCCGCCGAAGCTCAGCTCGAAGGACACCGGGGCGAAGTCCGACTGCCGCATTTCCTCCGCGATGCTGAGGATGATGCTGTAGGCCGTCTCCCGCAGACGGCTGAACAGATACCGGAAGCGGGCGGATTTATGGGGATAGTCGTCGATGCATTCGTCGGCGTAGCGCTTTACATAGTTCCGCACCATGCGGCGCAGCTCCTCGTCGGCCACCTGTCCGTAGCCGCCCTGCGCTTTCACGTCACGGTTGACGTTTTCCAGCAGATAGTGGAGGAAGGTGCCGATCTCCGGGGCCTCGAAGCCCGCCTTTTTCCGCTCCTTTGCCCGCAGACCGTACTCCATGAAGTAGCCGAAATGGCAGGACTTCACCCGGTCGATGCGGCTGGCGGACATGGCGATGGAGTGGCCGTACAGCGACCGCACCGCCTCCGGCGACAGGCTGCCCCGCTCCATGTGCCGCGCCCGCTCCATGGCGGACAGGGCGGCGGCGTAGCGGGGACTTTGGGCAAAGTACCGCCACAGTTGGGGGTCATCCCCGGCGGCGCACAGGGCCGCGGCAGGCAGCGTCAGGCGATAGGCCCCGTCCTCCCGGCGTATCTTCGTCCGGGGAAACAGGTGGGCCACACGCTCCACCACGAAGGAGGGCCGCAGCTCCGCGCCGGTCACGTCGGTGACGGGCCAGCTGATATGCAGGTGCTCCGTGGGCTGGGCAAGGCAGGCGTAGATGTTTTGCAGCTCGTTATCCAGCGCGTCGAAGGTGGCGTCGGACAGGGGGATATCCCGCTGAGCCAGCGCCTGCCGGTCGTCGCTGTCCAGCACGCCGCCGTCCCTGTCGATCTGGGGCAGCAGGTGGTCGTTGGCGCCCAGCAGGAACAGGACGCGGACGCGGTGGCGGTCGTTGCGGGTGATCTCGCTGACCTTCACCTGATCCAGCGTGGCGGGGATGGTGCCCACGCTGTACTGGGTCAGCACCAGCCGCAGCAGACGGGCGAATTCCTCGCCGTCCAGCTCCGTGTCCGCCAGAATTTCCACGAATTGATCCAGCACGCCGCAGAAGATCTGCCACAGCTGGGCGTATTCCTCCGCCAGCTGTACCTGTCCCGCCGCCAGCAGTGCGTCGGCCTTGTCCCGCAGCGCCTCCGGCACACCGGCAGCCGCCGCGAATTCGTACAGCGTCCGGGCCTTGTCACGGGCGGTGGGCCGCTCCTTCAGGCCGGTAGCCAGCGCCAGTAGCGGCAGACGCACCTTTTCCCGGATGCGGTTGATCTCCTGCAGACGGGCGGCCCGCTCCTCCGTCATGTCCCGGCCGTAGCCGTCAGGGTTCAGCGTCCACGGCACGTCACGCAGCCACATATTGCCCCGAATTTCCCAGCGGATCACGTAGTTCTCCAGTAGGTCGCACTCCGCCTCCGTCACGCCGGTCATGCCGGTTTTCAGGTAGCGGAACATATCCTCGTACTCAAAGCCGCCGGTCACCGCGTCCACAGCGGACAGCAGCAGCGTCATCACCGGCTTTTCCAGAATGTCACTGCGGCGGCTGACGTAGGCGGGGATGCCGTCCCGCAGGAAGATGGACTCCAGCAGCGGGCCGTAGGCGTCCAGCGTCCGGGCGGCCACAGCCATGTCCCGGTAGCGGTAGCCCTGCTGGGCAAGGCGTCGAATCTGAGCGGAGACGTACTCCACCTCCGTGTAGGCGGTGGCCGCCTGATAGAGCGCCACCGCGTCGGTCTCGCCCTCCCAGGCCGCGTCATGGCCGAAGAAGCAGCGCTCCAGATGGCCCAGCGGGCTGTCGTCCTGCCGGGTCAGGTAGGTCAACCGGCACTCGACGCCCGCTTCACGGGCCATGCGGACAAGGCGCTCCTTCTGGGCGGCGGCGTTCTGAAACTGCTGGCCGGTCTTATCGCCCAGCAGCGTCACCGTTACGCTGGCGCACCGCCGCAGCGCCAGCGCCAGCACGCTCTCCTCCTGCTTATTGAAGAAGGAAAAGCCGTCCAGATACAGGTCTTTCCCATCCAGATAGTGGGACTGGGGCAGGCTGTCGTTGAGCTTCTGCACACGGGAGCGGGTGTCGGTGCCGCCGTGGCGCAGCCTGGCGTCGTAGGCGGCGAAGATCAGCGCCACGTCCCGCAGCTTGTCACCCATGGCGCCCTCCATGTCCTCCACATGGCGGTACAGCGTCTCCGGCGCGATCTGATAGGCGTAGAATTCGTCGGCCAGCGTGGTCAGCTGGTGCAGGAATGCCGAGCGCTGGGACGGGCGGCCAAACACCTTTAATTGCGTGTGCAGTTCCTGTAAGCACCGGCGCATGGTCAGCAGCTTGCCGCCGTTGTCCAGCGTCACGTCGGCAAGGCCGCCGGTCTCGCCCAGTACGCGGGTGGCAAGGCTCTGGAAGGTCAGCACCTCGGCGCTGCGGCAGGCGGTTGGGCCGCAGAAGCGGCACAGATCCAGCTCCGCCTCGTGGGAGGTGTGCTCCGGCACCAGCAGCAGCTGGGGACGGTTCTCCCGCTCACGCTGGATGGTCTCCAGCACCCGCGCCGACTTTCCGCTGCCGGCGCGGCCGATCCAGATGGACAGCATAGGCGCGTCCTCCTTACGTGTGATAGTCTTTGCCGCCATTATACCGTATTTGCCGCCGTTTGCAAAGCGGCGCACCGAAAAAACTAAAAATGCCCGACAAATCACTTGCCAAATGCCGGTTATGCTGGTAAAATAGTACTATCGAATCTTCGACAAAGGGGAGAGAAAACTATGAGAAAGATGAAGCGATGGGCCGCACTGCTGTGTGCGGTGTTGATGGCCGTCACGCTGCTGCCGACGCAGGTGTGGGCGACGGATGGGACGGACGGCGGCAGCGCCGCTGCGCTGGAAGAACCGATCGTGAGCGACAAGCCTACCATGAGTGAGGAAACCGCCACAGACGGACAGCCTGCCGACGACCAGACGCCCGCTCCCACCGACGATGAAACGCCGGACGCGGAAGTTCCAGAGGAGAGTGAAAGCGCCGACCCTCAGGAGCCGGAGCAGGAAGTGGACAATCAGGACACTGACAATACCGATGATTCCGATGTGCTATGCAGGGCGACACTGGATCCTATCAGCCACGAATTGGAGGTTGAGCAGTTTTCAGCAGAGGAAGCTGCGGATGCGGAGATTACGTCTGCGGAGTTGAATAATGCTCTGACCAGTAATAAAAGCGGGAGCTCCTATTTCGATATCATATCCGTGACACGGTATGGCCGTGCTAAGCTGGCGAAAATGTCCCGCAGTACGGTCTACCTGAAAATTTATGATCGGCTGCTGGAAATGGCAGAGAATTTTACCGTAGACAAGGTTTCGCTTCCTACAAACCAGAAAATTACCCATGATGAAGCTTGGCTTGTTACTGCTGCGTTTTACTCTGACTATCCGGAGCTGTTCTGGGCCCGGCCGTCGTTCTGGTACAACAAAAGCACCATGCTTTGCAGTGAAATTCAACTGAATTACAACAGTCATATTTACAATCTGAATACCGAACTGCCGCTGTTTCTGGAGACTGCTGAAACGATCCTGGCGGGTATGCCCACCGGCAGCGACTATGAGAAAGAGCTGTACCTGCACGACGCGCTGATCAAGAAAGTCACGTATACCTACAGTAAGCTAGAGGAGCAGAACGGCTATACCACACTGGTGGAGGGCAAGGGCGTTTGCGCGGGGTATGCTTTTGCGCTGCAATATCTGTTGATGCGCGCAGGTATCCAGAGCTACTATGTGGTAGGCTACGCAGGAGAAAACCATGCATGGAATCTGGCAAAAATCGACGGAGAGTGGTACTATGTAGACGCCACGTGGGACGATCCCCTGACAGGCAGCGGCAGCGATTCCGCTTATTCGCCTTTCCACACATACTTCAACCTCTCCGCCGAAATGATGGCGGAGGATCACACCCTTTCCGGGCAGCCGTACAACGTACCGCTGGAGGATTGCACCGCCACTGACGCCTTCTATCACAATGTCAATCATACCGCCGTTTCCACCAGCGACACAGACCTTGTCAGCAAGGTCGCCGACCTGCTGCAGCGCAACAGCGGCATAGCCCACCTGTATGTGACGGACAGCAATCCCGTTATGGCTGCACGGGAGTGGTATTATGAGAATATCGTCTCCATCGCCCGTGCTATGCAAGTGGACGGCGGTTATGAATATGGCTACAGCTACTCTGGCCGAGAGATCGTGCTGTGGTTTGCCGGTGAGTTTCTGTCCAAGACTCCCGGAGAGCTGAACGGTTCCAGCGGGCTTGACATTCTGGACGTGGAGTTGCTGTATCAATACCTGACAACAGGCCGGCCCACGATCACCAGCGTGATGACGGAAGCACAGTTTCTGGATAACGCAGATGTGAACCGGGATACTATCATCGACGTGTACGACCTGCAATTGCTGTACGAGACGGTTTGTAACGGTTGATAAAACGGAAAAGCGGCGAAAGCCGCTTTTCTTTTGCCCGTTTCCAGGTTTTTCCGCTTGCCAAGCGGCGGTCAGACTGGTAAAATGACAATTATTGGGAATCTAAGCAAAAGGAGGCGGAGCAGGTGGACAGGAAAGGAAAGCGTCTGGCGGCGCTGCTGTGCGCGGTACTGATGGCCGTCACGCTGCTGCCCGGTCAGGTCTGGGCGGAGATGTACAGCGCGGAGGATGCGCCGCTGTCCGCCACGGTGGTCTGCAGCAATCCCCTGTATCCGGAGCTGGGCGTAGTGGAAAGCGTCACCTATGACGCGCCGGGCACGGCAATGCTGGCGGAGACGAACGCCATGGGCGACGGCGGTCGCTACGACAGCCTGACGGACGTAGCCGCCTATGTGCACCAGCAGTTCAAGGCACGGGAGCAGATACTGTTTTTCTACACCGGCTATCCGGCGGACGGGCCGTTTTCGGAGCTGACGGCGGAGGAGGCCGCGGCGGCTTACAGCAAAAGCGAGAAGCATCTGGCGGCGGACGGCGTGTCCCATGCCGGTATCCTGCTGCGGCGGCGCTTCGCCAAGTATCTGACCACGCTGGTGCGGCAGCAACTGCTGCCGGAGGTGTTCCGCCACGATCCGCAGGATCCCACCGGCGGCGACTACATGCGCTATCAGTATGGCAGCGTCACCTACTCCGCGTCGTGGGACGGCAATTACTTTGGTGTGACCATCGCGTTTACCTATTTCACCACCGCCCGGCAGGAAACGGAGCTGGAGCAGACCGCTGCGTCGCTGCTGGACTATCTGGGGGTGGCGCGGATGGCGGAGCCGGAGGAGCGGCTGGCGGCCATTTATGACTGGCTCTGCGCCCATGTGGAAAATGACAGCGAAAACCGGAACGATACCACGAATCTGCTGAAGTATTCCGCCTACGCGGCACTTGTGAACAAGCGTGCGGTATCGCAGGGCTATGCCCTGCTGCTGTACCGGCTGGCGCTGGCGGCGGGGGTGGACGTCCGCGTGGTGTCGGGCAGCGTCAACGCCGAATCCCACGGCTGGGATCTGGTCAAGCTGGGGGTACGGTGGTATCAGGCCGACGCCGCATGGGACGCGGGAGCGCAGGTGCATCGCCACTACCTGAAAGCCAGTCTCAGTAATCACCAGCCGGACGGGGAGAGCGCCGCCGTGATGGGACAGCACTTTCTCTCTCCCACCGATTTCACCGTAAAGATCGGGGAGCTGAACGGCAGCGGCGGCATTGACAGCACGGATGTACAGCTTTTGTACGACTATCTGGTGACCGGCAAGGCGTCAGGCGGCCTGTCCGCCGCAGACTTCCGGAAAGCCGCCGATATCAACGGTGACGGCGCTATCGACGTGTACGATTTGCAGCTGCTGTATGAGTCGGTCTGCGGGATCAGCGAATAAAAAACATTCCCCGGCCATCAAGAGCGTTGACATAGGAAAACAAGCAGAAACCCAGTAAAATCAACGCTTTTA
>ENA-UOOD01004758-UOOD01004758.1-human-gut-metagenome-genome-assembly--contig:-CS67-NODE-4758-length-10360-cov-4.229500_pt1 | contig 10360 bp, 9 predicted proteins | sample MGYA00242464_ERZ724011 | MGnify/ENA metagenome assembly ERZ724011 | reverse complement strand
CTGTGGCGCTCCCTTTTTCCTGGAGGCATTTAACGGTTGCTTCCTGCAATTGCTGCAGTGATTCTGCGGTAAAGCAGTAGGTTTTGTTCACGCGCAATGCCCGTCCTTGTTGCTCAAGCGCCAAGAGCGCTTTGCGGCCTTGCGCGGCATTAAGCCCTGCCTCCTCGAAGATATCATCAACAGGGGGCGGGGTAGTGCCATGCGAATGCAGCGCGGCGTAGAGGGAATCGGCTGCCTGCTTTTCCAGATTGCGGGCTCCGGCTCCTGCCTTCGGGTGGCTGATCTCGTTTTTCTCAAGGACAAGCTTTCCTGTTGTTATGGCTTCTTCCAGCAATGCCTTGAAGCATTCGTCTGGTAGATGACGTGGGTAGCGCTGATTGAGGGCGTTGATTGCCAAGCCGGTAGCAGCTGGTTCGTTTGCGTGGAAGGCCACCAGGATATTCTCCATGGCCATGATGTGCCGTTGAACCGTGGTGCGCTTGGCCCAGAGTTCATGGTTTGCACCCAATGATGTGTACTCAGGGCGTTTGGCGCTTTTGGCCTCCGACCCAAGCAATTTGGCAATGCGCTCCACAGGGAGGTTGGCTATACGGGAAATCTCCTTTTCCGAAATGGGGATATCGTACGAATCGATAATCGCATGGCAGATGGCAAGATCGTCGCTTTCCGTTAAGGCGGCCAAAAGTGAGCGGTCCGCATCCCTCAGATTCGTTCGGTGATGCGGGATGCTGTTAAGGACGGTGCCGCCACCGATAACGCGAACTGGTGAAAATGATCGGACGATAAAGCGGTCGCTGCGTGAAATGGGCAAGGGTACGTCAAGGCGTATCTGCGCAAAGGCGGTTTGCCCTGGGGCGAGTTCGCTGAGGCCATCCATCAAAAGAAGACGCCCCGTTACTTCTCGGGTGCCGTGTGCAATGTGCACGGTTGATCCGCTCTCGAATGGCTTTGCCTGCGTGTTGGTTGCTGGCAGGTAGGTAAACTGAGCGTCAAAGCGGTTGCTTGCCTCCAAAGTGCCTGGCGTTATCAGGAAATCGCCAGGGTCGAGGTCTTCTTTTTTAACGCCGACCAAATTCAATGCGGTTCGGTTGCCGGCAAGGCTTTCTTGAACCTCCGACCCATGAACCTGCACCGACCTTACGCGCGTGAGGATGCCCGAAGGAACCACCTCAAGCTCCATGTCGGGCACGACAGACCCCTGCCATAGGGTTCCCGTTACAACCGTGCCTGCGCCTTTGATGGTGAAAACGCGATCGATGGGAAGGCGGACGGGACCTTCCTTAAAGGCACTTCTCAGTTCCCGTGCCTGATCCGCAAGAACGTTCTTCAGCTCATCGAGTCCCTGTCCAGTTCGTGCGGAGACGGGAACAAGCGGAGCATCGGCAAAGGGCGTTCCTTCTAAGCCTGCCCGCACTTCCTCGCTTACCAGCTCAATCCATTCTTCATCCACGAGATCGCATTTGGTGAGGGCGATAACGCAATTGGTAATGCCGAGCAGTTGAAGGACCGCGGTGTGCTCGCGTGTTTGGGGCATGATCCCGTCATCTGCCGCTATACACAAAAGAGCAAGGTCAATGCCTGAAGCGCCGGCAATCATTTGACGAACAAAGCGTTCGTGACCCGGCACATCTACCACGCCGAGAGACGTTCCGTCAGGAAGGGGGAGACGGGCGAACCCCAGTTCGATGGTGATTCCCCTGCGCTTTTCTTCGGCAAGGCGGTCTGGGTCAGTGCCGGTAAGCGCTTCGATCAATGTCGATTTGCCGTGATCGATATGGCCAGCAGTGCCGACGATAAGGGGGCTTTCGCTTTTATGATGTGCCATAAGGGATCTCCAAACTAATGTGAGTGAGCAAGGAAGCCTGCGAGTGCTGTGGCGATTTCTTCGATCTCTTCGTTGTTCATGAGGGTTCGTGCGTCAAAGAGCAGTTTCTCTCGGTTAATGCGAGCTATGACGGGAGTGCGACGGTTTTGGGCAAGGTAGGCGGCACACTCTTGTGCGTTCCAGCCCAAGGGTTCGATCTCAACCGAATAGGAGGGGATGTCGTGCATGGGAAGAGAGCCGCCGCCTGCTCGTGCAATGCTCGTTACGACAGAGATCCTGCACGAGCCTTCGGGGACTGAAGCGGAAACTGCTTTGCGCAGTGATTCCGCCTGCTCTTCTACTGCTTCGACAGGTGCGGTGAGCATATGCAAGGTGGGTATATGCTCGTGTGCCTTCTCGGGGTCAAGGTACAGGCGAAGGGTGGCTTCAAGCGCGGCGATGGTCATTTTGTCAAGGCGCAAAGCACGTGCTAACGGATTCTTCTTCAAGCGATCTATCAGGCATTTGTTGCCGACAATGATGCCTGCTTGTGGGCCGCCGAGCAGTTTGTCTCCTGAGAAGGAAACCAGGTCGCACCCTTCAAGCGCTTCGGTGACCGTGGGTTCCCCGTATCCCTCGAGACCTCGCAAGGGGAGAAGCATACCGGAGCCAAGGTCTTCATACACCAGAAGGTCTTCTTCGCCGGTACCGCTTCTGCGCTCGTTTTCGCGAGCAGCAATTGCTTTCAGCTCTTTTGCCTCAACCGATTCGGTGAAGCCAATAAGGCGATAGTTGGAGGTATGAACCTTTAGCAGCATGGCGGTGTCGGATGTGATGGCACTTTCGTAGTCGGAGGGGTGGGTTTTATTGGTGGTTCCCACTTCAACCATATGTGCGTTGGAGAAGTCCATAATATCGGGAATGCGGAATGAGCCCCCGATTTCGATGAGCTCGCCACGGGAGATGACCGCTTGACGGTTGCGGGCGAATTCGTTGAGCACCATCATCACTGCAGCAGCATTGTTATTGACCGCAATTGCTGCTTCTGCTCCAGTCAGGGTGCAGATCAACTCTTCGCAGTGGGAGTGCCTGCTGCCGCGCTGCATGGTGGTAAGGTCGTATTCCAAAGTGGAGTAGCCCTTTGCTGCGTTTTCGACCGCTGCTACTGCCTGCGGTGCAAGGGCACTTCGCCCCAAGTTGGTATGGAGTATCACGCCTGTGGCGTTGATTACCTGCTTGAGCGAGGGTTCGGCCTGCGCCTGCAGGCGACGGAGCGTTCTGTTTGCTATCTCTTCTTCTGTCGGTGCCGTATTGTCTTCGAGGATCGTAGTGCGGGCTGCTTCAACTTCCTTGCGGATGCAATCGACTACCAGTTCGTGGGGAAAGACTTCCATCGGGATAGACCGAGAAAGCGTGGTGAGCACTTCGTCTACAGCGGGAAGGGCTCGCAGGGCTTTGAGCTGGAGTTCTGTTGGCATAGTTTGCAACCTCTTCTGTGTTTGATCGGTTCAAACCCAAGTGTCGGGAGTGTATTCAAGCGCACATTATAAGAAGCTTCGTATTTAACGGGCTTGCTTTTCCCATTAGTGGACAATTTGAGGCACTGAAGTGAAAAGCTCGCGTGACAATCTCGCGTCAATGGGTATAATCAGCGCGGCAAAAGCATGATGTTCAGCTGTTTTCTGCCTATGAGCTGACCACGATGTGTTTGCCGTCGTTGCCCGATCGGGCATTTGCTGCGCTTGATTCTGCTCCAGGCGCCATCTTTTCTGCATTCCCGCCCGTGTGGTGGGTTTCCTGTTGTGTCGGGCGAACTGCGCCATCTCCCCAGTGCGGCATTAGCGGTTTTGCCCCTTTCCCCCTCAATGAAGGAGACTTGCGTGAATTCTGAGACTAAAGAACGAGTGATTCTCGTTGTATGCGGCGTTGTTGCTGCCGCCGTTGCCATCATGCTCGCATCGAGTGGCAATCCGGGCAACATGGCAATTTGCATCGCTTGCTTTGTTCGTGATACCGCCGGCGCTATGAAGCTGCAGACCAACGAAACGGTGCAGTACCTGCGCCCTGAAATCATTGGAATCATCGTTGGCGCTTGCGTTATGGCTTTTGCAAACAAGGAATTCAAGGCCACAGCTGGTTCTTCCCCCTTTACCCGCTTTGTCCTTGGCTTTGTAATGATGATTGGCTGCCTTATCTTCTTGGGTTGCCCGTTGCGCATGGTTCTGCGTATGGCGGGCGGCGACCTTAACGCCTGGGTTGCCCTGATTGGCTTTGCCGCCGGTATTGGTGTTGGCGTTCTGTTCCTGAAAAAAGGCTTTTCGTTGGGCCGCGCTGAAGCGGTAAAGAAGGCAGAAGGTCTTGCTCTCCCCGTTATCGTTATCGCTGTGTTCGTCTTGAGCATCACCACTACCGTGTTTGCTGTTTCCCAGTCTGGCCCTGGCAGCATGCATGCTCCGGTTGCTCTTTCCATCATCGGCGGTATTGCTTTTGGCGTTATCGCTCAGCGCACGCGCCTTTGTTTCGCTGGAGGCCTGCGTGACACCTTCCTGGTACGCGATGGTTGGGGTTTGGTTGTAATCGGCATCCTGTTTGCTGGCGTGCTCGTTTACAATCTTGCTTCCGGCCATTTCAACCTTAGCTTCGCCGATCAGCCTATCGCTCATACCGATGCTCTCTGGAACATTTTGGGTATGTTTGTTGTGGGCTTCAGCGCTACGCTTTTGGGCGGCTGTCCTCTGCGTCAGATGGTATTGGCTGGCTCTGGTTCCGGCGATTCTGCCGTAACGTTTATCGGACTTCTTGTCGGAGCGGCGTTTGCTCACAACTTCGGCATTGCTTCTAGCCCCAAGGGCGTAACCGAGGCTGGTCAGATTGCCACCGTAGTTTGCATCGTCGTATTGTTCGTCATTGCCGCTGTTAACCTTAAGCGCGCACGTTCATAAAGGAGCTCAATATGGTTACCGTAGACGCTAAGGGTTTGTTTTGCCCCGAACCATTGATGATGACCCAGGATGCCCTGAAGAAGAATCCTGGCGAACAGGTGGTTGTAGAGGTTGATAGCGCAACTCCGCGCGATAATATCCTGCGCCTTGCTCGCCGCAAGAAGCTGAATGCCACTGTTGATGAAAAAGACGGAGTGTTCACCATTGCTATCGGCTAACGTTTCGTAGCTTTGTTTGCCCCGATCAGCGCCTTGTTCCCGAGGAAAGTCTGGTCGGGGCTATTTTATGTAAATGAGAACGGATTAAGATCAAGCGTTTTGCAGCGCGTTTGTCGTTTTGGGTGTACCGTAGGCGCTTTTCCGCAAGGGGGTTTTGCCACCGGTGTCGCTGACGTTCTCACCGTTGCCTGGGCGGAACTTACCGCTTTGATCGGTTGGGGTGATGTCTGGTGGAGTAGGGTTGTTTTCATGATGATTGTTGCTTTCCATACCACGGCCGACGCATTTGGGTTTGAGGAAATTGCCAAACGCTGCGGCCTTGAAGGTCGTTTGGGCACTATCCCGCGGAGCATTTCGGCTGGTTGCGGTTTTGCTTGGCTTGTCGAACAGGGTTCGAGGGAAAAGCTTCAGCAGTTCATCGTCCAACAGGGACTCGAATGCGAAGGGATATACGAACAATGAGGATCCTGAATGTTACCGCCCAAAAGCCAGATAGTACGGGTAGCGGTGTGTATCTGGCCGAAATGGTGCGTTGTGAAGTCGCTGCTGGTCATAGTGCCGCAGTTATTTGCGGCACCGCCCCCGATGATCCGCTGCCGTTTCCGGCTGGTGTAAGTGCGTACCCGGTTCACTTCGAAACGGACGAGGTGCCGTTTCCCGTATGCGGTATGTCGGACGAAATGCCCTATCGGGCAACGCGTTATCGCGACATGGACCATCAGATGGTTTCTTGCTTTCGCGCTGCTTTTGCGAAGAGAATCGAGCGGGCTATAGAGGAATTTTGCCCTGATGTGGTGGTATGCCATCACTTATATCTGCTTACTGCTTTGGTGCGAAGTATGGTTTCCGACATCCCGGTGTTTGCTATTTGCCATTCTACCGATCTTCGTCAAATGCGCACGCACTGTCTTGAGCGCGATGTCATTATTGAAGGCATCCGTTCTCTGACGGGTGTTTTGCCCTCCACGGTGAACAGCGTGGCGAGATCATCGATCTGTATGGATGCGAGCCTTATAACGTTCAGGTGCTGGGTACCGGGTACAACTCCTCAGTGTTTAAGGCTTCATCCCCGCATTCGCAGGAGGAAGGTGAGCTATCGCTTCTGTACGTTGGCAAGATTTGGGAAAAGAAGGGCGTTGGGTGTTTGCTTGATGCCGTTGACCAAGTTCAGGCTCCTGGGAAACAGCTGAGTCTTTGTCTGGTGGGTGGACATAATGATGCCGCCGAATATCAGCGCTTTTCCCAGCGAGCGGCTGTCTGCACTGCTGTTGTTGAATTTGCGGGCCGCCTTGAAACGCATGAATTGGTGCGCGCCTATCAGAATGCCGACATCTTCGTGCTCCCGTCTTTTTTTGAAGGGTTGCCCCTGGTTGTTGTCGAGGCGCTGGCCTGTGGTTGTCGTGTTGTGGTGAGCGATCTGCCCGGTATTCGTCCGTGGCTTGAAGGCCATGTCCCTGATGCGCCTGTGGTGTTCGTACGTCCGCCTCGTATGCGCACGGCAGACGACCCTTGTCCCGAAGAGCTGGGTCCCTTCTCTGAGCGTATTGCTTGCGCTATTGGTGAAGCGGCGCATTTGGCTCCATTTGAGGGCGATATGCATTCGCTTACGTGGGAAGGTCTTACGGCTCGTTTTATTTCCTTCGTTCGCCCATTCTGTAAGGGGTGATCTTCATGATCTATTTCGACAACGCCGCCACTACACTTATGAAGCCGCCCGGGGTTGCTGATGCTGTAGTGCGCGGTATCTCGTCTTTTGGTGGCGTGGGGCGTGGGGTGCATCCAGCATCCCTTGAAGCGGGTAGGGCTGTGTTTGAGGCTCGTCGCAGTGTGGCGCGTTTGCTTGGCGCGCCTTCGCCCTCATGCGTCTCGTTTGCCCTCAATGCCACAATGGCATTGAACATTGCCCTTCAAGGCTTGGCGACTCCTGGCTGTACGCTCGTCACCACAGCGGCTTCGCACAATTCTGTGCTGCGTCCCTTGAACCGTCTTCACGATGAATCAGGGTGTGTGGTAAAGGTTGCTTCGATTAAACCCGATGGCAGCCTCGACTTCGACGAATACGAGCGCATGCTTTCGGAAGGTGGCGTTCGTTATGTTGCTGCAACCCATGCATCGAACCTTACAGGCGATGTGTACGATGTTGCTCGTATGGCCCAGATTGCCCATAAGCATGGTGCCCTGTTTATCCTTGATGCCGCTCAAACCGCTGGCGCTCTTCCTCTGTCCCAAGAAGAACTCGGCGCCGATGTGGTGTGCTTCACGGGGCACAAGAGCCTGTTTGGCCCGCAGGGCACGGGAGGCCTTTGTATAGTGCCCGACCTCGATATAACACCTTTGGTGGAAGGTGGGTCGGGAACCCATACATTCGATGAGCGCCATCCGCGGTTCATGCCGGAAGCGCTTGAGGCAGGTACGGTAAACGCCCATGGATTGGCTGGCTTGGCGGCTGGCGTACGTTATATTGAAGAAACGGGCGTTGACGCAATCCATGAAAAGGTATCTCGTATAACGTCCCAGTTCGAGGAGGGCGCTTGTGATATTGGGGGCGTTTCTGTTCTGGGCGGTCATGGAGGCATCGATCGAAGCGGGGTTGTTGCCATCGATGTCGAGGGTGTCGACTCTTCTTTGTTGGGCGATGCCCTAGCACGTGATTGGGGCATTTGCACCCGTGCTGGTGCTCACTGCGCGCCTTTGATGCACAGGGCGCTAGGCACCGAACAGCGCGGGGCGGTGCGATTCAGCTTCTCGTGCTTCAATACCGAAGAGGAGGTAGCCAAGGGCATCGTAGCGCTAAAAGAAAGCGTGAACGCACTCAGGTAATCAATGGCGCTGTATCTATGGCGCCTTGCAGGAAAGGAAACGCATATGAAGGAAGTTGACGCACGTGGGCTGCAGTGCCCCAAGCCTCTGATGATGGCGAAGAAGGAACTTGATGGTGGCTGCGATTCGTTGTTGGTGAAGGTCAGCAACGAAGCCGCCGTCTCGAATCTTCAGCATCTGGCGGGTCGTATGGCACGTCCTGTTTCGGTTGAGCAGGAAGATGATTTCTGGAATGTTCGGATCGGCGGCACTGATGGGGAAGAGGCCGACGCTCAGGCTGCTTCTTGCGAATGCGCCGAGCTGGAGCCTTATGCCGTATTCGTTGGTAAGGATTATGTGGGCGATGGCGACGAAACCTTGGGCAAGAGCTTGATGAAAATGGCGCTGTACACCCTTTCGGAATCGGGCAATCCTCCCGCGCATTTGCTGTTTATGAACAGCGGCGTAAAGCTGGTTGCCGGCGGCGAGCAGGCGATTATCGACAGCGTTAGCTCCCTTATCGCCCAAGGCACAGAAGTCCTGGTATGTGGAACCTGCCTCGATTTCTACGGGCTGAAAGAACGGCTTGCTGTGGGCGAGGTTTCCAACATGTATGACATTTTGGGACGCATGCAGGAATCTTCAAAAACCATCACCTTGTAATCATGGCGGAATATCTGGTTGCCTTTGGTTCAACCCATGCGGCGCTCTCGTTCGAGGCGGCGTTTGGGCCCGAGGGCTCATTAGTACCTGTGCCACCCAAGGTGCGTGCGGGCTGCGGAATGGGACTGTTGTTTCGCTGTTCTGATGACAGCAAGGCGGTAGGGCAGGCGCGCAACGTAGCTTGTGAACTGGGTGTTGAAGATCAGATCGATGGCTTGTTCGCAAAGGAGTTGGGCACTTATCGCTCCGTTCCTTTGGTTGGATAGAGCAGGGCTTTGTTTGCGGGTTTGGACCTTGATAGCACGGTGAGTGACAAAGCATCTGGAGGGTTTGCTCGATAGCGATCGATCGTTGCAGCGGCTCTCGTCCATATCCCGTTTTCATCTCGATAGCAAAGTGGGCCGAAAGAACACTCTTCCGGCCCACTTTTTAATGGCGTCTATAACATCATTCGTTCGTTGCCCTTTTGCCAGCTCCCATTCCGCAAGGGATAGTTTTCAGGCGCGGGCAGCAACGGTACGGGCTTCGTTAGTGATTGCGACGTCTTGCAGCTGCGGCGCCTGCTGCTGCAGCAGTGCCGGCAAATCCCAGGGCGGCAACTGCCACTGCGGTATTGTCGCTGGTGATAGGTAGGGCTTTCTTGTCATACTTGGCGGGTTTATCGGATTTGACCGCCGCTTGGGCCAATTTGTTGGCGTCGTCAATGGCGGCGTTGCTGCCGGGCTGCGGCGTGGGATCGGATGTGAGTTCAGCCGCTTCGGGTGTAAAGGTTAAGTCGGTGTTGAGCCACAGTGTATGGATCCAGCCACTCTCAGGATCGACCACGCTTAGCTCGCTCGCCTGGTAGCCATACTCCACGCCATTGATTATCAGCTTGGTGTCGGGCGTGAAGTAGAAACCACGCGCCGGCTTAAAGTACAGGCCATAGCGATAGGTCACACCAGGCTTGAAGGCATCGATGTGGTTGGTTATGTTCTGGTCCCAGAACTCAACGGAATTCACTTCGCCGCCGTCACTACCCGTCCAAAACTCACACTGAAGGATGGAGTTCGAACCCGTCGGAGTGCTCGCCGTAAAGACCGGCCTATCGCCCGCCTTGAAGGTGGTCGTGGCACCGCTGATCTCGATAACGTCGATGGCTTGCCATTCGTCAATCGGCTGCTCGCACAGCATATTGGCCGCATTAGGCGCGAACACGCCGTTAATGGTCTTGATGGTATTGCTCGCCCATTGGCCGTTAACGTTCACGTTATAGACGTCGGCAAGGGTGTTATCGTCCTTGAGCCTTAGCTCGACGGAATACATGTAAAACTTGCCCTCTTCGAAGTGGTCAATCATTTTCATGCCCTGCGTGTACTTTGCGGGGTCGGAATACCAAAAGGCAACGGGCGTGAGTTCCGTGGGGTCACTGCCGTCCATTTCCTCCCAGCACTCATACGCGATCTCGTACTTGTCGGCATCGGCGGCAGGGATCGTTCCCGTTGCGTGTGGAGCCTCACCGGGTGCGTAGTCGGTCTTCACGTCGTTGACATTCAGATTCTCGAGGCTCTGCTGCTGCGTTGCGGCAAGGGTGAGTTCGGTGCTGATGTTGTAGCGGAGATAGTAGTCGTCCCTGGTTTCGTTGATGACGACCGAACCGCCCTGCTGGTTGCCGTTGAATATATCATCGGGGTCCCAGCGATGATGGGGCCACCTTCGTAGTCGGTACCAGTGTAGGTGAGCGTTGATGCGACCTTCTTCTCTTTCTGCAGCGTTAGGTTGTAGCTGACACCCAGATCAACGTTGCCTCCAGTGTACGTCAGCGTCCCTTGTATATGCGTTCCTGCTGGAGTCATATGCAGCATTACGACGGATTCGGAGGGATCTTCCGTTTCGACAAGAGCATGGGAAGATCCATCTGTCTTGAAGTACGCGGTATCTTCGGAAAAGCACTT
>ENA-UOOD01004754-UOOD01004754.1-human-gut-metagenome-genome-assembly--contig:-CS67-NODE-4754-length-10364-cov-4.470754_pt1 | contig 10364 bp, 10 predicted proteins | sample MGYA00242464_ERZ724011 | MGnify/ENA metagenome assembly ERZ724011 | reverse complement strand
TGTCGTATTGCTTATGCCTTAATGCTTGATGTTCCTCACAATAGGTATCATGCGTAAGATTCGGGCAACCTGGATAGGCACATGGTTTCTTTGGTTTACTTGGCATAATCACTACCTCCTTCTGCCCATGAAAAAAGGCCAATAGATGTTGCACTATTGACCTAGTTTTCTATAGCTTTCGCCTATTATAATTATACCACACTTCCTTATGTTCTCAACGGTTCACATCGGTTCATAGTGGTTCAACATTTTAAAATAAAAGAGGACCGAAGTCCTCCGATAAGGTGATTACTTATGTCATTTCTGCCATAGGTGCTCACATAGCTTGCCAATTAATCAACTAGCTACGGAGCAACCTATAACATCTGTAATCTTAAGTAATATGTTTCTTAAAATTTCCATATGTGTTGCTCCTTTCTTATCTTTCTCGGTGACTTTTCTGCTCTAGCCATTAAAAACAACTAGAACAATGAAATAATTTCTGTATTTTAAATTGAAACAGATTCGTAAATTTTCAATCATCACCGGTTGTTATATTATACAATAAAATATTCAATTTATTAACTCTAATGCATCTTTATGCCATCTTTTTATTGTTGATCTTGACAAATACATACGTGAACCAATTTCATCCCACGTGAGCCAATCTATGTATCGATATGTTAGTATTCTTTCAAAGTCATCATTTTTTAAATTTGCTATGGATTCTTCAATTTCTAGTTTTGTTTGTGCAGCTTTCACTTCAAGTTCTTTCAGTTCTGTTTCGGCTTCAATTTTTTTGTAAATCCATTTAACGAAAGGTGCATCAGTATTTTGATTAGGATTAGAACCTATCTTTTCGCCATAGGAAGGGCCTGGAATAGCTAAGCTTCTTTCTTCACAAAAAGCAATGTATTCTCTTTTCTTTTGAATTTTAATTTCAAGATTATGATAACCGCTTAAAAACTCAATTCTATCCATATTTGCTTACCTCCCTTTCAAACTAACTTTTACTGCATTTATTAATGCACCTTGAACGCAGTCTTTTCTTTCTAATGCTTTAAGGATTTCTTCATCAATTGTTCCTTTAGTGATAATATGCTCTATAACAACAGTGCTTGCTTTTTGACCTTGCCTATAAAGTCTTCCATTTGTTTGCTCGTAAAGTTCCAAACTCCAAGTAAGACCAAACCAAATAAGCGTTGAACCACCACTTTGAAGATTAAGTCCATGTCCTGCAGATGCGGGATGAATCAAGCCGACTTGAACTTTACCTTCATTCCATTTTCTGATTGCGGATTCGGTTTTAATTTCTTCAAATGGAATATTTAATTCTTTCAGTCTTTTGCTAATTCGCTCTAAATCATGTTTAAACCAATAAGCAACAAGAACTGGCTTTCCATATGCTTGTTCTATTAGATCTTCTAAAGCATCAAGTTTGCGATTATGTATATTAAGTGAAATATGATCTTCTGTATAAATTGCACCATTCGCCATTTGAGATAGTTTATTTGACAAAACTCCTGCACTACTTGCACTTATATCGTCGTCACCTAAACTCAATACTAAATCGTTTTGTAAAGCTTTATATTTGGTTAATTCTTCTTCAGACATTTCAACCTTTACTTCATTTTTAATTAAATCAGGCATTTGCAAGTAATCATTTGACGTCATTGAAATAGTAATGTCAGAAATTTTATCGTAGATGGTTTCTTCTGCAAAAGGTAATGGCTTATACGAATAGATAATTGTTCCATTTCGCCTATCAGGTGCAAAGTAGTTATTTCTATAATGAGTTATAAACCTTCCTAGTCTTTTTCCATAATCAAGTAACTTATATTCACTCCAAAGATCCATAAGTCCATTTGATGCAGGAGTCCCTGTAAGTCCAACAATTCTTTTAGCCAGTGGTCTAACCTTCATAAGACTTTGAAACCTTTTTGATTTACCATTTTTAAATGATGAAAGTTCATCAACTACAATCATATCGAATTTAAAACCACATCCACTTTCTTCAACTAACCACGAAACATTTTCACGATTAATTATGTAAATATCTGCTTTTGTTTTGAGTGCAGAAATTCTTTCAAGTTCAGTTCCAACAACAATTGAATATTTTAGTAGTTTTAAATGTTCCCACTTTTCTATTTCATCTTTCCATGTCGTTTTTGCAACCCTTAAAGGTGCGATTATTAAAACCTTGTTTACATCAAAGGAATCAAATAATAAATCATTAATTGCAGTCAATGTTATTATCGTTTTGCCTAACCCCATTGAAAGCAAAATTGCAGATTCGTTGTGATTTTCTATAAACTCAGTTGCATAAATTTGATAATTATGTGGAATGTATTTCATCAATGATTCCTCCTATGTCTTTTTCATTATCTAAAACATAAACTTTAAAGCCTAATGACCTTAACTGCCTATGTCTTAAAAGTTGTAGTTTTCTTGGTTTTTTATTTGGAGCTTTTACCTCAACAAATGCAATTTTGCCAAGAGCAAGTAATATAATTCTGTCTGGTACTCCATCAAATCCAGGTGATACAAGTTTCAATGCAAGCCCGCCACGAGCTTTTACTGCTTTTATTAACTTTTTTTCAATTGCTTTTTCTTCCATAAAATAACCTAACTACAAGGTCTATCAACCTCATATATAAAACTTTTCTATATACTAAATTTTTTGGTCTTATATAAAAGTTAGTATAGAGACATTGTTAGACCTTGTAATTTAGTGATTTCTAGTTCAAAAAGTCCTCAAAATCGTTAAAAGCATCTTCTTTAATTTTTAAGCCTTTGAAGTATCTCTTACGATTTTTCTCGAATCTTGTAAATCCGTTCTTCTCTAAAGCATTATAAAAGTCAGTAGTACTTCTTGTGTATTCGCTCATATCGGTACAATAGCGTTTGTAGTTTGAGTATAAAGCATTTGAACTTTCGGTGAATTTATCACCTATTTCACAACAATCCTCTAAGAAATGATGGAACCAGTCATTTTGTTCACGATAAGTGCCTATTGCATTAGTCACACATATTGGCGTTTCTATATGAAAACCATTATTAATTACTTTTCTTGCACCTTCGATTACCCAACTTAAGATGTATTCACCTGCATTTTCGCATAAGTAATCGGCATAATTTTTAATATCACCACTGCCTGTTAACTTGTTATTAAAAGGAATTACAATTAGTCTTCGCCAAATTCCATCATCATTTCCACTTACTCTAGGTAAATGGTTAGTGTATAAAACAAGCGTGTGGCACGGAGTAAAATAGAATGGATCTTTATATTTCTTTTCGGCATTAACCTCATCTGTGGAACATAGTTGCTTAACAATTGAGTCGTTTAATCTCGCACCCTCTTGTGATTCACTAGCAATAAGTAATCTGCGACCATTTATTTCTGCCATTTCAGGTTTAATGTTACGTTTGCATCCAACTGTTAAGGTATCAGCAGATATTTTTCCACTATAATTTCCAAGAACCCTGAATATAGAATTCCAAAACGTTGATTTACCATTACCACCATCGCCATATGCAACTATTAAAGCTTCAACATATACTTTTCCAATAACTGCAAGGCCACAAATTTGTTGAACATAATCAATAAGTTCGATATCTTTTGCAAATATTTTATTTAAACAATCAAGCCATAAATCCTTACCCTTATCACTTGGTGAGACTGTGGTACATTTTGTTATATAATCGTGTGGATCATGTTCTCTTAAACTAGATACACCTTTTCTTAAATCCAATGTGCCACTTGGCGTATTAAGTAAAAATTCATTGCCGTTAAGTTCTTTAGGATCTATTTCAATCATTGGTTTAACTTCTTTAAGAACAGCAGTAATATACTTTGAGTCTCTACGTTTCAATACAAATTGATAATACGTCAAAGCATCCCTATATTTTTTTAGTGCAGCAAGTTGCTCTTGAGATAATTGCTCTTCGAGTTTTTTACCTGCTTTAAGTGCGATATCAATTTGAGTACCTAACTTTTCAAACTCTTCTTTTGCTTTTAACATATCACTTAATGCTTCAGAAAGTTGACGTCTTGTTAGTTCTTGTGCTACTCGTTGTCCTCCTTCTTCGGATTCTTTCCAATAACAACTGTTAAACCATAAGAAATGTGTTGCGGGACTGTATCTTAATTCATTTGAAAAATAATTAGTAAGTATAACAGCTTGTCCTACATCGGTATAATCTGATGGCTTATAAGAATTTGACTCATTGTATTTTGATGGTTGAATATAACTAGGATTTGAAGATATCTTTTTGTAGAATTTTTTAGCACTAGACCATATAAGCTTAAGCTCACTATCTTCAAGTGGAGGAACGCATTTACTAGCCTCATCTAGAAAAGCGGAATATGCATCTTCTGTATCACCATATCGTTTAAGAATTCTTGATGCAAAACGAGACATAGTATTATTTCTCGAACCTTGTTTTATTGATTTTATATCTTTATCAAACCCTTCTTCCTCTTCATCTAGAAAGTCAGTAAGGTTAATATCACCTTTTACATACATTACATTTGCATCTTCAGTTCCAAAGAAAAACCTAGCAGAATCCATAGCATTCTTATCAAAGTAAGGAAATAAAGAAGATACTCTTTTCTTTAAATTTGCGTATTCAACCGCATCGGTTATTTGCCTAATAGGAAATAAACAATGAAACTTAGGTCTTGCCGTTTTTCCGCCTTTGTCCTTCATATGATTTCTACTATAATGAATACCTATTTCAACACCAGGAAAAGCTGCAATAACATCGCTTGGCATAATCCAATCATTAGGTTCATCTGAATGATCATTATCACAATCAAAAGGCAAGCAATCAGAATATAAAAAGTTATCATTATTGCGATAATTGTTTTTATAAGCAACACAGACATAATCTTTTGAAACAGCCTTTTTAAGTGATTCTTTATCTTTAATTTCAATTTTATTTGGATATAAGCAATTAGCCGCTACACCCACAACGTTTGAGTTATAAATATTAAACATTAGTTTTCCTCCTAGTCCTTTTTATAAAAATTGCATTCGTAACCATCTGCGTTAAGTATCAAATCTTGACACCATTCAGGACTTTTCGACATCAAACTAGATATGTGCTCTACGCTTTCATTCATTGGTGTTTCAATAATTAATTCATCATGCACGTGTGCAACAATGCGATAATCTTTTAAGGTTTTCATTGCATAACACAAGATATCCCTTGCAGTTGCTTGAACAATATTCTCAACAAGCTTTGGTCCATATGTTTCAATACGCTCCCATTTTTTAGTAGCACCAATGCCTTCATAAGTAATACTTTCACTACCATATTTGTTCGTTTCGATTCTTGGCTTTACATAAGCTAACTTCCTACCACTTGGCAATGTAATAAAAAGCATTCCGCTCTTGTATTCAAAAATAAGTCCATGTGTAGTGGTAACAGTCTTTTGTTCAATTGCCTTTTTGCTAGCTCTATCTACCGCCCACCAAAACTCAACGATATGTGGTGATGCTTTTCGCCAAGCAGTGACAATTGATTGAAGTTCACTTTCTTTAATTCCCATATCTAAAGCGCCCATGGCGGTTAATGCACCAACACCTCCGCCGTATCCACAGGCAAGTTCTGCCACTTTACCCTTTTGTCTTAAGTGTCCATTTATTCCATGCTTAACAACCTGAACACCAAACATAGCACTAGCACTTTGGCAGTAGATATCCGCACCATTTTTAAAGGCATCAATTCGCCACTGCTCTTTAGAAAACCAAGCAATAACTCTAGCTTCAATAGCAGAAAAGTCAGATACTATAAATTTGTATCCTTGTTTTGGTATAAAAGCTGTTCTTATAAGTCCTGATAATGTTGATGGGACATCTTCATAAAGCATTTTTAATGCGTCTATGTTTCTTTGCTTTACAAGTTCTCTTGCCTTATCAAGATCAGGTAAATGGTTTTGAGGAAGATTCTGCAACTGTATAAGCCTTCCACTAAATCTTCCACTCCTATTTGCTCCGTAAAATTGAAACATTCCATGAGCACGGTTATCATTGCATCTTGCATTTTTCATAGCGAGATACTTTTTAACCGATGATTTTGACAGTTGTTGTCTTAATGATAAAACCTCTACGATTTCACCGCTTTTCACACTTTCCTTAAGCTTTGCTACATTCTTCTTACCTAAGTCATCAACATCGATACCAAATTTTAAAAACCAGGTTTTAAGTTGTACTACTGAGTTTGGATTATCAAGTTCAGTTAGGTTTTGCATAATACCAAGAAGCTTTTTTCTTATTTCTTCATCAATGGAAATGGCATTATTTACAAGTGTCATATCAAGGTTGATTCCTCTATCATTTATTACTTGATCTAGGTGATATTCGTCCCATACAAAATCAGGAACAGGATATTTAATAAGCCTATTATGGATTTCTATTTCAACCTCAACATCTCGCTTGTTATATGTTTTAAATACACTCCATTTTGAAGGAGCATGGCAAGACAGGTTTCTAGTTCTACCACCATTACTTTTAGTCGGACTGCAAGGTGTACAAAAGAATCTTATAAGTTCTTTACCTTCATCCATTTTTTGATCTTTTAATTTGAGCACTTTACCGACATCTTTTAGTGATAGTGGTAAACCCAAATAGGCACTCCACACCATATGACATCTCCAAGAATTGGGATTAAGATAAGTTCCATTAGGTAGATTTAAATATCTCGATAAACACACTCTTTCAAACATTGCATTAAAACTATATTTGGTAACTGAGTCGTTTGTTATAGCATCAAGAATAGCAGGTGGAATAAGCTCTCCACCCGCTAAATCTACGACCTTAACATCTGTACCATCTACTGAATATCCAAAGAGCAATATTTCAAAATCACTCGACTCTGCATATTTGTAAACACCACATTTGCTTAAATCTATACTTGAAAATGTTTCGATATCGATAAAGAGTTTATTAATCAAGGAAGTCTTCATCATCACTTGTACCGAAATCACTCTCGGCTGATGCCTTACTACCTAAAGGCTCACCATCCGCCAATTTTTGAAGGTTATTAAGTGAACATGCAATTCCTTTGTTTCCATTGGAATTGAATGCATAAAATGTAATACTAGCTCTACCAATAACTCCTGAGTACATTTCACTTCTTTCTAAAATTGGATTACAATTTCCATCTACAATACCAGGAGCTTGAGTTGAATTTGCATTAACAAAATAACAACCCTTATAAGCCTCATCATCAGGTCTTTCTGTATCACCATCACGAAGAGGGGTTTTAAGTACAGAAAGTGCAGGAACTGACTTACCATTTCCTTTAAGCTTGGATTCGCCTTCTTTATAAGCGTATTCAATTGCTTTTTTTATTTTATCAATTGTTCTAATATCACTTTTTTTGATAATAAGAGATACTGAATATTTAGGAGTAGTATTCTCAGTCAATGCTTTAGGCTCCCAACAGTTTAAATAACTAAATACCGTATTTGGTCCTGTGATTACTTTATTTTGATTTTGAATTTTATTTGACATTTTATTAATCCTCCATTTTGTCTATATTTTTAAAATCATCTTGTGCAGATGTAATTTCTATTTCTGCACGCTTATCTGATCGTTCTACAAGTGTTGGCTTGCCTTCAGGTTTCACGATAAATTTACCAACTAACTCCTCAAACTTTTGTTTTCCTAACCTCTTTTGCAATTCAGTAATTGTTACAAGTTTCTTTTCATATGGATCATATCCTGCAGCAATTAAGATATTTGCAACTTCGGTTTCATTCGAATATTTTCGATTAGACCTTCCTTCAACTAATTTGTAATTTGTCCATTTCTTGCCATTAAGTGCCTCTTGAAATGCATAATCCTTCACATCATTAGCCCAAGATAAAAGTCCATCAATTTTAGATAAAACCTCTTCAATTTCTTCATCAGTTAATAGAGGTGGTTTTTTGAATTCCTCTTCGGCAAGTGCCATATTGTTTCTAGCTCTTTCCCTACAAGTGCTACGAGCTTTACAAAATGTACACCACTCACCGCAGTGAAACTCGCCTTCACCTTTATAAGCCATTAAAGCTCTAGGTTTTAAAACATTTTCTGCCCAATCAAGTAGTTCTTCCTTTCCTATTTCAAATGTTGAAATATTTGAAAGTCTTGGTTGAAAAATGGTCATATGAATTTTCTTGATATCGTAAAGTGAGTCGAATATTAATAAAGCTCCTAATGCATACATCATCATTTGTGTGTTGTTTTCTGCATTTACTGGAATTCCTCTTCCGTTCTTGTAATCAACTATGTAAAGAGTATCATCACTGGCAATTAAGCAGTCGCACGTTCCAAAGCATCCTTCAACATATTCAGTCAAAGATACTTCTTGCTCAACAAGTAAAATCGGATCTTTACATTTCTTTTTTGCTTGTTCATACAGCTCAATGATGTAAGAAACATAAGCATTAGTACATTCTTCAATCTCAGGCGAGTAGAACTCGTTTTTCTCAGGTTCAGTAATTGTTTTGCCTATCGCCTTATTAAGCTTATATTCAGCAAAGCTATGAGCTAAAGTTCCTTCTTTAGCAAAAACCGATTCTTTGTCTTCATAGTTTTCAGTAAGTCTTGCAGAAGGTGTACAACTAAGCCACCTTTTACTTGAACTTGGTCCTAAAAGTGCGTGATTTGAAGGCATTATTTAAATACCTCCGCATCTTTTAGCAAAGCCATTAAGTTTTCTGATTTAACTTCTGATAGCTTATTCGCACCATACTTTTTAAGCAATTCTTTAACATCTGCTGTATGACCATTTCTTGAAATATCAGCAAGAACAGGTCTAACATCTTCAATTGTTATTAATTTTTCCTTTTCTTCTAGAGCTGCATCACGTGCAAGTTCCTCTTTTTTGTATTCTTCCCAATCATCACGTTCAGGAATAGTTGCGTTTTCACGAATCCACTCAAGTGCATTAATAGCAGTATCGATTGCATCATCTAAATTATTAAATCTTATAGCCACGTTTAATTTCCTCCTTCTTCAATTTTTCTTGCTCAACGATAAGTTTTCGAGCTAGGCATTTGGAAAGAGAACTAATAACAAGTAGAGTCGCAATAATGTCATCTGCAGTAATTTGTTCTCTTTCAACATCGCCATTTGGTTTGTTTTTAGATACTTCCATAACACATGTCCTTTCTTGAAGAGCTAACTGTTTGTTGCATCTTCATAAGGAGAGAGTTATTAAGAAGGAAGGTGTAAAGTGATTTTAGAAATTTTTTAAGATTTCTTTTAAATGCTCAATGCATTTGTTTCTTCTAGTAATGACTGTTTGACGTGATTTACCAATTTTTGATGCAACTTCTGCGTCCTTTTTATCTAATAGATATTGACGCATGATGTAGCGATCGATTGGATCTTCTAAATTATCAATAGCATCATACATTGCTTGAATTCGCTCTTCTTCGATGAGCTTATCAAGTATTGATTGTTGAGGATTAGATACTAAATATTTCTCTTCATCCATTTCTTCAAATCCGCCATATGTAGGTTTATTCCATCCATTTCTAAACATTGAGCATTCTTCACACTTACCGCGGCAAATTTTTAGTTCACCACGCTTTGCGGGGATTAGACATCTACTCTTCAACCAATTTTCAGTCTTTTCTTCCCAATAATCCTCACGTAGGAACTTAAACTGTTCTTCATTTACATAAAGTTTTGTCTTACCAACTAAATAAACATAAGGTCTATCATTTGATGGTTGTTCATAATCCACATCAGGATTAAAAAGGGTGCTGCTTTGTTCTTCTTCAGCTTGAAGTTTTTGATTGTCGTTTTTTGACATATGTGTTCCTTCCGACATCCAAGTGACGAAACGGAACAAGTATCAAGAGCGGCACAAAAAGGCATGGCAAAAGATATGGATGTCTAAATTAGATTTTTCCATTTCGTTTTGCAGTGCGTTCGTCCGCTAAAATTACTAGACTGCGATATTAAATTGTTTGAGGTATGAAGTAGCGTTGACCTGTAAGTCCTTCATATCTCCGACTAGGCGTTACAGCACCTAAGTACGAGCCCATTATAACAAAATCGTTATTTCCAACTTTGGGAGTTTTCCCAAACCAAAAATGATGCAAAAATAGCTATTTTCTTTAAAAAAAAGCATAAAAAAAGACCTTATACCTACTAGATATAAATCTAATAAGGCATAAGGCCATATTTCTATCGACTATTCAGTTATAAAATTTGGGAAATTTCCCAAACAATTTTTGTCATTTTTTAAATTATCCAATCTCCATGGTTGGTTTCGGCGCATTTTAAAGACCAAGAATGCACATCTTCGCCATAGCAATAGTTTATAAGAAAATTATAAAACTGATGTTGCTCGTTCGATGTATTCAAATCAAAGCTTGCGCT
>ENA-UOOD01004752-UOOD01004752.1-human-gut-metagenome-genome-assembly--contig:-CS67-NODE-4752-length-10367-cov-31.341835_pt1 | contig 10367 bp, 8 predicted proteins | sample MGYA00242464_ERZ724011 | MGnify/ENA metagenome assembly ERZ724011 | reverse complement strand
TTTCTCCGGCTTCATAGGCAACAGCATCCAGAACATAATCAAAATCCGCTTCTCCAATGGTCATTTGCCGGTGAGGACCACCCATTTCATCAACTTCATCAGGGATGTTATAATCCCCGATGGGGTCAGGTTGCTCCTCTACAACAGGATTGGGATAGTCGCCATCCTCGATCATGGCATCCAGTAAAAACGCCAGCCCGTTCCAGGGAATGTAGGTATAGCCCTCATCAAAGAAAAATGAAATGCCATCTTCACCATGCAACCGGGTACGATAGAGAAGATCGCCCTGATATTCACGGTCGCCATAGGGAGTAAAGAGAGCCGCAATCTGCCGCCCTTTGTCTGACCAGTCTGGATTAAGCGGCGGTTCTGACAATACGCTACGAACCGCGCTGTGCAGTTCTGAGGGGTATAGGTTGGTGCTGGTCAGGATGTACTCATAATTGCGCCGGACTTCTGCATCGGTAAAATGGCGTGTCGGTTGTTCCGCAGGAACAGAAAAAGAGCCGTCCTTTTCAGACGGCTCTCCCACAGGTGCGGCGCTTGGCGCCACTTCTGTATTTGGATGTTCTTCGGTCAGCGGGGAATCAGGACTACGCTCTGGAGTACGGTTTCCTCCGCCATCAGTTTCAGACTGTTCAGGTGTCGCGTCCGCTCCATGATGTCCTCGGTCTGCGGAAGCGGCTCCTGCTGGAGCATTTGCTGCGTCAGGGCTTCGATCTTCTCGGTCGCCTCGTCCTGTACCCGGTGCATGATCTCCATCAGACTGCCATCCATTTTCAAAGTCGTAAATCGCTCCGGGTGATTCTCTCTGAGGTATTCCAGGGCCATCCGGCCGTACCTGCCCAGAGGTTGATCTGCTTCGCTGCTGTTGGAGATTTGCAGATCGGGAAGCATCATCCCGTCCTGCTCCCTGTATTTCAGATTGATATTCGGTTTGCTCATGTTGTGCCATCCTTTCACGATTGATAATCTTGATGTTCCGTTCTACTTCTAACAGGATACCTTTGGAAAGGGCGGTTACTGCCGTACCCAGATGTGCAACCAGCGGGAGTGTATTAAAATGGCTGACCGTCGCCATACCGTCACTCAACTGGATTTCTTCATCTGGCAGGTGACACTTTTTGCCGATGAAATAAGAAATGCTGTCGGTCAAAAGCTGGATGGATTGGGCTTCAAAACCACCGGCCGGGATCTCGGTGAACAAATGGCCTTTGGTTTCCTGCTTGAGTTCCTGCAAAAAGTGGTTGTAATTGTCTGCGACAGATTCGCTGGCCAGCGCATACAGTGCTTGGGAAAAGCCCTGCTTGGGGAAACCGTGTGCATACGACAGGCGCTCGGTCAGGGCCTCTTTCATTTCATCGGAAAGCTGCCAGTCCGTAGGATGAATCTCTTTGCCAGTAGTCTGGCTTACATCAAAGAGATAGTCAAGGGTGAGTTTGGCATTCCGATAGACACAAACAGCAACGCCCTTTGCACGGGGAATCAAATTTCTGCCTATGGCTGCCCATTGCTTTCGTGTTGCCAGAATCGAAACATCCTCGTCCTGTGCGTACACAAGAAGTATGTTGTCAAAACTGTGCTTATGGAACTGCGATGCAAATGCCAGATAATCCCGCCAGTTGTGTTCATTTCGGACAATATAAGGAGCCATGACTTCATATATCGTCCGCAGGCGTTCATCATTTCTCAACGGTATCTGACCTCCTTCCTATTACAATACATTTACGGGTTAAGGCACGGCAGCCAGCCGTGTCTTTTTCCGCATCGTTGCCAAAACTGTTAGAATGAGAGCGTCTTGGCCTGACGTCTCCTTCCTTGGACCATTGCGTCCGAAACACAGTCCGTCAGCCAGCCTCTCATTCGCAGCGTTCGATTTATGCAGGTTGAGCCGCCACACCGGTGCGCCCGTGTCATCAAATAGATTGGATAGGCAATGATGAAATGGCTGGATGCCAAAAGACAAATCTACGATGAGGAGTTGCACGCTATGAACAATGTGGCAGGTGTCGATGTTTCCAAAGGAAAGAGCATGGTGACTGTTCTCCGTCCCTTTGGGGAAGTGGTGGCAAAACCGTTTTCTGTTGGTCACACCGGCAGTGAACTCAAGGAACTGGCAGACTACTTGAAAAGCCTGGACGGTGAGACACGGGTGGTCATGGAGCACACCGGACGGTACTACGAGCCGGTGGCCCGCTTTCTCCACGAGGAGGGCATCTTTGTCAGCGCGGTCAATCCGAAGCTCATTAAAGACTACGGGAACAACACCCTGCGCAAAGTGAAAACGGACAAGGCGGATGCCAGGAAGATTGCCCGCTATGGGCTTGACAACTGGGCGGAATTGCGCCAACATACACTTATGGACACAATTCGTACTCAACTGAAAACACTGAACCGGCAACAAGGTCTGTACACCAAGACAAAGACGATGATGAAGAACAACCTCATCGCTCTTCTGGATCAGACCTATCCCGGTGTCAATGACCTGTTTGACAGCCCTGTCCGCGAGGACGGCAGCCAGAAATGGGTGGACTTTGCCACGGCCTTTTGGCACGTGGACTGTGTGCGGAACATGAGCTTCGCCGCCTTTACCGAGCGTTACCGCAAGTGGTGCAAGCGGAATGGCTACAACTTCAGCCAGAGCCGAGCCATTAAAATCCACACTGAGGCGCAGGATTTGATTGCCATGCTCCCCAAGGACGCCCTAACCAAAACGATGGTACGACAGGCCGCTGACGCTTTGAACGCCGTTTCCAAGTCCTTAGAGCGACTCAAAGCTGAAATGCGGTCCCTGGCCTCTCAACTTCCTGAATACCCCGTTGTCATGGCTATGCGCGGTGTGGGGGATTCCCTTGGCCCGCAGCTTATGGCGGAAATCGGGGATGTGACACGGTTTGCTCACAGAGGCTCGATTACCGCCTTTGCAGGTGTTGACCCCGGCTCTGACCAGTCCGGTACTCACGAAGCGAAAAGCCCGAGGACTTCCAAAAGCGGCCCACCGGAACTGCGTAAAGCACTCTTTCTCGTCATGGACTGCCTGCTGAAAACCATGCCCGCGGACGACCCAGTGTACCGTTTCATGGACAAGAAACGCTCCGAGGGCAAACCCTATCTGGTCTACATGACGGCCGGAGCTAACAAGTTCCTGCGTATCTACTATGGCCGGGTAAAGGAGTATCTGGCTTCTCTGGAAAACGCTGATTAACCACTTTTATACTCTTTCAATTTGACCGGCGCTTGCGCGGCGGTCTTTTTGTTGTGCTCTTTTTCACCGCCTCCTGGGCCTGCAAATCCCCCTCAATTCCCTATTGACTTTTTATTTGCAGACTGTATTGGTGATTATGGCCGGTTATCCGGCCTCTTGCTCGGACTCTTGTCCTTTCTGAGCAAAGTAGAGGGCAAGCGCCTCGTCCACAATGCTGTCGAACTCTTTCTGGCTGATGCTGGCGGTAAAGTATTTCTTGTAAATCGCCGGTTTGACCTTGAACGCCGTAGCCGTGGATTTTTTGGGTTTCCGGTTAAACTCGCCGGACAAAATCTGTTCGGTACGCTCCGGGGTCAGCTTTCCGGTATATTCCCGCAGCAGGACAACCTTTCCCTCATTGACCTTGTACTCGCTTCCCGAAAGTACATCGTCAACCATCTTCTGTTCCTGTTCGGTCAGATAAGAGAGCTGCACAGCTACCACAATCGGGAACTCGGCATCATCAATTCGCCTTTTCAGCGGAGTAATCAACTCATTGATGCGGAGATAGTTCGCAACGGCGCGGCCTTTTAAGTCGTATTCAGCACCTAAAATATCCCGGCTTTTCGTCCTGTGGCACTGAGTGCCACTTGTGGGATTTTCCCTGATTTCATCAGGGTTTTCCAGCCTTTTCAGTTCCTCGATAATATCGTTCCGGCGCCCCTGACAGATCATCTTGGAATAGCGCAGAGCCAGCACCGCCGCTTTTTCAGAGGGCAGCATTTCGGAGAAAGAGCGTTGCAGGACATTGGTTTCGATCACATAAATCCAGGCATCTTCATCGGAAAGATTTTCCTTGACGATACAGGGAAGTTCACGGTTTGCAATGGCTGCAGCGTTCTGCCGGTTATGACCGGCCAGCATTTCATACTCAAAGCCATCTTCATCCCGTTCAATCTTGCGGATGATGGCGGGATTCAGGACCCCATGTTCCGAAATGCTTTCTACCAGATCATTGAGCCGGTCGCCCTCATACAGCCGGAACGGATGGCCTCGGAAAGCACGAATGGCCTGCGGGGGAAGGGTGATGATGGTGTTCTTGGTCGGCAAGGATACGGAAGGGGTGGGCTCAACAGTGTTTTCTTCTGTGGCATCCAGGCCCAGAAGATCGTCAATGGACTTGATGCGCGGATTGATTTTAGGCATTTGCCAGCACCTCCTTTGCAAGTTCCAGATAGGCAAGAGAGGCGGGGTTTGCCTGCTCCAGTTCCATGACGCTCATTCCGTAGCTGTTTGCGTCCCCCACCTTGACCGTGTAGGGAATCTGACAGTTGAAGATGGGGAGCGATTGGAACGCCTTTGTGACCTGACCGTATGTACGGCGATACAGGTTCGTCCGCTTGTTGCACTTGGTGAACAGGATACCGCCGATCTCAATGCTGGGATTTAATTTCCGCTTGATTTTCTTGATGGTGTCCACCAACGCCTGCAAACCGGTCAGAGCGAACAGTTCCGGGTCAATCGGGATGATTACCTCGTCGGCAGCCGTTAAAGCGTTGATGGTCAACGAGCCAAGAGAGGGGTTGGTGTCCACGATAATGTAATCGTAGGACAGCCTCAGAGGGTTCAGCAGAGCGGCCAGGTAGTCATTGCTGTCCGGCGTCATCAGCAGATTTGCCTCCGCAACGGTGAGAGAGCGGCTGGAAGGGATCAAGTCCACAGAGCCGATTTTCTGGATGAACTCGTTGGTATCCGGCAGAGATTCGTCCAGAAGCAGATTGGTGATGAGAGTCCCGGTATTACAGGGCGTCTGGGTCGGCAGGACACCGAAGCTGGTGGTGAGGTTATACTGGGGGTCAAAGTCAACTACCAAGACCTTCTTGCCCATCTCGGCCAGCGCGTAGGACAGATTTCGGACCGTGCTGGTCTTGGCTACCCCACCTTTCTGGTTGGCTACAACAATTATTTTCCCGCTTTCCATGATAGAAAACCTCCTATATTTTCGTGGAATTTTTGTGATTTCAAGCGTTTGTTCAAGTATGCGTCACTGGCCATAAAGTCGATCAGATTGACCTTCGGGATGATAAATGCCGGACCATGTGAAAGAGCTTTCAGCTTTTTCGTTCTGATCCATTTTGCGACCGTAGATGCCGTGGCGCCTGTTAATTCCGCGGCCTCTCTCGTGGAAACTATGTCGGGAATGTCCCGGAAACTCTCTATGTAGTATTTTCGCAGTTCCTCCGTTGTCACAGATTCGGGAAGCAGGGGCTTGACTGCGTATGTCCCGCTATATGAGCCGGGGGGAAGTTTGTATTTTTCGGGGTGGATTTCCCTGCGCTCAAGGTAGCGAACAATGTCTTTCATCTTAATGGTGTAATTCCGGGTCTTTTTCCCACTCTGTACGCAGGGAACCAGACCGGATTGCAGCAGATAACGAGCTGTGCGTTTGCTGATATGACAGATGATGCGGAATTGCTCTTTTTGGACTGTTTCTGGGTACTGATTCAGCAAATAGCGATACTTGGATACCTGTGCCACATCACTCGCCTCCTTTTTCCTGCCACAGACGCTCAAATGTATCCATCAATTCCTTTTGGAGAGGGGTCTTTCGGCGGATACGGCGGTAATATGGGCTTATCAGAAAGTCCAGCATAAAATCCTTTGGGACGGTGTACTGCTTTCCGGGCTGGAAAGCCTTCAGAATCCCTGTGCTGATCCACCGCACGATTGCCGAGGACGAAAAGCCTGTAATCTGCTGAATATCTTTTACGGAAAGCAGGTCTGAGTAGGGAGAGAGGTGTTCGTCATAGAATGTTCTCATAGCACAGATATAGGGACTGTCTGCTTCCTGTCTGCACTCACGCCGATAGAGATAGGCAAGAATGTCCGTCAGCTTGATTTTGTGGCTACGGATCAGGTGGTTTTGCTCAATGGTGTAGGGAATCTCACCTTGTTGCTCCAAATTGTAGGCGGTCTTGGGACAGATGCGGCAGATCTCGCATAGTTCCCGTTGGGTTACATAGGCGGGATACTTTGCGGCGATGTCGGGGTAATACTTGGTCAAATCCATGTGCAGCACTCACTTTCTTGTTCATCTGTCATTGGTAGGTGAGGTACTTCACTGGCGTGTAAAATATTGGATTTTGAAGTGGGTTCAAATAAAATCAAGTTGTCTAATCAAAACGGTGATTTGCGTTTTCGTGAAATGGTATGGGTGTGAATACCCCCAATCTGGCGTGCAGTTCTATCCTTGTTCTATCCTCCGGTCATAGTTCGGGGCAAAAACGGGAAGAACTCGGAAAACCCGGTGGGTTCAAATAAAAGCGAAAAACGGAAGCCAAAATCCGCAGTATACCGCAGCTTTTGGGCTTCCGTTGTGTACTTCCATCTTCGCTTAATTTCCATCAAAAGTCATAAGCGGGAAATGACTCGAAATCAGTTTGACGGCAACGTCACATGGGTTCGAATCCCATCCTCTCCGCCAATGGAACCCTTGAAAACCCAGTGTTTTCAAGGGTTCTTTCTATTCGTCAAAAATTCTCCGACCTTGATTTTTTGCTTTTCAGATGCATTTTCGAGCTGATTTTATGCTCTTTTCTGCCCGTGAATATTAGAATAAAAAATCTCCCAATACCGCATGAAATAAGGCTTTTTAAGTCTTGCATATTTTTTGCGGCGTTAGAATAATTTTCGCCAGACAGAAATTTGCCGATTTTTAAAACACCCGGTTGCGGACAACCGCACCAAAAGTCATGTGTGGTCCTTACAGGTTAGGGTTCAAATCGGCAGAAAGAAAAATGTGCTTTGCTTCTTTTTGTTTTGACATTATACAGAAGTGCTCCGTTTGAAGAATCTGATTGTGTGAAATCCTATTGCAAAAACTCTTAATATGTGATATAATATATTTGTTAAGAGGTAATGTGTTCCCCAACATTGATTATTCGTATCATGAGAGTACGAATTAGATTGGGAGGAATTTGGCCTTTTAATGACATGAGTAAATCATTGAAACTATTGATTTCTTTCAAATTCTCATTATGAAATCAAGAAAGCGGCTGTGTGTTGACTTTTGTTGTCCCCCTGCTGTTTCACTGCTTTACACCACAATTCGAAACGATGTGTTTGCGTCGGTCTTGTTTTGTTGCGTGTAAAGCGATTGTATAATCTGAAATCGTAGTCCACGCACGATGCAAGTGCGTGGATTTTTTCGGTTCAGAAAGGAGAAAGCAATGAAAAAAGTGTCTGGGAAAACGCATACCCAAAAGCAACTGGATGATTGGTCAAATCAGAATAATCCGAACAACAAGGCATACAAAGCGAACAAGGATAATCATTCAAACCAAATGAACCCCAATCATAAGACACATCAGCAAGTTCACAATTCTCGCCGCAGAAACAAAGCACAACTATGGCCTGATTGGGCTCCCGACTATCCCGATTATGACGATTAAACATTTTAAGGAGGCAAATCTATGAGTAAGCATTTCTTCGACTATGACGACGGCGATTTCGCACACACCATTTCCGATAATAATATGGCAATTGACTCCGACGGTAATATGCTGATGCGCATGGGCGATAACATGGCCATGGATATGGACAGCGGAGAGCTTCACATTATTTCGTCATGGGATAATGAAGACGATGACGATTAAAAAATCGTTATAAATGAGCACCGCAGCCCCGACCTTTCAAATGAGGTTCGGGGCTGCGGTTTTGACACTGCGAAAACTGACCCCAATAAAGGAATTCCCTTATTTTGCTGTTCTCATAGTTCGACCCGTCAGAAACAAAAAATGCTGCCTCACCGTTTCCGATGAGGCATTCTGTTACGGCAGAGGATTAAAAATCAATATCTTTTATGATAAAAATCTTTTTATCCTTGCCGTTTCCTTGCATCTTGATATAATATGACTCCTAAACAACGAAAATCAATTGATAACTGTGTTTGGATGTGTCAAACACACGCTCATTTAATTGATACTGATGAAGTAAAATATTCAGTTGCAGTATTGAAAGATATGAAACAAAAAGCCGAACTGGCCGCAGCTGAATCAAACGCAGATATTGAATTTTTCAAGAAATATTATGAGTCAAAAAAAGATGACACAGTTGGTCTTGAGTCGTTATTAGATCAAATGATTGCGGACGGAAATTTTGATTTATTGCGTAATACATTAGAGTGTTATTCGTCTGCAATCTCACCTGTGTTCGATGAAATCGTTTGTAGATATCATATTATTTACGATATGTTTTGTTCCAATGACATGATATATTCACACATTGAACAGTATAAATCTTTGCCGATTAAGAGCGGTGCAGATAAACTCATAGAATTATTTATAGCTTTCAATTATAGCGATGGCATAAAAACATTGTTAGAGTATTGTTCTGATGATGATTTGAAAATGCTTGCTTAATTATTAATTAATAAAGAGTTAGAAAAGAAAGTTATTTGTTCATCTGCAAATGATCTTCATTTTGAATTTCCTAAGAGTAAAGAAGGGTTGCTCTATAAATACATCCTATGTGTTGCAAAGCAAAAAGAGATCTATAATTTAATGGACGAAAAGGGAGAAAAAGTGTCTTTTCGTTTTAATGAGATTTATTATCAATTGATATATAGCGCTTTTTCTCTTGTAGGGAAAACTATTTATGATGATTTGAATTTTGAAAGCAATCCTGAAGATATGGATTATAATTATCTTGCACAGCGCAAAAAGATCATAAAACAATTAAACATTGATGCGCAGACATTTATTTGGGGAGCATTATTACAATATGTCTTTTTAACTCCCAAAGAATTCAATCATTTGGTATCAGAGATTCCTGCCTTTATAAGAGAAGAGGTCAAAATCGAGCAGATAATTTGGATGTTCAAAATAAAAAACCGTATTGATGCGATTGATATTGATGATTTGATGAGTTTTTCAAATAAACATCGCAGTTATTCCGCTTTGGTAAAATATTTATCGATGATGGACGATGTGTTTCGATATGAGTTTGTTGAGGAACACAAGTATCTGTTGAAAAAAGATAGTCGCTTTATGCAGTTGTATACGAAAAATCCCGATGTAAATATGACGTATGAGAATTTGCTTAAATATGGGAAGTATTATCCTGATGATTTCTTATACCATTGTCTTTGCTATGATTATGCGGATTGTGCAGACAAAGAATGTCACTTTATGTGGATTATCGAAAACAAAAACAAATTACCAGCGGAACAACTACCCTATTATTTAGAGATCCTTTCAAAAGAATCTCGATATGACCTTCTTTTAGAGGTGAATAAAAAGGCAATTGCAAATGATGCTCGGCTTTTTATTGCTAATCAATTAGCAGCGACTTTGGATATAAGCAACATACTTGAGGCACGAAAAATATATGAGTATTTAATTGAAAATGGTTGTAATTATAAAACCTTGCATTACAATTATGCCGTTTTGATAAGCAAATCCGGAAAGTTCGAAGAAGCGAAGAAGCATTTACAAAAAGAATACGACTTGTATAAGGATCTCACCGCTTTGCATTATATGTTGCATCTCCGTTATGGCACAAACAGTGTAGTAGATGATGCTTATTTGGACGCAGCCAAGGTCATAGCAAAACCCGAATTTCAATATCTTGTTGCCGCTTCATATGTGCAACTTCAGGAAAAAGAATTAGCCAATGTATATTATTTACGGACGCTTCTTTTGGATGAAAATTCGAAGTGTATTGGTATGTTATTTTCCTTGAACCAGGATAGAGATTTTGCGGATGCCACAGATATTCGCACGGGAATTGTATGTGCTCTAACTTCTGATTGCAAAACTATAAAAATTGCTATTCACGACCCAAAGGTATTAAAAGGTATTAACCCGAACAACTTTGCAAACTGTATACATTTAAGCAGTAATGATCCTTCAATTTCATCTTTGCTCTATGCAAAAGCAGGTGATACGGTTCAATTTGAATCCGATAGCTATAGAGTAGAAGAAATATCTGCACTGTGGAAATATTTATCTGGTTTTTCTTTTTCAAAAATCATTGATGACGAGAAAACAATTAAAATCCAAAGCGAAACCCCGGAAGATGCTTTTGATAAAATCAAGAGCATCATGTTGGATCATCACAAAGAGTTGGATACCATACTAAAAGAATGCAACAATTTTGGATTCGACTTGCCTTTGTCAGCATT
>ENA-UOOD01004729-UOOD01004729.1-human-gut-metagenome-genome-assembly--contig:-CS67-NODE-4729-length-10403-cov-5.474295_pt1 | contig 10403 bp, 12 predicted proteins | sample MGYA00242464_ERZ724011 | MGnify/ENA metagenome assembly ERZ724011 | reverse complement strand
TTCGGTGCTGTTTTTCTATAATAATCTTGATTTTTTGATTGATACAGTATATAGCAATGAATATTGATGGCACATCTGCCACTGATTTTCAATGAGTGGAGCAATATTATGGAAATCAAACGTGAAAAATATCTGAACGACTTAATTAATCGTATGCACAACGGGCTGATTAAGGTAATAACAGGAGTACGCAGAAGCGGGAAGTCATATCTGCTTTTCATGAATATCCCGCTAACATTATATGTCCGGACTTGCGGACACCTATTTCTGGATTCAATCATTATTTTTATTGCTCCAACTTTTTGTTCGCAGGCTCGGGCGTTCAATGGTGACGACGTATTCACTTTTTAGGTATGTTTGTACTGCTTTTATCCTTAACTCTTTACTGTATTTCTTATTCTTGTGTGTTCTTCTAGGCATAAAATAACCCCCTTAGGTTGTCCTGAAAATTTTCGTTTTTTCATGTGACTACTCTAAGGGGAATTATATCAATCCATAGAATAGGGATTATTCTATGATTTTTTTGAACGCTTCGTAATTGGCAATCTCTCTTTCAGTGTGGAAAACGGCATACTCGATCGTATCGAAGTAGCGGAGGTAATCCTGCATCACTGTGTTGAACACTTTTGCCACGGTCTCGGGCGGATTTCTGAACGCTCCGCAGCCGAATGCCCCGAGGATTAAAACCTCGTTTTCGTTAGCAACCGCGATTTCAAATATTTGACAGATTCTTGCAGCCAATAGCTTTTCAAGCTCCTTTGGCGTAATCTTTGCTGCTGTATTACCTGCGTGAGGATTCATATAGTTGCTCGGGCGTTCACGGAGGTTAGGAGCTGCACAAGTCAGAATATTCACGCTCCACCAATCCTCTTTGGAAAGCGGTTCGGGGAAATTGATATCGCTCTTGAACACGCATACGTCGGGAGTATAGATGCAATCGTTATTGTACAGAGGATTCGCCGCCTTGCGATGCGGTTTGTAGAATGCGTCCCACATCGTATCGGTGTTCAGGCAAGGATATAGAGTCGTGCATCGGCAAATGCATTCTTCTTGCGCTGACGAGCCGTTCACCACACCGCCGCCCGGGTTAGTTGCAGAGGCGAAGTTCAGTACGCACACTTTCTTGCCTTGCTTGGCATAACTTTCGGCCGCTTCGAGCGAACGCTTTCCGCTGACAACTACCTTTGCATTTTCTGATTTGCTTGGTGCAGGTACATCAACGGTTACGTTCCCTGCAATGAACACCTGAGCCTCGGCTGATTTTTGAACAGCTTGTACTAACGCTTGATCGGTCGTATACCGCCGTTCTGTATCGCGAAATATCTCAGCATTTTTTGTTTTTCTGTCAATCATTTTAATGCTCCTTTCTTTAGCAGCATAGCATACAACATACCACAGAAAGAGTTGAAAATCCGGCGTTTTTTGACTTATTGTCTTACTGCGGCACCGACGTATCCAATTATCGTTAAACGGTTAGCCCAACTCTGTGCGTTTTCTGATACTGTTACCGCTTACAAATAAAAGCACATACTACTCATTCTTCTGCCTATAAATCTCTTTCAGATCCTCTATTGCTACTTCGGGTGCGAAAGTGTGAAAGATGAGCCAATTTCGTTTCATGGTTTCGGCGGGGGCTTGTTTATAAATTTCTCGGCTTTCTTCTCCGGTGTGAATGTTCCAGAATCGGTAGAGGTAACCCGACCAATAGAGAATCTCTTTATCGTAAATGGTGCCGCCCTTTGTGAGCACGGCGATGTCGGCAATCTCAGCAAGGAGATATTCCTCGCCAGCCCACTGCATACGGTTGTATTTGGAATCAAGCCAGCGAGCCACATCGGACATCATAAATGCTTTTATGAAGGTTGCGCTATCATAACCCTTCGCGGCTGACAGTTCAAACAGTCTGCCCTGTATATCACACATTTTCAGTTGGAGTCCGTTCATCGTTCTCTCCCTTTATTTTGCTTCGTCAAGTATTTCGTCGAAGAACCTTCCTTCTCGGCGATAGTTCTTACAAATATCGTTTGCCAGGTCAATACCTTTTTTACGGTTTGCTTCGCTCTCATCCTGAAGGAATCTGCGTTCAAGCATCGAGATCGGAACTTCTTTTTCAATTCTTATAGCTGCACAAGCCTTTTCTGTAGTTGCAACGTATTGTTTACCGAGCTTAAGAGCAGACAGGCTGTTCACAAGGGCGGCATCTGTAATGTTACCCATAAAGAAATTATCAAGCACATAGAACATTCTGTCATTTGCAATGCTTCCGATCACAAGATCCTTTCCGGCATCTATGCTGCTGTATCGATTATAAAAATCCGTATCCTTGATCTTATCCATTCTGCCGCGGTGTAAGGCAACGAGCATAGCCCAATCAAGATCTGCTTTGATCTCAACACTATCAAGATCGCGTATATCAATGGAGACGATATAAAACTTGGATTTATCAAAATCGCAGATTAGTGTCAACGGTTGTCCGGGATCGGTACCCATATAGAAGCCCTTGCCGAAGTCACACATCTCACGGCTCTTGGGCGCAATATTACCAACGATACCGGACTTGGAGCCATGGTATAGCAATATGCGTCCGTCCTCAAGATTGATCGACTCAGCTTCCGCTTTGATCTTATCAAGAATGGTTTGATATACGGAGATATTGTTTTCCTGACAAAAATTATATAACTGTGTTTGCGCCATACGATTCGGCAGGGTTTTACCGTTCTCCCAACGATTGATGGAGAGCGTAGTTGTGCCGAGGGCATTCGCAAACTGTTCCTGATTCATATTCGCCGCAGAGCGGATGGTCTTAATCAGTTCTTTCATCATATACCACCTATCATTTGTAGTCATCCTATATTATATACTATGATAGGTGATTTGTCAATTGAGGCAGACGTCTAATTTACAATTTTTCATGGAAAATTTGCATATTTCGGTTATGCCTACGATTTTGAAACGGTTATAAACTGAAGAAAAAACCTTCGGGAGCGGTTACTCTCGAAGGCTTTATGTTATGCATTATAGTATTTCTTTATCAACTCAATATGCTTATCGGTTTTTCTTTGGATGGCGAAGTTGGTGGTGACGGTGAAGTAGATGAGCCACTGCTTTGCCATGTATTATTCGTTGCAGCTTTTCTAAAAACTATTGACATTGGCACAATTCCATATTATAATACACTCCGCAAATCATCGTTCAGTAATAAACGTATGATAACAACAAAAATCACCCGCAAGGTTTGGAGATAAACTATGAGGATTCAACTTTCAGATCATTTTACATACGGTAAGCTGATACGCTTCACACTGCCGTCCATAGCCATGATGATATTCACATCAATCTATGGCGTGGTTGACGGCTTCTTCGTATCAAACTTTGCAGGAAAAACGCCTTTTTCTGCTATAAATATTATATGGCCTTTTCTGATGATAATGGCGACAGTCGGCTTTATGTTCGGAACAGGCGGTACAGCCATAGTTGCAAAAACCTTCGGCGAAGGCAATAAGGAAAAAGCAAACGAATATTTTTCGCTGTTTATCTATGTGGCGTTTGCGTTGGGCGTGATTTTCGCGATATTTGGCATAGTCTTTATCCGCCCGATAGCTGTTCTGCTCGGAGCGGAAGGGGAGCTTCTTGAAAACTGCGTCGTCTACGCCAGAATTATTCTTACCACTCTGCCGTTTTATGTATTACAGCTTTTGTTTCAGAGCTTCTTTCCCGCAGCCGAAAAGCCGCAGCTTGGTCTTGCGGTGACTGTTTCGGCAGGCGTCACAAACATGGTTCTTGATGCTGTGCTTGTAACCCTTTTGCCACAGGAATACAAGCTTGCAGGTGCCGCAATCGCAACGGCAATGAGCCAGTTTGTAGGCGGAGTAATCCCGCTTATTTACTTCTTCCGTAAGAACAGCAGTATTCTGCGCCTTGGCAAAACCACCTTTGACGGCAAAGCGATTCTTAAAGCCTGCACAAACGGCTCATCGGAGTTTATGAGCAATGTTTCAATGAGTGTTGTCGGTATGCTATATAATATTCAACTTCTGAAATATGCAGGAGAAAACGGTGTTGCCGCCTATGGCGTCATGATGTATGTCAGCATGATTTTCTCCGCAGCTTTTATTGGATATTCCATCGGCACAGCACCTGTTATCAGCTACCACAACGGCGCGCAGAATTATAAGGAATCAAAAGGTCTGTTCCGAAAAAGCCTGATTATGATAGGCGTCTTCGGCATTGCCATGGTAGCCGCGGCAGAGCTGTCGGCTATTCCTTTGGCGAAAATCTTTGTGGGATATGATGCAGAGCTTATGGCACTGACTGTATCGGGATTCAGGATATTTGCGCTGTCCTTCATATTCATGGGCTTCGCCATTTTCAGCTCGGGATTCTTTACCGCGCTTAATGATGGCTTGACCTCCGCACTGATATCCTTCCTTCGGACACTGGTATTTCAGATAGCCGCCGTTCTGCTCCTGCCGATGATTTGGGGGATTGACGGCGTTTGGATTTCTATTGTGGTCGCGGAAGTGATGGCGGTTGTTATCTCTGCGGTATTTCTTGTTTTAAGGCAGAAGGATTATCATTATTAAATTCTGTTTTGTAAATGAGTGCAACGCATAAGGTTTTGTTCCTGCTAGCCTGTTCAGAAATCTGAACATCATAAATCATACATCGTAATCCTTGCGGATGTCATCAAAAACGCTTTTTGCGCTTCTTGTTCTTCCTGCTGTGATGTCCGCATATCCTTTCTCCAATTCTGCACTCAGCTGTTCATCGGTTAAGGTGTCAATATTAATAGGTCTTGCAGATGGCAATTTAACCTCAAAAGGCAAGCCATTTTGCAGAACAATCTGTCTGTAGAACATAGTGATAGCGTTTGAAGCGGGAATGCCAAGGGAAGCAAGAATAGATTCCGCTTGTTCCTTGAGGTCCGGTTCAATGCGAGCATACAGGTTTGCTGATTTATCCATTATGAGTTTCTCCTCTCGTGATTATTATCTGATAATTATTATACGCTATTGCGCGCACAAAAGCAATACATATTTACAATATTTTCAATAAAACATACTTTTACATTCTGCCTCTTGACTTATTTATATCCTATGCTATAATAAGAAGTAACAGAAAGCAAACTACGCAACTGAGAGGTGTAACATGAACATAGCCGCCTACTGTCGAGTCTCAACAGACAAAGAAGACCAGCTAAACAGCCTCGAAGCGCAGAAAAACTTCTTTCAGGAGTACTGCGCCAAAACCAATGACAATTTAGTCCGCCTCTACGCCGACGAGGGCATCTCAGGCACTAAGACCAAAAACCGCAAGGAATTCCTTAGGATGATGTCCGACGCCGAGCATGGGCTTTTCCAGATGGTAGTCGTAAAGGATATATCCCGCTTTGCAAGAAACACCGTTGACCTTTTGCAGAACATCCGAAAGCTGAAATCCATGGGCATAGAAACGCAGTTTCTGACCGCGAACATGACGAGCATGGGCAACAGCGAATTCGTGCTTACGGTCTTTGGCGCTCTTGCACAGGAGGAGAGCAACAACACTTCAAAGCGTGTTAAGTTCGGCAAAAAGATAAACGCCGAAAAGGGCAGGGTACCTAATATTGTCTTCGGGTACGATAAAACCATCGGCGACTATTTTAATCTTACTATAAATCAGGAAGAAGCTGACGTCGTTCGGCAGATTTTCAGATGGTACACTGAGGATGGCTATGGCGCTGCGAAAATCGCAGGAATGCTCAATGATAGGAAGATACTCACCAAGCGCAACTGCCGGTGGACGCAAAATGCCGTCTGCCGTATACTCACCAACGAGATTTACATTGGCAGAGTAATCAACGGCAAGCAGGAGGTTGCCGACTTCCTGACAGGCAGGAGAGAGGAAAAGAATTCGCAAGACTGGATAGTTGTGGACAAGCCCGAGCTTCGGATTATTGAGCCTGAGATATTCGATAAGGTTCAGTTCATCCTCAGCGAACGAAGCAAGGCGTTCAAGATGACAAGCGAGCGGCACAGCAACCAATATCTGTTCTCAACACTTATCAAGTGCAAGGAATGTGGCTGGTCGTTCCGCAGGACTGTTCGCACATACAAAAACACCTATGTCCGCTGGGTCTGCTCAGGGCATAATATGCAGGGAGCGAACAGCTGCTCGAATACGGTAACTCTTGATGAGGACGAGCTTATCAACGTCCTGCAAGAGTACCTTACAAATCTTCTGAAGGATAAAAAGAACGTAATCCGCCGGGTCGTGAACGAATTCGAGAGGGTATATAAGGCGAAGGACGACAACATCAATCTTGAAAAGGAGCTTACGGCAAAGCTCGATAAGCTGAAAAGGTCGCGCCAGAAATACATGGATATGTATACCGATGACCTCATCACCCGCGAGGAACTGAACGAAAAAATCGGCGGCTCGCTCAAGGAAATCGAGCGGCTTGAAAACGAGCTGAAAATGGTATCCTACCATCTGACCCGCGGGGAACAGCTTGAAGGAATCCTTAATAACACATTTAAGGCGCTTGAAGATGTCTCCGATTTGAGAAACATGACAAACGCCCAGCTAAAGCGGCTGCTCCAGAAAATCGAGGTTGACAAGGAAGGCAATATCGATATATATCTGCGTCTGTTCGGGGATTTGGGGCTTGACGAGACCGTTCTAATTAGCGACAACCATACATAAAGATGTAAGCGAACGTTTAAAGACGGTTAAGCCGTCGTTGTATAAAGAGGTAAAGGTAATTCTGGATATCAACAAGCAGGAACGGCACATCCGTGGAGGAGAAGCCACAAAGAGAAAATATGAAATGGCGGCTATGAAGTAGTTGCTGCCGGAGCATAAATCGCCCTATTGATTCTATTACTAATTTCAGTCTAAAGCGAAGCAAAAAACGGACACAAAACCGCTGTGCGATGGATTTCGTACCCGTTTTTATGACCATATATGGCCTGAACACTTTTAGACCGAAATAAGTATAAAATCAATAGGGCAAAAATTTTTGTTATACCGTTGACGTATGATGGAAAAAATGCTATTATAGTATTAACGTTTTAAATCAGCAGGGAATAGGAGTGAAAATGTCATGCCTCACCGCAATGCGCTCAAAGAAAAGCTACAGGAATCAGTGCTTTCGGTTTTGCCGATAACGCTTATTGTTGCAGCTCTTTGCATATTTTTTGTACCTGTAAGCAGTGGACTGATGCTTTCATTCCTTATCGGTTCTGTGATGATAATATTCGGAATGGCTCTGTTCACTCTCGGCGCTGACCTTTCTATGATGCAGATAGGAAATCAGATAGGCGCTAAGATGACAAAATCGCGCAAGCTATGGCTGATACTATCTTTAAGCCTGATTCTCGGAATAGCTATAACCGTAGCCGAGCCTGATTTGCAGGTCCTTGCGTCTAATGCTCCTGAAATAGACAGCTTTGTGCTTGTGATAACCGTTTCTGTTGGAGTAGGACTGTTCCTGATGCTCAGCATGGTCAGAATCCTTTTGGGAATCCCGCTTAAATGGATGCTGATTGTATTCTATGCGCTTGTGTTTATACTGTCTGCTTTTTCTGATAAAAGCTTTCTTTCGGTTGCGTTCGATTCGGGCGGAGTCACTACCGGTCCAATGACCGTTCCGTTTATAATGGCTTTGGGCGTGGGCGTTGCTTCCATCCGAAGCGACAGTAAAGCAAAGTCTGACAGCTTCGGACTTGTAGCTCTTTGCTCTATAGGTCCGATACTCGCTGTGCTTATTCTGGGGATGATATACCCGACCGATTCGCAGTCGTCATCATCTATAATAATCAATGAATTCAACCACACTGTTGACCTTGGAATGGGATATTTAAGGGCTTTGCCTGATTATATTAAAGAGGTTGCAATAGCACTTTTGCCAATTTTCGTTTTCTTCCTGCTGTTTCAGATAATTTCACTGCGGCTTAAAAAGAAAATGCTGCAAAAAATCTTGGTGGGAATACTTTTTACATATTCCGGACTTGTAATGTTTTTGACCGGCGTTAACGTCGGCTTCTCCTCGCTTGGTTATGTCCTTGGCGGAGCTATGATAGATTCAGGTTTCAAATGGCTTATTATCCCTCTTGCAATGCTTTTGGGATGGTTTATAATCAATGCCGAGCCTGCCGTACACGTACTTACAAAGCAGGTAACCGAACTGAGCGCGGGAGCTATTTCCGAACGCGTCATGAAGCAGACCCTTTCAATAGCTATAGCTGCGGCGATGGGTATTGCGATGATAAGAGTGCTTACCGGGGTTTCTATACTTTGGTTCATGATTCCCGGATATATTGTTGCTCTGGGACTTACATTCTTTGTGGATCCGACCTTTACGGCAATTGCCTTTGACGCTGGTGGAGTTGCATCGGGACCTCTTACCGCAACCTTCATGCTTCCGTTTGCCATGGGTGTTTGTAATGCTGAGGGCGGCAATATCATGACTGATGCTTTCGGTTTGGTGGCCATGGTTGCAATGATGCCTCTTATAACCGTCCAAATCATGGGCGCGGTCTCAAAGATAAAATCCCGCAGAACGCAGGACGTCAATATTTACGACGATTACGCACAGGACGAAATTATCGAGCTTTGGGATGCGGCGTAATACTTATATAAAATTTTCTACTGCAAGCAAATGAAAAAACTGAGCGAAAGGAATGGCAATAAATATGGAGCTATACTATGTTTTCAGCATTGTTGACAGAAGCGAATCCAAAAAGCTGATATCCATTCTTGAAGGCTTGCAGCTTTCGGTTATCATATCAAATCTGGGACGTGGAACGGCAAAGTCGGAGCATCTTTCACTTTACGACCTTGAGCCCAGCGAAAAGGCTATTGTAGTTACAGTCGCAAACGCTTCGTCTGCGAAACAGCTTATAAGGCAGGCAAAGCGCAAGCTGTTTATAGATATCCCCGGAAACGGAATTATGATGACAGTGCCGATTAAAAGTGTCGGCGGGGGAAGAACTCTTGCATATATTTCAGACGGTCAGAGCTTAGGAGGTGCGTTACCCAATATGGAATTTGAACACGAGCTTATAGTAGTAATACTCAATGAGGGTCATTCGGATACTGTTATGGACGCGGCGCGTGCGGCAGGTGCCGGCGGAGGAACCGTCTTCCACGCTAAGGGAACAGGCAGAACAAGGTCGGAAAAGTTCTTCGGGGTATCGCTTGCAGAAGAAAAGGATATGATATATATCCTTGCGCCGACCGGCAAGAAATCCGCCATAATGAAGGCTATAACCTCGTCCTGTGGGGCAGGAACTCAGGCAGGAGCTATATGCTTCTCACTGCCGGTGTCTGAGGTCGCAGGCTTGAGACGGCTTGATGATGAATAGATAATAATGTTAAGTTAAAACCCGCTGTTCGAATAAATCCGGACAGCGGGTTTTTGCATGATTTATTGTTGACAAGTCAATATCTTGGAGTTATAATATTCCTGTTATGAAAATGGGGGAGTAGATAATGGTTTCAAGGTTTGAGGCTTTTTCAGAGTATATAGTGGAGCTTAACAGATATATTCAAAAAATAAAGGAAGTTGAAATGAATAAGCTTGGGCTTCATGCAAAGCATACAATGTGCCTTTACTATCTTGGCAAATATCCGGATGGTCTTACTTCAACGGAGCTTACAAAGCTGTGCTCTGAGGATAAAGCTGCGGTGTCGCGCACGCTTACACAGCTTGAAAACGGAGGATTTGTTTCCCGCGGACTTCCGGAGGACAAGCGTGCCTACAGGGCTGTGTATAATCTTACGGAGTCAGGTGAAGAGATAGTAAAAAGAATCAATGAAAGAGTGAAGTCAGTGATAATAGGTGCAGGAACCGGCCTTAGCGATGAACAGAGAGGTGAGCTTTATTCAAGCTTGGAGCTGATATTGAATAATCTTAAAAACTACCTTGCCTCAGCCGAAGAAAGCGTTCCGAAATTATAAATCTATAATGAGTATGAAAAAGCCGCCCAATATAGGACGGCTTTTTTGGCACCCCCTGCGAGAATCGAACTCACAACTAACCCTTAGGAGGGGTTTATTATATCCATTTAACTAAGGAGGCACTTTTTAACGAGAAATAAGTACAGCAATTATTATACATCAATCCGAAGAAAAAATCAATAGCTTATGGGCAAAAAATTCAGGAATTTTATTATAATCATATGCCGTTCTCTTTTTTGACATATTAGTCTGTGCGGCAATAGTATAATCCTCTCATAAGACCACTGATTTCAGTCTAAAGATATAGCGGACCGCAAATGTCAATGGATTATACAGATGATTTTGTGGGCATTTTATAGACTGAAGCAAGTATAAAAGGGGATGTTATATTGAAGAATTTTATGAAAGGTTTGCTGCTTGTGACGGCTGCACTGATATTAATACCGTTGATTTCGGTATTC
>ENA-UOOD01004728-UOOD01004728.1-human-gut-metagenome-genome-assembly--contig:-CS67-NODE-4728-length-10404-cov-4.013914_pt1 | contig 10404 bp, 7 predicted proteins | sample MGYA00242464_ERZ724011 | MGnify/ENA metagenome assembly ERZ724011 | reverse complement strand
TTATTGGTTACTTTATTGGTTACTTTATTGGTTACTTTATTGGTTACTTTATTGGGTACCTACCAGTTCTTCGCCGCGGAGGAGGACGGTGCTGATAAGTGGCTCGGTGTAGGCGTAGGGGATGTAGGCGGGATCGGGAACGTACGGCTTGTAGATGATCAGGGAGGCGGTCTTGCCGCGGGTTATCGAGCCGTGTGTGGCTGCGACGTCCATTGCCGCGGCTGCGTTGACAGTCACGGCGTTGAAGGCGCGGTCGGGTGTCAGCTTCATCTTTATGCAGCCGAGCGACATCACGAATGGCATTGAGCCCGACGGCGACGAACCTGGATTCCAGTCGGAGGCCAGGGCGACACAGCATCCGCTGTCGATGGCCTTGCGGGCCGGAGCGTAGGGCATGCCGAGGAAGAACGACGCGCCGGGGAGCATCGTCGCCACAGTGTCGGAGGCGGCCAGCGCAGTGATCTGGGTATCGTCCATCCGTTCGAGATGATCCACGGAGAGGGCACCGTGTGCGATGCCTGTCTCCACGCCTCCCGAGCGGGCGAGTTCGTCGGCATGGATTTTCGGCCGGAGTCCGTATGCAGCCGCGGCGGTGAGGATCTGCGACGTCTGCTCCGGCGAGAAGAACCCCGTGTCGCAGAACACGTCGACGAAATCGGCAAGACCGGAATCGGCGACCGCCGGAAGCATGTCGCGAACGATGTGGTCGACATAGTCCTGTGTGCGTCCGGCAAATGCACGGCCCACGGCGTGGGCTCCGAGAAATGTCGAGCGAATCTCGATTTGCGGCAGCTCTCGGCGCAGGCGGTCGATGACGCGCAGCATTTTCAACTCGCTTTCGAGAGTGAGGCCGTAGCCGGTCTTGATCTCGATGGCACCGGTGCCCGTGGCGGCCGCCTGCATAAGGCGCCGGCGTGCGTCGGCGTACAATTCATCCTCGGACGTGACGGCGAGGCGGTCGGCGGAATTGAGAATTCCGCCGCCACGCTTGGCGATTTCTTCGTATGAGAGGCCGTTGATTTTGTCGATGAATTCACCCTGGCGGCTTCCCGCATAGACGATATGGGTATGCGAGTCGCAGAATGTCGGCGTGACGATGGCGCGACAGGCGTCGATGACGCGTCCGAAGCCGTTGTCTACCGGGCAGGTGTCCATAGGGCCGAAATCGGTGATAAGGCCGTTGTCGGCCGTAAGCCATGCGTCGGCGAGTTGGCCGACGCGGTCCATGTCGGAGCCTCGCAGACGGTCGACGCCCGGTTGGAGGATGCCGCGCAGGAGTCCGATGTTTTTAATCAGCAGCTGAGCCATCGGCGATGAATTCTATGGTTTTCTCGATCAGCGGATACATCACGGTGTCGTTGACTACGAACGGCACATGGCGCCGGTATTCGGCTACCCACTTTTCCAGGGCGGGCGACGTCTTCAGTGGCCGGCGGAATTCAAGAGCCTGGGCCGCGTTGAACAGTTCGATTGCAAGTACCTTTGTGGTGTTGCCGACAATAGTGTGAAGCTTGGTGGCGGCATTGGCGCCCATCGACACATGATCCTCCTGACCTTGCGACGAGGGGATGGAGTCGCAGCTGGCCGGCCAGCACAGTCCTTTCGTCTGGCTGACGATCGACGCGGCGGCGTACTGCGGAATCATGAAGCCGCTGTTGAGGCCCGGCTTGGCGACGAGGAACGACGGCAGGTTGCGCTTCCCCGAGATGAGGCAGTAGACACGGCGCTCCGATATGTTGCCGAGTTCGGCCAGGGCCACGGCGAGGAAGTCCATCGGCAGTGCGATAGGTTCGCCGTGGAAGTTGCCCGCGGAGACGATCATGTCGAGGTCGGGGAAGACAGTCGGATTGTCTGTCGGAGCGTTTATCTCGTCTTCCATGACGGCTGCGACGTAGTTTATCGTATCCTTGGCGGCTCCGTGGACCTGTGGCACGCAGCGGAAGGAGTAGGGGTCCTGGACGTGGGCCTTGGGCTGCGCCACGATCTCGCTGCCTTCAAGCCATGCGCGAACCTCGCGTGCGGTCTCGATCTGCCCCCGATGGTTGCGCACCACGTTGACCGGGTCGCAGAAGGGTTCGATGCGGCCGTCGAAGGCATCGAGCGACAGGGCTGCTATCTTGTCGGCCAGACGGCTGATACGGCGCGCGCGGATCACGGCCCATGTGCCGTACGCGCTCATGAACTGGGTGCCGTTGAGCAGCGCCAGGCCTTCCTTCGACTGAAGTTCGATCGGCTCCAGTCCGAGTTCGGCGAGCAACTCGGCGGCAGGGCGCGTGACACCCTTGTATTCCACGTCGCCCAGGCCGAGTATCGGCAGGCTCAGGCAGGCCAGCGGCGACAGGTCGCCTGAAGCGCCGAGCGAGCCCTGGTGGCAGACGCGGGGATATACGCCGAGATTGAAGAAATCGATCAGACGCTGCACGGTAGCGAGCTGCACGCCCGAATGGCCGTAGCTGAGCGACTGTATCTTGAGCAGAAGCATCAGCCGCACGATCTCGCCGGGGACGCGGTCGCCTATGCTGCATGCGTGCGACATGACGAGGTTGCGCTGCAGCGCCGCCAGCTGGCCTTTGTCGATGGAGATGTTGCAGAGCGAACCGAATCCGGTGGTGATGCCGTAGATCGGCTCTGTGGCGGTCTCCATTTTTTTGTCGAGGTATTCACGGCAGGCAGTGATGCGGCGAACGGCGTCGTCGCTCAGAGCGAGAGTGTAGTTATTTTCGATGATTTCGGCCACACGGTCGATGGTGAGGCGCTCGGCTGATATATAATGAATCATTGGTTCAATGGTTTAGAGAGTTCTTGATGATGTCGTCGTCGGCGAGGTAGGGGATGGTGACCCTGAGGTCGGGTGTGGCTTTCATCTGACGGCGGATTGCGTCGACGGCGCCTTTGTTGCGGGCCCAGGAGCGGCGGGCGATGCCGTTGTTTACGTCCCAGAAGAGCATCTCGCGGATGCGCCGGTCGGCATCGGCCGATCCGTCGATGACCATGCCGAATCCGCCGTTGATCACTTCGCCCCAGCCGACTCCGCCGCCATTGTGGATCGACACCCATGTGGCTCCGCGGAAAGCGTCGCCGATGACATTGTGCACGGCCATGTCGGCGGTGAACTGCGATCCGTCGGTGATGTTGGATGTCTCGCGGTAGGGCGAGTCGGTGCCCGACACGTCGTGGTGGTCGCGTCCGAGGACTACCGGCGCGGAGATCTCGCCGCGGCGGATTGCGTCGTTGAATGCCAGTGCGATGCGCGTACGGCCTTCGGAGTCGGCATACAGGATGCGAGCCTGCGATCCCACGACGAGATGGTTGGGACCTGCCTCACGGATCCAGTGCAGATTGTCGGCCAGCTGTCCGCGGATGTCGTCGGGAGCCGTCTCGAGCATTTCGGCCAGCACATCGGCGGCTATGCGGTCGGTCACGGCGAGGTCCTCGGGGTGTCCCGAGGTGCAGACCCAGCGGAACGGCCCGAAGCCGTAGTCGAAGAACCTCGGTCCCATGATCGCCTGCACGTACGACGGGTAGCGGAAAGCTCCGTCGGCACCGATGATGTCGGCTCCGGCGCGCGATGATTCGAGCAGGAAAGCGTTGCCATAGTCGAAGAAATACATGCCGCCGTCGGCAAGACGGTTGACTGCGGCTACATGGCGGCGCAGCGAACTCTGCACGGCCTCGCGGAAGCATGCCGGATCGTCGGCCATAAGTGCGAGCGATTCTTCGTAGGTAAGCCCCGCGGGGTAGTAACCGCCCGCCCATGGGTTGTGAAGCGAAGTCTGGTCGCTGCCCAGGTCAACATGTACGCCGCGGTCGGCGAGACGTTCCCACAGGTCGACAACGTTGCCGCAATAGGCCAGCGAGACGGCCTCGCGGGCTTTCTGAGCTTCGAGAGCGCGGTCGATGACTTCGTCGACATCGTAGTGGATCTCGTCGACCCATCCCTGGGAGTGTCTTTTCTCAACGGCGGCCGGATTGATTTCGGCCGTGATGCTCACTACGCCCGAGATCTTGGCGGCCTTGGGCTGCGCGCCCGACATACCGCCGAGGCCGGCGGTGACGAACAGCATGCCGCGGATGTCGTCCGAACCTCGGAGCGCGCGGGCGGCATTCAGAACGGTGATTGTGGTGCCGTGGACGATGCCCTGCGGACCGATGTACATATACGATCCGGCGGTCATCTGGCCGTATTGCGAGACGCCGAGCGCGTTGAGGCGCTCCCAGTCGTCGGGCTTCGAGTAGTTGGGAATAACCATGCCGTTGGTGACCACCACGCGCGGAGCGACGGGATGCGACGGGAACAGTCCGAGCGGATGGCCCGAGTACATCACGAGAGTCTGGCTGTCGGTCATTTCGCTCAGATATTTCATCGTGAGCCGGTACTGCGCCCAGTTCTGGAACACGGCTCCGTTGCCTCCGTACGTGATAAGTTCGTGCGGGTGCTGTGCCACGGCCGGGTCAAGGTTATTCTGAATCATCAGCATGATTGCGGCGGCGCTGCGCGAGCGTGCCGGGTAGTCGTCGATGGGCCGGGCGTGCATCGGATAGGCCGGCCGGAGCCGGTACATGTATATCCGGCCGTAGTCGGCGAGCTCGCGGGCGAATTCCGGGGCCAGTTCGGCGTGGCTTTCGGGCGGGAAATAACGCAGGGCATTTCTAAGAGCCAGCTCTTTCTCCGCGTCGGTGAGAATGTCCTTGCGGCGCGGGGCATGGCTGACGGATTCATCACGGGGCTGAGGTGGAGGCAGTATTTCGGGGATGCCGGCGCGGATGTCGCGGCGAAATTCTTCGAGGGTCATGGCTTTTATGTGGGAGGTCGGAGTTATGAGAACTGACTTTTTTAATTTATGAACGGGCTATGACTTCGTCGGCTATGGCGACAATGTCGGCACGGCGTTTTGCGGCTTCGGCGGCGATTTCGGTCGCTTCGGCAAGAATCTTGCCGGCCTTGGCACGGTCGGCGAGGCCGGCCGCGTTGATCTTCACGTTGAGGAACGCTCCGGCCACGGCTGCCTCGGCCGCGATTGCACCGACACCGGCGTCGGACACTGATGCGGGATTGCCTTCCGAGGCCATCCGCTCGAGCAGCCAGAAGGTGTCGAACGCTGTGCGCATAGTGCGGAGCGGCACTTCGGTGGCGTAGAGTGTGGCGGCTTCAAGGGCCTCGGCGCGTGCCTGCTTTTCCTGTTCGGTCGATTTCGGCATTCCGATCGCGGCCATAATGCGGCCGAAAGCGGCTGTGTCCTCGTCGACAAGAGCGGTGAGCGTGTCGAGCAGCCGGCGCCCTTCCACGGCATAGTCGGAAAATTCCTTCCAGCGGTCGTCCCACCCGGCCTTGTGTGCCGACAGGTTAGCGACCATGGTGCCGAGCGCGGCAGCGAGCGTACCCATGTAGGCGGCCACGGATCCGCCGCCCGGTGCGGGCGATTCGGATGCGGTCTCGTCGGCGAAGGCGTTCAGTGCCATGTCCGTCAGAAGCTTTCCTTCGGCTTTGCCGCAGCCGATCATGTATTCGATGACCTTTTCCTTGGGATCGAAGGGCTTCAGCTCGTCGAGTCCCATTGATTTTATAGCGATGCGGATTATTTCGGATTCGGGCAGACCGGCCGACCGCTGCTGCTTGGCCAGGAAGTACTTGCCGGCGTCGATGAGCGCGCGCTTCGGGACAAGGCCGACGATCTCCGTGCCGGTCACGCGGATGCCGCGGGCCGCAGCCGCGCGAGTCACCTCGTCGAACGCGGTGTGGAGGGGAGTCTGAGCCATGTCGGTGATGTTCATCGACACCTGGGCTATGCCGTACTCATCGATGTACCATCCGATGGCCTTGGTACCCTTGAGCGTGCCGGGCTGCATGATGATGTTGCCGTCGGCATCCTTGAGCGGACGGCCGGTGACACGGCCGCCCTCGCGCATCGGACGTCCCTTCTCGCGTACGTCGAAAGCGATGGCGTTGGCCCGGCGGGTGGAGGTGGTATTGAGGTTGAAGTTGACGGCGATCAGGAAATCGCGGGCTCCGATCGTGGTGGCGCCGGTGCGGGCCGCCGCTTCGTCGAACGGACGGTCGCCGAAGTCGGGCCCTTTCTCGGGATCGCCCATCTTTTCAGGCAGGGCCTCGTACTCGCCGGCACGGCATACAGCGAGATTCTTGCGTTCGGGCCGGAATGCCGACGCCTCGTAACAGTAGGTCGGAATGCCCAGCTCGTCGGCGACGCGCCCGGCGAGTGTGCGGGCCAGTTCGGCGCACTCCTCGAGTGTGATGCCGCTGACAGGAATCAGCGGGCACACGTCGGTGGCTCCCATGCGGGGGTGGGCACCGTGGTGCTGCCGCATGTCGATAAGCTCGGCAGCGCGGCGGATGCCGCGGAATGCGGCTTCGACCACATCATCCGGCTCGCCGACGAAAGTGACGACGGTGCGGTTGGTGGCCTCGCCGGGGTCGACGTCGAGCAGGCTTATATTCTCCACTGATCTGATTGAGTCGGTGATTGCGTCGATGACGGCGCGGTCGCGGCCCTCGCTGAAGTTGGGCACACATTCTATCAGGCGTTTTTCCATGATGTACATTGGTTTCTTTGTGTGGCAAATTTAATGATTTTTTCGCGAGTCGGCAAGAATGGTGCCGGATTTTTGCGCAGGGCATACAGATTTTGCGAATTTCGAAAATCGGTGCGAAAGTTCTTGGAATAAATCAAAAAGATTTATTAACTTTGCGCAAACAATCTTTGATCATGAGCAACGGAAATTCAGCACTGCAGCCCGGCACGACAATCGTCGGCCCCAAGCGCAGCTATAAGGTCATCAAAACACTGGGTCACGGAGGATTCGGCATCACTTACCTTGTCGAAGGCGATGTGATGGTCGACAACATCAAGGTTACGGCCAGGTTTGCGCTCAAGGAGCATTTTATCGGCTCTCTGTGCTCACGCGACGGCAGCACCCAGCAGGTGTCGTTCTCGGAACCGGTGGCCAAGGACGTGCGGAATTCGCTCGACTCGTTTGTCAAAGAAGCCACACGGCTGCAGTCGAACGGACTCAAGCATCCGAATATCGTAAACATCAACGAGGTGTTCGAGGCAAACAACACCGCCTACTACGTGATGGAGTACCTCGAGGGCGAGACGCTCGAGGAATTCATCAAGAGCAACGGCGCGCTGACCGAACAGCAGACCGTCTACTTCATGCGTCCGATCGCCGAGGCGGTGGCTCTGCTTCACCGCAACAATCTGACGCATTACGATATCAAGCCGTCGAACATTATCATCCATCGCGGAGCCGACGGCGTTCCGCGTCCGGTGCTGATCGATTTCGGCCTTTCCAAGCATTACGACAGCCACGGCAATGCCACCTCGATGATGGCGGGCGGAGGCTTCTCGGCCGGATATTCGCCGATAGAGCAGTACACAGGCCTGACCACCTTCACTCCGCAGGCCGATGTATACGCGCTTGCAGCCACCGTCTATCACTGCCTGACGGGTCACGCGCCCGCCGAGGCTGCCACGGGACCGGTGCAGACGCTGACGGAAGATCTTGCAGGGGTGGCTTCGCCGCACATGATCGAGGCGCTCAAGCATGCGATGGCCTCGTTTGCCACAAACCGGACTCCGGATGCCTCGCGCTTCATTGCTGAAGTATTCGACGGACAGGAAATAGAAGTGCCCAATACACGTGCCACACAGCGCCGCGTATCGGCTCCGGTTATGCCGCCGGTGACGGCCGATGACGGTTTCGATGCCTCGAAGACGACACCCTTTGCTCCCGGCGGCGGAGCCCCGGGAGGACCGAATGACGGCGCCGGAGCTTTCGGGTCCGAGACGTATAATGACGGTGTGGACGACGGCACCGTGATAATGAACGGCAATGACCCCGGCAAGAATAAGAAAAATGGCAAAATGTGGCTGTGGATCGTCGTGATCCTTGCCGCCGCCGGTATCGGCGCCGGACTTTATTTCTGGCTCGGCGACAGCAAGCCTAAGACGGTGATCTCGGCAAATGACTGTGATGACGACGCCGACGACGCCCTCCCGACAGTGGATGAAGAAGATGTAGATATGCCACAAGACACGACAGCGATTGGCGTCGAGGCCGTGGACTCGGCCGCATACATTGAACCGGTGCCGGCGGCAGCCTCGCAGGCGGCCAATGAACAGCCGGCATATTCGGAACCGACCCGAGGCACCAAGGCCACCGGCCGCAGCAGCTACAAGAACTTCGATATAGCGACCAATCTCAACGGGCGCCGCCTGTACTTCTCCAAAGACGAGTGGAACACTCTTACGGGTGTGGACCAGAACGAGTACAATGTACTCGGTGTCGTGCTGACGGAGTGCGCCAACGGACCGTTTATCATCTCGCTTTACGAGCATGGAACGATGTCGTGGTACGATGCGGAATCAAACTACGGCGAATACAATCTGCTGCTCAAATCGTATCGCGATGCGGTATACAAGAATTCGAGCCGCCTGAACTCAGTGCTGCGGGCGGCCGGAGGCGATCCGATATCTGTAGGCTCCGTCTACTGGGGCTGCGGCAACACTAACGATCTTGCGTGGGCGATGCCGATGGGCTCGGGCGACGGCACTCCCGAGGACAAGACTGCCATGCACAGGGTGCGGTCGATCAAGAAACTCTGACATACTTAGGGCGGGTCTGTTCCCGCCCTTTTTTCTATATCCGATATTAAATATTAATACTTACATAGCAGAGAAATGAACCACAAAAGCCTTGTATCAATCGACGATATATCGCGCGACGAGATCCTTGATCTGCTCGAGCGTGCGGCTTATTTCGAGAAGCACACCGACAGCAAGATTCTCGACGGACGGGTGGTGGCCACGCTGTTCTTCGAGCCATCCACGCGTACGCGCCTGAGCTTCGAGACGGCAGTCAACCGTCTGGGCGGCCGCGTCATCGGTTTTTCGGATCCGGGAACCTCGTCATCATCGAAGGGCGAATCGCTCAAGGACACGATCAAGATGGTGTCGAACTATGCCGATCTGATAGTGATGCGCCATCATCTGGAAGGCGCTGCGCGGTATGCGACTGAAGTGACCGACGTGCCTGTGATCAATGCGGGCGACGGAGCCAACCAGCATCCGTCGCAGACCATGCTCGACCTGTATTCGATCTACAAGACGCAGGGACGGCTCGAGAATCTTACGATCACACTTGTGGGCGATCTCAAGTACGGACGTACGGTGCATTCGATGCTGCAGGCGATGAAGTACTTCAAGCCGCGGTTCATATTCGTGTCATCGCCCGAGCTTGCGATGCCAGCCGAATACAAGGAATTCTGTGACCGAGAAGGCATCGAGTACAGCGAGACCTCCGACTTCTCGCCCGAAGTGATCGGGGCGAGCGACATTATCTACATGACCCGTGTGCAGCGCGAGCGCTTCACGGATCCGATGGAGTACGAGCGCGTGAAGGATCTCTACACACTGCACAACTCAATGCTGGCCGGGGCGCGGCCTAACCTGCGGATTCTGCATCCGCTGCCGCGGGTCAATGAAATCGACCGCGATGTCGACGACAATCCCATGGCTTATTATTTCGAACAGGCGCGCAACGGACTCTATGCCCGGCAGGCAATCATAACCCGCGCGCTCGGCATCAATCCATCCGAAAAGACAGAACAATGACAAACGATAAGAAAGAACTCGCGGTGGCCGCCCTGCGGTCGGGCACCGTAATCGACCACATACCGTCGGCAGCCGTGTTCAGGGCAGTGCGCATTCTCGGACTTGAGAATACGGAGCATGCCGTCACGATCGGATGCAATCTTGCCAGCGCGCGTCTGGGTTCGAAAGGCATCATCAAGGTCGCGGACACATTCTTCGACGACGACACACTCAACCGCATAGCTCTGATCGCGCCCCAGGCTGTGGTGAATATCATCCGCGACTATGAGGTGGTGGAGAAGCGTGCTATAGCGTTGCCCGACACAGTGAGGGGAATCGTGACGTGCGCCAATCCCAAGTGCATCACCAACAACGAGCCGATGGACACGCGGTTCGACGTCATAAGCCGCGAGCCGGTGGTGATACGCTGTCATTACTGCAACCACGCTGTCAGCGGCGCCGAAGCAAAGATTCTATGAAAGTAAGCTGGAAACCGGGCACGATGCTCAATCCGCTGCCGGCCGTGCTGGTGAGCTGCGCGGCCCCCGACGGCCGCAGCAACCTCGTGACGGTGGCATGGACCGGCACGCTGTGTACCAATCCGCCGATGCTCTACATATCCCTGCGTCCTGAGCGCCATTCCTACGGGATCATCCGCGAGAGCATGGAGTTCACGGTGAACCTGACGACTGCCTCAATGGCCAAGGCGACGGACCTGTGCGGCGTGCGCTCGGGCCGCGACTGCGACAAATGGGCTCTCGCCGGGCTAACGCCCGAAGCGGGCGTGGCAGTT
>ENA-UOOD01004718-UOOD01004718.1-human-gut-metagenome-genome-assembly--contig:-CS67-NODE-4718-length-10415-cov-4.874228_pt1 | contig 10415 bp, 9 predicted proteins | sample MGYA00242464_ERZ724011 | MGnify/ENA metagenome assembly ERZ724011 | reverse complement strand
CCCCGGGAAACCGGGGGCTTTACTGAAGAGCGGCATATGCCGCCCTTCAGTCTATGGAAAAAGTGGCTGAGCGCCACTTTTTCGAGTTCGAGAAGAGAATCTCTCGACGTTTTTTGCCCTTATTCCGACTTGACCCTTGTGAAGCACACCGTCCCCGCCTTCACTGGTATCTTTTACACCTGCCAGCCGCAGGACGGCAGCTCATCGTATTTTCCCGCTCCTTTCTCCTTATATGCCGTATATCTTCAGCAGCGTATCGACGTGCTCCGGAGCTTTTCTGTTTTTTCCGTCATGCGTCCTCCCTCGCCATTATCTTATCCAGCATGCCGCCATCCAGCTGGTTCACCGTTTGGAACTTTCCGCCGTAAAATACCGCCCAGTTGTTGAATACGCAGGGCAGCGCCTTTGCCTGCTCAAGCGTCGCCACCTGAACGAAGGAGGCGGGTATCGCCTTTTCTTCGCAATGCTCCTTCAGCGTTTCTACCCTCTGGAGGATATAGGGACACTGCATATCGTAATATACCGTCAGCTCTTTGTTCTCTATGGCCTGCTTTTTGGCATTTGGGGCGAAGCGCGGCAGCGTTCCGTCAAAGGACAGCGCAAGGAGCTTATACCCGTCCTTGGTGCTGTCCACCTCTTCAAAGCCGTACTTCATGGCAAAAGCCTGATCCGACAGCCAGGCCTTCTGTTTCTCCGCCCCCAGCATACATACGCCGGACTTGCCCCTTTCCTTCGCGTCATTCAGGCAGTACTCCATAAGCTGCCGGCCGTAGCCGTGCCCCTTGTGCTCGCCCAGCACCCACAGGCAGTATATGTAATAATAGTTGTCTCCCAGTATGGGGGTCCACGCTGTCTCCAAGGGGGCATATTCTATAAATACACAGCCCTTTACATTTAACTTGCGGAAAACGTGTCCCTCCCCAAGCCGCTCAGCCAGCCATTGGCGCTTCGCCTCAACGCCGGGGTGGGGCTTCCTGCTGCGGATTATGCAGAACAGGTGCTCGTCCATAATGTTTTCAGGCGTAAGGTTTATGAATCCATGCTCCATTTTTCTTTTTCCTTTCGTTTATTTGCCCATCGCGCCCTGCGCCGCCTTCCGGTAGCTGCTTGGCGTCATCACCATGAAGCGCAGGAAGTTTCTCGTAAAGGACTTTACGGTGTTGTAGCCCACCTCTATGGCGATAGAGGTGATGGTGGCGGCGGTGGTGGTGAGCAGGCGGCAGGCCTGCTGCACTCGCACATAGTTCAGAAAGCTGTCGAAATTCTTTTCCACAAGGCAGAGCAGCATGCGCTGCAATTCGTCGCGGCTGATGCCAAACTCCTTCGCTACGGATTCTGCCGTCAGTTTTTCGGCATAATTGCGGTATATGCTGCACACTATATCGTAAGCCCTGCGGGTCTCCCGTATGCCGCACTGCTCGGATATCAGCTGGTAGGTTTTGCGGTATTCCCCCGCCTTGGTCCCCATTCTGGCGGCAAACACCTTGGACATGTGGGAGGCGTCCACATAGCCCAGTATGCCGGCTATCTCCTCAAGGGTGAAGTCCGTATAGAGCAGGAAGTTCATGGTGCGGGTGACCCGCATCTCGGCCAGCAGGTCAAAGAAGGACAGGCCGCTCACCTCCCTTATGTACTTGCGTATTGAGCCCTCGCTCATGTAAAACATGGCGGAAAGCTCCGTTATGGTCAGCTTTTCGTTCAAATGGGTATAAATATAGCGCAGCAGCGCCGCCTCGCTCCTGCCCCCCGCCGCTGCGGAAGCCCTGCCCTCCTTCCCCTGTCCCTGACGGCAGAAGAGTATCATAAGCTCTATTATAAGGCTTATGGCATAGGCAGACGAGTGGCCGCCGTCGCTGTCCTCCGGCTCCGCCTGCAAAAGCCCCACAATACTGTCTATGCGCTCGGCTCCCCTGCCGCCGCATATAACTACCGGCGCAGCCTCTATTCGGGAAAGAAGCTCTTCGTCGTCCTGAGCTATGCTGCAAAGGGACTTGAGGGCGAGATTCACCGCATCCAGCTGATAACGTATCAGGTAGTAGGTCAGCGGCGCGGATACCTCCGTAACCTCGCTTATCTGCCACGGCATTATGGCCACGAGCGTACCCTCCCTTAGGCGGTATCCCCTTCCCTGAAGCAGCAGCGTACCTTCCCCCTTGCTCACGTATAAAAAGCGGGCTCCCTGATGTATCAGGGGCTGGGTGGGTGTGGCTATCACCTCCCGCGCCACAGAAAAAAGCCTGCGCGGGTCTATCTCCGAGCAGTGGCCCGGCTGTATCTGTACGGTATCTTTCACGGCAAAAGCTCCCTTCAAAGCAGTATAGGACAAATTTACGATCTTATATTGTATTTTACCGCAGCGGCATTTCCATGGCAAGGCTCAGTTGCCGTGGGGTTTTTGCCTTATATGGCTGTATTTTAGGGCGTAAAATACCTTTGCCTCTAATTCATTTGTCCTGCGGCAGGGGCGAAAAAATGATAAAATTTAATTGACAGTCAAGCAAAAGGAGAAAAGCTAATGCCTATACATGTTACCAGCGAAACGGGCCCATTGAAAAAGGTCCTGCTGCACAGGCCGGGGCTGGAGCTCGAGCACCTGACCCCCACCAGCCTGGAGCAGCTTTTGTTCGACGACATACCCTATCTCGCTGCAGCCCAGCGGGAGCACGACGCCTTCGCCCAAGCCCTTACGGACAACGGCGTGGAGGTGGTATACCTCGAAAAGCTCATGGCTGAGACCATATCCAATCGGCCGGAACTGCGCAAGGCCTTTATAGGCGAGTTCATATCCCTTGGAGGCCCCCTGGCCGAAAGCTGCCACGATCCGCTTTTCAGATACCTTTCAAATATACAGGACGATCTTGAGCTGATAGAAAAGACAATGGCCGGCGTGCTCATGTCAGAGCTTTCCCTAAAGGGCAAAAGCCCCCTTACCGACCTTGTGCGCCGGGAGGGACGCTTCGCGCTGGAGCCCATACCCAACCTTTACTTCACCCGGGATCCCTTCGCCTCCATAGGCACAGGCGTAAGCCTTAATAAGATGTACTCCGAGACCCGCCGGCGGGAGACCATATACGCCCGCTACATATTGGGCTATCATCCGGATTTCGCCGGGCAGGTCCCCCTCTACTACACCCCGGATATGCCCTTCTGCATAGAGGGAGGCGACGTGCTGAACCTTTCGGAATCCGTCCTTGCGGTAGGTCTTTCCCAGCGCACCAGCCCCGAGGCTGTGGAGCTTCTCTCCGAAAACATGTTCAGCGACCCCGGCTGCAAGATACGCACGGTGCTTGCGCTGGACATACCCGACATACGCGCCTTCATGCACCTTGATACGGTGCTCACTCAGGTGGATACCGGCAAATTCGTGATGCACCCCGGCATACGGGAAACGCTGCGCATATACGAAATAACCCCGGGCAACGGCCCCAAGGCCATAAGGGCCCGGGAGCTTACACGGCCCCTTGAGGATATATTCAGGGAAAAGCTGGAGCTGGACAGCGTGTCCCTCATACGCTGCGGCGGCAAGGATCCCATAGCCTCTGAGAGGGAGCAGTGGAACGACGCTTCCAACACTCTCTGCATTTCTCCCGGCGTGGTAGCGGCCTATGACCGCAACATCATAACCAACAAAATACTGAGAGACAATGGCGTTACCGTGCTGGAAATGCCCAGCTCGGAGCTTTCCCGGGGGCGGGGCGGCCCCAGGTGCATGAGCATGCCCCTATGGCGCGATTAAAAAGAAATCATCATATAAATAAACTTAAAAGGAGGCCACAATCATGGCAGTAAATCTTCGCGGCAAAAGCTACCTCAAGCTATTGGACTTCACCTCTGCCGAAATACGCTATCTTCTGGACCTTTCAAAGGACTTCAAGAGCATGAAGCGATCCGGGGTGCCTCATAAGTACCTTGACGGCAAAAACATAGTGCTGCTCTTTGAAAAGACCTCCACCCGCACCCGCTGCTCCTTCGAGGTGGCGGGGCACGACCTGGGCATGGGCGTGACCTATCTTGACCCCGGCTCCTCCCAGATGGGCAAAAAGGAGAGCATACCCGACACGGCGCGGGTGCTGGGCAGGATGTACGACGGCATAGAGTACCGGGGCTACAGCCAGCAGCTGGTGGAGGAGCTTGCAAAGTACGCCGGCGTCCCCGTATGGAACGGCCTGACGGATCAGTTCCACCCCACCCAGATGCTTGCGGACCTGCTCACCATCGAGGAAAAGCTGGGCCGCCTCAAGGGCATAAACTTCACCTACATGGGAGACGCCCGCAACAACATGGGCAATTCCCTCATGGTAGCCTGCGCCAAGATGGGCCTTAACTTCACCGCCTGCGCGCCAAAGGCGCTGTTCCCCGCCCAGGAGCTGGTGGATACCTGCCGTGCCATCGCGGCGGAAAACGGCTGCACCATCACCCTCACCGAGGACGTAAAGAAGGGCACCGCCAACGCCGACGTTATCTACACCGACATATGGGTATCCATGGGCGAGCCGGAGGGAGTATGGGCAGAGCGAATAAGCCTGCTTACCCCCTATCAGGTAAACGCCGCCGCCATGAAAAACGCCAGGGACACCGCCATATTCATGCACTGCCTCCCCTCCTTCCACGATACCCGCACCACCATAGGGGCGGAGATAGCCCAAAAGTTCGGCATATCCGAGATGGAGGTCACGGACGAGGTGTTCGAGGGCAGGCAGAGCGTGGTATTTGACGAGGCGGAAAACCGCATGCACACCATAAAGGCTGTAATGTATGCCACTCTCTGCTGATGAGGAGGAAACCACATGTCCTTTGAAATGCCCCGGTACAAGGCCCCGGATTTCGGCCTTGATATATTCAGAAACGCCCCCGACGCTGCCATGGCCCCTGCGGAGCGGGACGGCATAGTGCCGGAGGGCTACCACAGCACCTCCATGTTCCCGGAATACTTTAAAATAAATGGCCGGTGGCTGCTTGCCGGGGAGAGCCGCATGGACTCCTGCGTGGTATACCGGCCTGAGTCAAACCGCCTGGACGTGGTAGAAGCCCGCAACATAAAAAAGGGCGACCTCGTGCTGCTGGGCCGCACGGAAAGCGGCAGGGACGGAATATATGTACACGCCAACGGCTTCGCGGGCGGTGAGGACGCCTTGGAGGACGCCTTTGTGTTCCGTCAGGGCCGCAGCCGCGAAACCTCATATTCGAGGGATTACGACCAGCTCACCGAGCTTTTAAAATACGAAAAGCAGTACGGCAAGGTAGTCTGGGTGATGGGCCCCGCCTTCGCCTTCGACCGTGACGCCCGGCGGGCCATGCAGGCCATAGTGGAAAACGGCTACGTTCACGGCCTCATGGCGGGCAACGCCCTGGCTACCCACGACCTTGAGGGGGCTTACCTGCACACCGCCCTCGGTCAGGACATATACACCCAGAAATCCATGCCAAACGGCCACTACAACCATCTGGACGTGCTTAACCTGGTGCGCCGCTCAGGCTCCATACCCGCATTTGTGGAGGAGTATAAGCTGGACAATGGCATAATGGTGAGCTGCGTAAGGAATAACGTCCCCTTCGTGCTGGCAGGCTCCATTCGCGACGACGGCCCCCTTCCCGAGGTGATAGGCGACGTATATCAGGCCGCCAACGCAATGCGGGACATGGTGCGGGACGCCACCACCGTCATATGCCTTGCCACCATGCTGCACACCATCGCCACCGGCAACATGACCCCCTCATTCCGGGTACAGAAGGACGGCAGCATACGCCCCGTGTACTTCTACGCCGTTGACTCTGACGAGTTCGTGGTGAATAAGCTTCTGGATCGTGGCAGCCTCAGCGCAACCACCATCGTGGCCAACGTACACGATTTCATCACCCGATTAGCCCGCGGCCTCGGGGTGATGTGATACGCGCTTGAATTTTGCGTGCACATAAATAACCGATCCTCCGTATGCCATCAGTCATACGGAGGATCTTTATCGTTTTAATGTGAAAAAATTGCCTTATGTCAAATAAAGGCTGTGCAGATGCGCGTTATTTCCAGCGCTTCAGCCGGGAAAGATATGAATCGAATTGAACGCGCCTGTCCTCCTCCTGCAAATTGTCCGGGTTGGGCATATTGGCGACGAGGTAATCGAGCAGAGCCTCCTTCGATTTATACGCGAATTGGCCCTCCGCATAGCACCATTTGCAATAATCCTCGTTGAAGTCGCCATCGGGCTCTTTGCTGATAACAGAATCCTCAAGGGGCATACCGCAGCATTGGCAGATCAGCTTTCGCGGAGAGCCCAGGAGAGTGTTGATCGATACGTCGAACAGCTTGGACAGCAGCTTTAACGTCTCGGTATTCGGTACGGTCTCTCCATTTTCCCAGCGCGATACGGCCTGGCGTGTAACGCATATCCTTTCTGCAAGTTCGTCTTGAGATAATCCTCTGTTTGTTCGCAGTTCAAAAATTATATTTTTTGTTTCCATGCAGATCGCCTCCTTCACCCTCATTTTATCAGCATATGCCCCATTCGCCAAGCAACCCGCTGTTGCTGCCGGCAGCCGCTGATTTGCCTCGCGCTTTTATATCCGCCCTTTTATTACGCTCCGAAGCCGAAGGTGTTTATCAGCAGCAGCCACGCAAGGCCGTAATAGGCCACTACTGCGGTAAGGTCGTTCAGAGTTGTTATCAGCGGGCCGGAAGCCACGGCGGGGTCTACGCCCAGTTTTTTGAAGAGCAGAGGCACGCAGGTCCCCACTATGCTGGATACCGCCATCGCAAGCAGCAGCGCCACGCCTATGCAGCCTGATATGCCGAAGGCGAAGGCCGCCGTCTTGGCCTTGACGAGCATTATGTAAAGCCCTACCACGCCGCATGATGCCGCCCCGAGTATCAGTCCGTTTAACAGGCCTATACGGCCCTCCTTGCACACCAGCTCCAGCTTCTGCCTGCCGGTCAGCGTTTCATCCATAAGTACGCGGATAGTAACCGCAAGGGACTGAGTGCCCACGTTGCCCGCCATGTCCAGTATGAGGGACTGGAAGCTGACTATTATGGTAAGCTGCGCCATTATGCCCTCAAACAGGCCTACCACGCCGGATACCACCATGCCCAGCACCATCAATATGAGTAGCCAGGGCAGACGCTTCCTTATGCTCTGTATCGTAGGCTCGTTCAGGTCCTCCTCGGCTGTCAAGCCGCCCAGCTTTGCATAATCGTCGCCCAGCTCTTCATCTACTACCTGAACGATGCTCTGGGAGGTGACTACGCCCAGCAGTCTGTTGTCGCTGCTAAGCACTGGTATGGAGTCCTCGGAATAGTCCTTTATGCGCTCCAGGCAATCCTCTATCTGCTCCCTTGCGTAAAGGTAAGGGTAGGACGTAGCTATGATATCCTCAAGGTTGCTGTTTTCCCGGGAAATAATCAGGTCCTTCAGATCTATGGCCCCGTAATACGCGTCCTTTTCGGTAACGTATATGGTCGAGATGTTGTCGTTTTCAGCCGCCTGGCTGATAAGGTCCGCCATGGCGCCCTTTATGGTGCTGCCGCGCTGTATGACGATATAGTTGGTGGTCATTATGCTGCCCACCTCGTCCTCGTCGAATGCGTCCACCATAGCTATGTCACGGCGGCTGCCCTCATCCATAAGGTCTATGAGCATCTCGCGCTGCTCACGCGGCATTTCCCTGAGGCAGGCTATCGCCTTGTCGGGGTCCATACAGGAAAGTATGTCCACCTTCTTGCGTATGTTCAGCTCGTCTATGTAAACATAGGGATGATCGACGAATTCAAACACGCCGGAAAGCTCGTCGCTGTCCAATATGCCGTAAAGCTTCTTGCGCTCGGCCGGGGTAAGCTCCTCCAGCACCTCTGCTATATCTCTCTGATGGTAGTCCGAAAGCCTGTCCTTCAGTGCGCGGGGAGAGATGCCGCTTCTTATTATCTTTGCCAGCTCCTCCGAATAGTTGCGGAGTACCGGCTGTTCTTCCGGTAAATTTCTGATGCTGTCCATTATCCATACCTCCGATTTTATTCAAGCGAAAACACGGCGCACGCAAAAAGCGCTCGCCAAGGGACAATATTAGTCTGCTGTTGCTTAAAGAAGTATGGCTAAGACTGAATGATTATGTGATATGCTTATGCCGCTATATGCCGCGGGTGCGAGCCATGAACTGGCACAAGTGAACGCCTTCAGCCGAAGCCTGTTTTCCCGTGCAACTGCAACTGTCGTCCATGAGCTCACCTCCGTTTAATAGCATTCTTAGATGGATTATAGCATAGCGGGCCTTCCCGCGCAAATAAAAAAGCGGGCCTTCCCGCTTTTTTAATGCTTTTTTCTATTCCTTTGCGCCCAGGCCCAGCGCGTCCGCCTCGGTCCTCATTCCCTTTATTGTAAGCTCCATAAGCTCCTCAAGGGGCATACCCAGAGTCTCCGCGCCCTGCTTTATGATTTCCCGGTTGCACTTGGCGGCAAACTTCTTATCCTTGAACTTCTTCTTAAGGCTGCTGACCTCCAGATCCGTTATACCGGTAGGCCGCATGAGGGCGCAGGCCATGACTATGCCGGTGAGCTCGTCCACCGCAAACAGGCTCTTTTCGAGGTTAGTCTCGGGCTTTACTTCCTCTGTGCAAAGTCCATAGCCATGGGAGATTATGGCTCTTATGTCCTCCTCGTCCACCCCCTCCGGGGCAAGCAGCTCACGGACGTGCCTGCAGTGCTCCTCCGGAAACTTCTCGTAGTCCACGTCGTGAAGGTAGCCTATGGCCCTCCAGTATTCGGGATCTTCTCCGAAATGCTCCGCCATTGCGCCCATGGCCGAGCTGACGGCCAGCGCATGGGTAAACAGGTGCTCCTCCGTGGTGTGCTTTTTAAGTATCTCCTCCGCCCTTTCAAGCGTCAGCTTCATATAATAAGCATCTCCTTTTTAGCCAAAGAATGTCTGTATCTGCGCGTAAAGCACTATCACCATTATAACAGGAACGATGTACTTAAAGCAAATATTGTAGAACCCTTCCGCCCGGTATGCATGGCCGGAGCAGGCGACCTCCTCCTTTACCATCCTGTTCCCGAATACCCAGCCTATGATTATGCTCATGGCGAGGGAGCCCAAGGGCATGAGTATGCCCTCCGCGATCATGTCGTAAAAGTCCAGCCAGTCCGCCGTGGCGCCCACCGTGGGCAGGCCGAAGGTAATAGCGGGGTTGTCTATGAGCGCGCCGCCCGCTACGTTTGTGCCGAGTCCGTCAAGCGCCGTAGGCAGGCCCACGATGAATATCACTGCCGCCATTATTACAGTTATGCTCTTGCGGTTGACCTTCTTGCCCTTTTCAAGTTTCTTGTCTATGATATACGCGGTGTTTACCTCAAGCAGCGATATTGACGAGGTTATGGCCGCTATAAATACGAGGGTATAGAACAGGAAGCCCATGAGGCTGCCTATGAAGCCGCCCATGCCGTCCATGAATACCGTCTGGAGGGTATTGAAGAGCAGGCCGGGGCCCTGACCGTAGTCCATGCCGAAGGCGGAACAGGCGGGCATTACCGCCATACCGGCCATTATGGCCACTATTGTATCCGCCACGGGGATTATTATGGTGTTGGTATTAAGATCCTCGCTTTTGGAGAGATAGGAGCCGTAGGTTATCATTGCGCCCATGCCAAGGGACAGTGAGAAGAACATCTGGCCCGCCGCGGACTTGAGCACGTCGAAGAAGGACTTGAGGCTGTCGAAAACCGAGAAGTCCGGCACGAACATGAACTTATAGCCCTCCATAGCGCCGGGCTGGCAGGCGACGTATACTATGACCGTCACCAGCATCACCGCAAGAGCGGGCATTGCTACCTTTGAGAATTTCTCTATGCCGCCGGATATGCCGCCCATAACTATCACTATATTGAGCAGCATGAACAGCGCGTAAAAGCCCACCATGCCGGGCATGTTGGCTATCCATGAGCCGAAGAAGCCCTCCGCCGCAAAGCCCGCGCCGCCGAACATATTAACGAGGAAGCCCAGCATATAGCGCATTACCATGCCGCCCAGCACGCTGTAAAAGCCCAGAATAAGGAACGCGGAGCCTACGCCCATGTAGCCCACCCATGGGAGCTTTTTGTTCAGCGCCCTGTATGCGCCAACCGCGCCCTTGCCGGTCTTGCGGCCTATTGTCAGCTCTCCCAGCATTACGGCGAAGCCCACGAATACCACCAGTATGACGTATACCAGCAGGAACGCGCCGCCGCCGTTTGCACCCATCTTATACGGGAAGCCCCATATATTGCCCAGTCCTACCGCGGAGCCTATGGCAGCCATGAGGAAGCCGAAATTGGAGCTCCATTGTCCCTTGTTGTTTTCCATTTTTAAGTTTTCCCCCTGTGTTTTTACTTTGCCGCTTTAAAAATATATTAAAATAGACTTTTCTACCATACCATACCCTCGCCGCCCCGTCA
>ENA-UOOD01004713-UOOD01004713.1-human-gut-metagenome-genome-assembly--contig:-CS67-NODE-4713-length-10424-cov-7.979265_pt1 | contig 10424 bp, 9 predicted proteins | sample MGYA00242464_ERZ724011 | MGnify/ENA metagenome assembly ERZ724011 | reverse complement strand
AATCTTGAGCTGGTCGCTGATAACCCCGTCCAGCCCGAAGAGCTGCGCGCCGCCGCCGCTCAGGGTGATGCCCTCGTCGAAAATGTCGCTCGCCAGTTCCGGCGGCGTGCGCTCGATCATCCGGTGCAGCGCGCTCATCAGGTCGCGCAGCGGCTCATCCAGCGCCTCGATCATCTCTTCGGATGAGACCGTCACCGCGCGCGGCAGGCCGGAAACCAGACTGCGCCCGCAGGCGTCCATTTCCAGCTTTACGCCGCGCATCCGCGCCGAGCCGATGTCGATTTTCAGCTCCTCCGCCGTCCGCGCGCCGATGAGCAGGTTGTGCTTCTTGCGCAGATAGTCGATGATCGCGTCGTCGAACCGGTCGCCGCCGACGTTCAGAATATCCCAGACAATCTGATGACCGAAGGAAAACACGGATACGTTCGTTCGCCCGCCGCCGATGTCGATGTTCATCCGGCCATACGGCTGGTCGATGCGCATGCCCGCGCCAATCGCGGAGGCCACGCTCTCATCCACCGGCACGACGCTGCGAACGCCCGCGTCCACCAGCACATCCACCAGCGTCTGCCGTTCGCTGGGCGCCATGCCGCCGGGCAGCGCCAGCAGCAGCTTGGGGCGGAACGTCGCGCGCTTGCCGATCACCTTGCGCATAAAGTAGCGCAGCATTTTGCTCACCAGATCGAAACTGCGGATTCGCCCGTCGCGCAGCGGCCTTTCCACAATCAGCCCAGCCGGGGTGCGGCCGTACATGCGGCGCGCTTCCTCGCCGACGGCGACCACGTTTCGGGTCTGCCTGTCATAGGCCACATAAGCCGGTTCGCTGAGCACAATGCCCTTGCCCCGCACGACGATGTGCAGGGTCGATGTGCCCAAATCCATGCCCAGTTCATCCACGCCAAACATTCGTTGTTCTCCTTTATGCTTCCATGCTTTTATGCTTCGGTCTTCGCGTATCGTCTCTTCGTCGCCTCGCCGCCGCGCAGGTGGCGTTCCGCCTTGTTTTTGGCCATCACGGCCGCCACTTCCCTGTGCAGCGGCGCGGACAGGCGCGCAAGCCGCGACTCCATATCCTTGTGCACCGTCGATTTGGATACGCCCAGCACGCTGGCCGTCTTTCTCACCGTAGCGCCCGTCGCAGCGATATATTCCGCCTCGCGCAGCACCCTGCGCTCCATCGCCTGATTCACGCGCATCCCCCCAGACAGTCTCGCTATTCCGGGCTATCCTATGCGGGGACGCGGCTTTTTTCCCTTGCAACCGTTCGCCTATCTTCGCGGCGGTCAAAGCGTCGTCTGCAAGGCAATAACTTTATTATAATAACGCAGCGCGGGGCAATCGTCAAGTTTTGGCATAAACGTTTTGAGGCTCTGCCTCAAACTCCGGCAGGAACCTGAGGTTCCTGCACCTCCCCCATCGCCTTGTGAAGATTCAGGTCGAGCGTTTTGCTTCCCGCCTCCCTCTTCGAGGGAGGTGTCGCCGCAGGCGACGGAAGGAGTGATGTCCTTGATTTCAAAAACCTCCCCGCGGTCAGGGAGGTTCGTCGATCTTTTTACGCAAAATACCCCAGCGCTTTTTCCTCGTCGCCGTCGTAGAGCACGCGCATCAGCGTCAGCCCGCAGGCGGGCGCGGTCTGCCCGAGCAGCAGGCGGTCGCCGGTTTCAATCGCGCGCGCGATGCAGCCCGGCTCGCGCTTTCCCGTGCCGACCTCCATCAGTGTGCCCGCGATGATGCGCACCATGTTGTAGAGGAACCCGTCGCCCAGCACGGTCAGAACCACATCCTCGCCCTGCCGTTCCACCTGCGCGCGGTAGATCGTGCGCACGGTGCTCTTGGCGACGCTCCCGCTGGCGGCAAACGCGGCGAAATCGTGCCGGCCGCAGAGGCTCTGTGCTTCCTCGTGCATCCGCTCCTCGTCCATCGGCATGGGCGCGTGCGCCTTGTACTGCCTGCCGATGGCGCAGGCGTGGCGCGCGTTGCAGAATGTATAGCGGTATACCTTCCCGCAAGCGGAAAACCGCGCGTGGAATCCCTCCGGCGCGAGCATGCTTTCGCGGATGCGGATATCCGGCGGCAGCATGGTGTTGAGCGCGAAACAGATTTTTTCCGGCGGGATGCGCGTCGCGCTGTCAAAGTGCGCGCACAGGCCGCAGGCGTGAACGCCCGCGTCCGTCCGGCTCGAACCGACCACGCCGGTCGTTTCGCCCGTCAGCCGCGCGAGCGCTTCCTCCAGCGTCTGCTGCACGCTCGGGCCGTTGATCTGCCGCTGCCAGCCGCTGTACGCCGTGCCGTCGTATTCAATCGTCAGCCGGAAGCGCTTCTGCCCTTCCGGGGGATGGTCCGCCGGGCTGGGGATGTGGCGGCTGGTCAGCCTCAGCTCATCCAAGCAGCCTGCCCTCCGCCACGATGATGATGAGGAACGCCGCCATCGCCAGCGCGCCGTAAAGGTCGAGCTTGGTGTATTTCAGCTCGCGCAGGCGGGTGCGGTGGTCGCCGCCGCGGTAGCAGCGCGCCTCCATCGCCATGGCCAGCTCGTTCGCCCGGCGGAAGGAGCTGACGAACAGCGGCACAAGCAGCGGAATCATCGCCTTCGCGCGCTCGATCAGGTTGCCGCTTTCAAAGTCCGCGCCGCGCGCCATCTGCGCCTTTTGAATCTTGTCCGTCTCCTCCAGCAGCGTCGGAATGAACCGCAGCGCAATGGTCATCATCATCGCCAGCTCGTGCGCCGGGAAGTGAATCTTCTCCAGCGGGTGCATGATGCGCTCCAGGCCGTCCGTGAGCTGCACCGGGCTGGTCGTCAGCGTCAGCACCGACGTGCCCATCACCAGGAAGACGAGGCGCAGCGCGAAATAAATCGCGTTGTTCAGCGCTTCCTTCGTCAGCGTGAAAAAGCCCAGCGTGAAAATCGGCGTTTCACCCTGCACAAAGAACAGGTTCAGGATGAACGTGAAGATGATGATGAATCGAAGCGGCTTGACGCCCTTCGCCAGATACGAAAATTTGATGCCCGAGATGCGCACGACGATGTAGAGAAACGCCAGCGCAATCGCGTATCCCGGCAGGTTCGCCACGATGAACACGCCCACGATGTAGAGAATCGTCAAAATCAGCTTCATCCGCGGGTCCATCCGATGAATCACCGAGTTGCCGGGGAAATACTGCCCCAGTGTGATGTCGTTAAGCATGGCGGCCTCCCTTCCCCACGATCGCCTCAACCGCCGCGCGGACTTCTTCAATCTTGTAAATGCCCTCCGGCACGTCAAAGCCCTTTTCGCGCAGCTTCTGCGCCAGCTCGACGGCCTGCGGCACGTCCAGCCCGATGGCGCGCAGCTCCTCCCCGCGGGAGAAAATCTCGCGCGGCGCGCCGTCCATCGCGACCTTGCCGTGGTTCATAACGATGACGCGCTCGGCCAGCGCCGCCACATCGTCCATCGAGTGGCTGACCATCACGATCGTCGCGCCGGATTCGCGGTGCAGATCGCTGATCAGCCCCAAAATCTCCTCGCGCCCCCGCGGGTCAAGGCCGGCGCAGGGCTCGTCGAGCACCAGCGTCTGCGGCTCCATCGCCAAAACGCCCGCAATCGCCACCCGGCGCATCTGCCCGCCGGAAAGCTCGAAGACCGAGCGCTGGGCGAGCTTGTCGTAATCCAGCGCGACGCGGCGCATCGCCGTGCGCACCCGGCGGTCGATCTCTTCCTCGCCCAGCCCCAGATTCTTCGGGCCGAAGGCGATATCCTTGGCGACCGTCTCCTCAAACAGTTGGTTCTCCGGGTATTGGAAAACCAGCCCGACGCGGCGGCGGATGGCGCGCCTGTCGGTGCCCTTCTCTGCCAAATCCATGCCGTCCACGGTGATTTTGCCGCTCGTCGGCAGAATCAGCCCGTTGAGGTGCTGCACCAGTGTGGATTTTCCGCTGCCGGTGTGGCCGATCAGGCCGATGAACTCGCCGTCGTGAATCGTCAGGCTCACATCGTCGAGCGCCCTCGTCTCATACGGGCCGCCCTGCATGTATACATAGTTCAGATGTTCGATGACAATCGACATACTTCCTCCACCATCTCGTCCACGGTCAGCACATCCGCGCGCACGTCCACGCCGTCCGCCCGCAGGCTGTGCGCCAGATCGGTCATCGGCGGCACGTCAAGCCCCAGCGCGCGCACCTTGTCCACCTTCGTGAAGACCTCGCGCGGCGTGCCGTTCATGGCGATCCGCCCGTCGTCCATCACGATCATGTAATCGGCCGTCGCCGCCTCGCTCATGTAGTGCGTGATAATCACCACGCTGATGCCTTCTTCCCGGTTCAGCCGGTGCACGGTGTTCATCACCTCGCGCCGCCCGCTCGGGTCGAGCATCGCCGTCGATTCATCCAGAATAATCACGTCCGGCTTCATCGCCAGCACGCCCGCGATGGCGACGCGCTGCTTCTGTCCGCCGGAGAGCATGTGCGGCGCTTTTTTGGCGTATTGGCTCATGCCGACAGCCCGAAGCGCGTCGTCGATGCGCACGCGGATTTCCTTGGGCGGCACGCCGTTGTTTTCAAGGCCGAAAGCCACATCCTCTTCCACAACCGTCGCGACGATCTGGTTATCCGGGTTCTGAAAGACCATGCCCGCGTGCTGACGGATATCGAAAACGAGGTCGTCGTCCTTCGTGTCCATCCCGCAGACCCAAACCGTGCCGCTTCCCGGCACATACAGCGCGTTGAAGAGCTTGGCCAGCGTCGATTTGCCGCTGCCGTTGTGGCCGAGAATCGCCAGAAACTCGCCCTTCTTCACGCGCATGCTCACCTCATCGACCGCGTTCTTCTCCGCTTCCGGGTAACGGTAGCAGAGGTTGCTGGCGATGATGCGGTTTTCCTCAACATTTGTCACCGATTTATCCTCCATACGGGTACATTCTGTTTTGCGTCTTATAACTCCCTCAGTCAGCTTCGCTGACAGACCTTCGGCGTAACGGAAGGAGACAAAAAACGGCACCCAAAGAACATGTCCTTGGGCGCCGTGAAAGCATAGCAAAAATCCTTGCCGTCTTCTTCCATCCAGACTATACTGTCGGTTTCGGAATTTCGCCGAATCGAAAGCCGCTTTGGCTCGTCGCGGACTATACCGCCGGTCGGGAATCTCACCCCGCCCCGAAGACGGATTGATTATAGCATAAAACCCTTCAAAAGGAAAGAGGAAATTGTTATTGATTAAACGTGACGACCTCTTCCTCCGGCGGTTCGCACGGCTCGAGCTTGGTGACGTAGAGCACCGGGCCGACGCCCTTGTACTGCGTCCGCTCCTCGGCCTTCACCTCGGCGGTAATCATCTGCCACGTCTTCGGCTCGGGCATCGGCAGCCCGTTCGCCTTGGCGATAAAGCCGACGAAGCGCACGTCCTCCGCGCAGCAGACCATGCCCATCCGGCCGGGAACAAACTCGTCCTTGCCGATGTTACGGCCGCGGTAGATATAGCCCTTAAACCGCACGGTCTTTCCGTCGTATTCCTCCGGGTTTTCGGAAGCGTCCAGATAGAAGATGCCGAACTGGTGATCCTCAATCTCGACGATCGGCGCGTCCATGTCGTAGGGCGGCGGCATTCCCGCGCCGTAATCCTCGCTCGTGCCGTCGTCGTTTTCAAAGTAGAGGGACGCCTGCGGATTCATGCTGCGCACGTTGCGGTCTCGGATGAGCTGGCGGGTTTCCTCCGTCGCGCGGTTGAAAACCACCATGTCCGCGTCCGTGATATGCTGGAGCATCCGCTGCCCCATGTTCTTGGCGTACAGGTCAAACGTCTCGGCGTTCACCGTCGTGATGATCTGATAGATTTCCAGCACCTTCGGCGTGCGCTCAATCGCCGCGTCGAGATCCCACATGCCGTTCATCTCGACGATCACGCGGTCGGGATGGTGCTTGCGCACAAACGCGCGCAGCGTGTCGCCGTTGTATTCGTCCTCGTCCTCGATGCACTCCACGACGCTGTGCGTCTTTTTGAGCATATCGGGTTCGTATTCCGTCTCGCCCTCTTCGCACTGGATAATCAGCGTGCTCTCGTCGCGCGTGAATCCGGGATCCTGCAAAACGCTGGCGATGAAGGACGTTTTGCCGCTTTCAAGGAAACCGGCAAACATGTAAACCGGAATGGCCATTTCGTTCCTCCGATCAGGCGACGCCGAACAGGCTCGCCAGCTTCTCGTCCACGAGCTTGCTGCCGATCACGCACAGGCGGCCGGTGTAATCCGCCGGACCCTTGCGGATGTTCTGCTCGCCCGGCGTGTAGTCAAAGTGAATCCAGCCGCCGTCTGTGCAGGGCACAATGCCCTTCGCGCGCAGCACAATGCCGTACTCGCCGCCGTCGAGCTTGGAGAGCATCGCGAAAAGCTCGTCCTCACCGAACTTGCGCACCGTCTCCCTGCCCCAGGAGACGAACACCTCGTCCGCGTCGTGGCCGTGGTGATGGTGGTGATGGCCGCAGCTGCACACGCCGTGCTCGTCGTAATGATGATGATGCTCGTGCTCGTCATGCTCGTCGTGGTCGTGATGATGCTCGTGCTCGTCGTGATCGTCGTGATCGTGATGATGCTCGTGCTCGTCATGCTCGTCGTGATCGTGATGATGCTCGTGCTCGTCATGCTCATCGTGGTCGTGATGATGGTGGCAGCACTCGTCGTCATCATCATCATCATCGTCGTCGTGGTGCTCGGCCATCACCGTCGCCAGCATGTCCTCGGCGAGGCTGTGGTCATCCTGCATCGCCGCGAGAATCGTCTCGCCGCTGATGTCGTTCCACGGGGTCGTGATGATGCGCGCCTTCGCGTTGTGCTCGCGCAGCAGCGCGACGACGGCCTCCAGCTTCTCCTGGCTCATGCCCTGCGTGCGGCTGAGCAGAATCGTGCCGGCGTATTCAATCTGGTTGAGGAAGAACTCGCCGAAGTTCTTGACGTACATGCGGCACTTGCCCGCGTCCGCGACGGTCACAAAGCTGCCCATCTCGGCCTCCGGGATGTCTTTTTCCACGCCCTCGACCGCGCGGATCACGTCGGAGAGCTTGCCCACGCCGCTCGGCTCGATCAGGATGCGATCCGGGTGATACTGGTCGATCACCTTGCGCAGCGCCTTGCCGAAGTCGCCCACCAGCGAGCAGCAGATGCAACCGGAGTTCATCTCCGTCACCTCGATGCCGGCCTCCTTCATAAAGCCGCCGTCAATGCCGATCTCGCCGAATTCGTTTTCAATCAGAACGACCTTCTCGCCGGAAAGCGCCTCTTTAAGCAGTTTCTTGATCAGCGTCGTCTTGCCCGCGCCAAGAAAGCCGGAAAAAATATCAATTTTCGTCATGGTAAGCATCTCCTTATGGGTTTACATTTAGGGCTGCGGGGGAACGCCTGGGACGCTGTCCCAAGCCCTGCCAAGAGCCTGCGGTTCTTGGCACGCCCGCCCGATTCCAAAAGCATATTGTACACCGTTTTTTCGGAAAATACAAGGATTTCAGCCGAAAAAACAAAGTTGGTCAAATTATGCCTGTTCTCTCTTTTTCGCTGTCCGCGTTCAGATTCGCGCCGCGCCGGTTTCCCGCGCCGCCTTCGCCACCGCCTCGGCGACCGCCGGGCCGACGCGCTTGTCAAACGCCTTGGGGATGATGTAATCCGCGCTCAGCTCGTCCTCGGCCACAAGCCCCGCAATCGCGTAGCTCGCCGCAACCTTCATCGCCTCGTTGATGTCCTTGGCGCGGCAATCGAGCGCGCCGCGGAAAATGCCGGGGAACGCCAGCACGTTGTTGATCTGGTTTTTGTAGTCGCTGCGGCCGCTGCCGACAACCGCCGCGCCCGCCGCCAGCGCCTCGTCCGGGTGGATTTCCGGAACGGGGTTCGCCATCGGGAACACGCACGCGCCCGTGTTCATGCTCGCGACCATCTCGCGCGTCACCACGCCCGGCGCGCTCACGCCGATGAACACATCCGCCCCGCGCATCGCGTCGGCCAGCGTGCCGGTGATGCGGCGCGGGTTCGTCCGGCGGCTCATCTCCTCGTGCGCCGGGTTCAGCCCCTCCATGCCCTCGCAGAGAATGCCGAACCGATCCACCATAATCAAATCCTTCACGCCGAGGTTCATCAGGTGCTTGCCGATGGCCACGCCCGCGCTGCCCGCGCCGTTGATGACCACCTTCGCCGTCTCCATCGTCTTGCCGACGACCTTCAGCGCGTTGAGCAGCGCCGCCGCGACGACGACGGCCGTTCCGTGCTGATCGTCATGGAAGACGGGAATATCGCAGATTTCCTTCAGCCTGCGCTCGACCTCAAAGCAGCGCGGCGCAGCGATGTCTTCCAGATTGATGCCGCCGAAGCTGCCGGAAATCAGGTAGATCGTCCGCACCAGCTCGTCCACGTCCTTCGTGCGCACGCACAGGGGGAAGGCGTCCACGCCAGCGAATTCCTTGAAGAGCACGCACTTGCCCTCCATCACCGGCATGCCCGCCTCCGGACCGATATCGCCCAGACCGAGGATCGCCGAGCCGTCCGTGATGACGGCGACCATGTTCGCCCGCCGCGTGAGCAGATAGCTCTTTTCATAATCGTCGCGAATCGCGAGGCACGGTTCGGCCACGCCCGGCGTATACGCGAGGGAGAGCTCCTCGCTGTTGGTGACATGGGCGCGCGGCGTGATTTCGATTTTTCCCTGCCACTCGTAGTGCTTTTTCAACGCTTCCTGCTTGATATCCATAAAAGAACGTCCTTTCTTGGGGCGCTGCCCCAAATGTTCCCAACATCCCCCATCATACTTGAATCGTCCAAAAAAATCAATCCCGTTCGGCAGGAAAAAAGCGTGAAACCATCGAAATGTTTGCAGGGTATGGTGTTTAGGAGGTTGTTTATGAAACTCACTCGCCAGCAGGTGCTCGATCTGCTCGTTCGTGCCGAGGCCGCCGGTCTTCTGCCCGCCGATGGGCCGACCTCGCTGTTCGTCGCCCAAAAGCGCGGGGCTCCCCTTCAGCTTGCGGTCTCCGCGGCGGATACCAAAATCGTCGTCCGCCAGAGCCGCCTGCCCTTTTCGCGCCCCCTCGTCTTTTCCAGAGCGGAACTGGCGCACCCCTGATTCTACATTCGATTTTCTAAATTGGAGGTTCTTTCCATGAGCAATTTTGAATTTTACACGCCCACCCACGTCTATTTTGGCCGCGATACCCAGCGGCAGGTCGGCGATCTCGTCCGCGCGCAGGGCTGCAAAAAGGTTCTGGTTCATTTCGGCGGCCAGAGCGCGCGCCGCAGCGGCCTGCTCGATCAAATCGAAGCGTCCCTCGATGCGGCGGGCGTCGCGCACGTCCAGCTCGGCGGCGTCGTCCCCAATCCGCATCTGTCCCTCGTCTATCAGGGCATCGACCTGTGCAAAAAAGAGGACGTTGATTTCATCCTCGCCGTCGGCGGCGGCAGCGTCATCGACTCCGCCAAGGCCATCGGCTACGGCCTGTGCATGGATGGCGACGTGTGGGATCTGTACGATCACACGCGCAGGGCGGAGGGCTGCACGCCCATCGGCGTGGTGCTGACCATCGCCGCCTCCGGCAGCGAAATGAGCAATTCCTCCGTCATCACCAAGGAGGAAGGCGGCATCAAGCGCGGCTATAACGACGAAATCTGCCGCCCGAAGTTCGCCATTATGAACCCGGAGCTGACCATGACCCTGCCGGATTACCAGACCGCCTGCGGCTGCACCGATATCCTCATGCACACCATGGAGCGCTATTTCACGCAGGGCGATTCTCTGGAAATCACGGACAGCATCGCCGAGGGGCTTCTGCGCACCGTCATGGCGCAGGCCGTCATCCTCCGCGACGATCCCAAGAATTACGACGCGCGCGCCGAGGTCATGTGGGCGGGCAGCCTCTCCCATAACGGTCTGACCGGCTGCGGCCACAGCGAGAGCGACTTTGCCTCCCACCGTCTGGAGCACGAGCTGGGCGGCATGTTCGATGTGGCGCACGGCGCGGGTCTCGCCGCGGTCTGGGGAAGCTGGGCGCGCTATGTCTACAAGAACTGCCTGCCGCGCTTCGTCCGCTTCGCGCGCAACGTCATGGGCGTGGAGGCCGGCCTGTCCGATGAGGAAACCGCCCTTCGCGGCATCGAGAACATGGAGGATTTCTTCCGCTCCATCCACATGCCCACCAGCCTCAGCGAGCTGGGCGTTCATCCCACCGAGGCGCAGCTTTGCGAACTGGCGCACAAGTGCAAGATTGCCGTCGGCGGCCTGCTCGGTTCCGCCAAGCGTCTGGATGAATCCGACATGCTGGCGATCTACAAGATGGCCAATCACTGATCTTTGTTCGCCCCGCCGAAGTTTGCAAAGTGACAGCCGCCCGCTCACGCGGGCGGCTTTTCGCATTTTTCCATATATCCAGTAAATGAGCAAATCCGAAATTTTGCACAAATTCCAATAACGGGCGCGCGAT
>ENA-UOOD01004703-UOOD01004703.1-human-gut-metagenome-genome-assembly--contig:-CS67-NODE-4703-length-10431-cov-5.421261_pt1 | contig 10431 bp, 5 predicted proteins | sample MGYA00242464_ERZ724011 | MGnify/ENA metagenome assembly ERZ724011 | reverse complement strand
CCTGTATCCTTTGGAGAAAACTGGTATAGCAAGATATATGCCGGACATTCTCTTAATACCTGACCTATTACCCAATCATAGCCAAGACCGACAATACTCGGAGCCATTTCGGCATACGACCATTTAAACGCAAAATCATGACGATCAAACGTATTGGCAATCACCTCACGCTGTGAAATCCACCGCGTCATTCTTGAGTTGTAATCTCGCAATTTGTCCAGCGCCAAGGCCAGATAGGCAAAGGCCGCCTTCTGCACGTCCCCAAAGCCGGGTTTGGCCTCCTCCTCACTGAGCAAATCCCGGAAGACTTCCACACTGGTGCCATGACAGTAGAGCTGGCGAGGGGAGAACAGGTCGCGCCATAGCGGCATGCCGTACTGGATAGGGCGGTCATCATTACTGTCCGCAGGGAAGGCTTCCGTCGGGATCATATCCATAGCTTCCCAATAGGGCAGTTTTTCTTCCAGACGTACCCTGACTTCCTCGAATACGTCATCTTCCGGGCGCGGGGCGCGGTAGCCGCGTTCCCATTTTTCACGGCCAGGCTTGCCGCTCTTGGTAGTGGTCTGGATGCGCTTTTTATAGACGACGGCATACAGCTGTTCGCCCATGCCGCCGGCCTGGGCAATGGCCTTGACTTCGTCGCCATCGATGACGCGCCCGCAGTCGGCAAAGGGGCAGGTGGCCCGCCCCCCGGTGATGGTCCCCGCGGACTGCTCCCTGGCACTGTAGACGATCTCGAAGGAACAGACGCGCTTGTCTTCCTGCTCCACGGCATGCGGTACAAGGCACACGCCGGTGCCGTCAGGCGCCAGCCGCCAGTTGGGCGAAAGGGGAATCAGACCGCCGCAATAGGGGCAGCGGATAGTGCGGGCGAAGAGATAGCCCAAAATTTGCGTATCCGGAGCTTCCCGAGGGAAAATGCCTTCGTACAGAGGTTCTGCCTTGGCGATAAAGGCTTTTCCAATACGATCAAACTCCTGTACGACCGATTCTCCGTATAAAGGCAACTCGAGCGTTGCCTTTTCGATCAGGGAAGCGACAGGGTTGAGGTCGTTTGCAAAGGCTTTGAGTCCTAAACGCATCGCTTCCAGGGGAATGCTGCCACCGCCTGCCGTGGGGTCCAGCACAGAAGGCTCCTGTATCCCTATTCGCCGCGCTTCAAAATCCAGCCACTCTTTCTCATCCGACATCGGGGCATACGAAAAGGCACGAGCGTAGCCATAAGGGTTCAAACCAAGATTTTCCCCTGACTTTTTGGCCAGCTCAATACGCTGTTTGGCAGCCACCGGATCACCATGTATGCCCAGCGCGTGCAGGAAGCGTTCCCTGTCGGCATCCGCCGGCAACAGGGAGGCCAGGATGGCGGCCCTGGCAGCCACCAACGGACGGCGCGCCCACCAGACATGCAGGTAGTAGATGGGAGGAAGAGCCGTCATGGAGCGACGTTCTCTCATGCATTCTTCACCAAGTGCGGCAATGGGGAGCCATTCTTCGATAAGACGACGGGACATAGGGCAAACCTTTATTCGTGGGGATCAGTCAACAATAAACGCAGGGCACAGAGCACACGCCGGGGATTTTTCCGGTGCATGGCCATGCCCAGCCAGTAGGCGGCCTCTGCCGGGTTCATGGCCTCGATACGCAAGGCCACGAGCCGCATCCGCTCCGCATGGCGCATGGGGGCAAGTACGCGGCACAGCAGGCCCAGATTGAGTGCCAGCTCCTCATCCACGGCAAAGCGCTGCACCATGCCGCCAAGGGGGGCGATGCGTATCCCTGCCCTGTGGAGGCGGCGCAGGATCATGCTTTCCACCAGGGCCAGGTTCCGCCCCTTCAGGCCTGCGATCCTGACCGGCTTCGTGATGTGGGGGGTCGCGGCGCAGGGCAGCTCCCAGAGCGTCAGCTCCAGCTCGTCCTTACCGTGTGTCCGGGCCTGCAATTGATAGAGCGGCCGGGGAAAATGCGTCTCGTTCATGGGGCTATCCATGCTGTCTGGCCGTGACGCGCACAAAGGCCGTGACGCCGCCGATGCGCGTCAGTTTGGCGGTGAATTCCTCGGTGGCAGGCGGGAGCAGGCTCAGACCATCGCTAAAGCTCAGGGTGACCAGCATGGTCATGGTCTTGTCCGCGGCCGCCCGGAACTGGGCCAGCAAAAATTCCCTGATCTGCAGGGCCGCCGCGTGCGTGCCCTCAAAGGTGAGGGAAAGCGTGCTGCCGTCCCGGGTCTCCAGGCTGCTGTCCAGCTGCACCTTCTTGTCGCACTGGGTGAGCGTGCCTATGGGACCCAGCAGCACGAAGGCATCCTTGATGTCGTAGAGCGTGATCTGCATCTCGCCGATGGCAGCGAAGCCGGCCATTCTGGCATCTTCCCAGATGCGGGTCAGCGCTTCCTTGAGCAGGCCCTCGTGGGCGATCTCCCGGACAGGGCTGTCCTGCGTCCCTGCCGAGGGGGACGACGTGCAGTCCGTCGTCTCCGGCGAAGGCTGCGGCCGGTCCGTACCCCCGGTGGACGGCGTAGTGCCATCCCCGGATGTGGTGTCGGGGCGCGGGGCCACCTCCCGGGGCCAGATCCTGTTCTCCCGGGCATGGGGCGCCGTCAGGACCAGGGCCTGTTCGCTGATCTCGATCTGCGGGAAGGGATCGCCCTTGCCGCAGACAAGATCGCCGTTCTTGTAGACGAACTCTCCCTGCTCGATGCCTGTGCGCACGGCCTTGATGAGGATGCTGTCCGTCGCCAAGATGGCCAGCGCGGGGTCCCGGCGGTATTCCTCGCGCAGCCCGGCCGTGGTTATCTGGCCTTTGCGCAAGGGCGTCCGCTTGATGATGTAGAGGGGCGCATCAGGGTTGTCCCCTTCCAGACGCAATTTGTTGGCGCCCTGGAGCACCCGGATGACCTGGTTCTGGCCCGCGCCGGGATTGGCGGAGGCGTTCTGCACTTCGATGGTGGTGTGCGCCAGGTCCACAGGGCAAGCTTCCAGCTTGTTTTTGGAAGGATAGAAGACATGGCGGTAGGCCTGCTGTATGCCGAGCGCCAGTTCCTGCTCCGACTTGCGGTAGCGTTCCTGCAGCTGGCTTTTCTGATGGTCGGCAAGGTCCTGCTGCAGGGCGGGGTTGCGCATGTCTTCCAGGGCCAGGCGGCGGCGCATGAGCGCCTTCATGTCCTCCACCCGGCTCTCGTCAGCGACCACGAAAACAAGGTTGTTCCGGTTGAGGCGGATATGGCCCTCGCTGCTCTTTTCCCGGAACAGACGGCAGACGATCTCCGGCACTTCCAGACCGGAGCTGGCGCTGGAGACGGCCGTGGCCTCATAGCCCATGATGACCAGCTGGGGCTTTTCGGCATTGTCCGCCACATCGTTGGCGATGGCGGGGAAGGCGACAAGATCGAAGACCTTGCCGCTGAACGTCGTGCGGATGGTATCGTTGAGGCGCGCCCGGATATCCTGCGGGTCGATCTGCTTCTCTCGATGGTGGATCATCTGGGTGAGGTTCGGCTCCACCATGAAGCGCAGGGGCCGGTTGGGCCGCTCATCGAGGAAGGCGGATTCCTGGCGGAAACGCCGTATGGCATCGCCGATGAAGCTCAGCTCCATGCCCGGCGACAGGATGGAATAGCGCAGCTCGTTTCCCGTGGCGCCTTTCAGGCTGTCGTTGAAGGCCAGAGTGTGGAAAAAGATGCTCCGAGCCACAAAGGACGCATAGGGAGGCAGGCCCGCATAGAATTCGCTATCCATCTGTTCCGCGAGGGAGGGCGTATCCTCCGCCGCGGCCGCGATATCGGCCTTGAGCGCAGGTACGAAGGCCTGCTGGCCGAGCTTGGTGACGATCTCCTGCCGGATGGGGCTGAAGGAAAGGTCGATATGGTGCAGGTGAACCGCATAGGTCTCCGCCGGCTTCCGCTCCCACAAACGGCCGATGGTCCGCGCCAGCAGGCGCAGCATGCCGCGCACCCGCTGGAAGTTCCCCAGCGTAGAGGTCTTTTCCTTCAGGGTCGCTATCATCTCGGGATGCAGGGGAAAGCCCTCATAGAACTCTTCCCGGTGCTTCTCTTTCAGACCGAATGACGGAAGGTGGTCTTTGTTCTGCTCCCAAAGGCGGACATAGGCATCGACGACCTGCCGTGCGCCCGCATCGTCGACATGCGCAAAAAGACGACGGCGCAGGACCTTGATGGTCTCATCCTCTTCCGTGGGGTCCAGCAGGGTGGCCTTGCGGGCGGAAACGCTCTCCGCCTCCTGCATCATGTCCGCGATGATCTGGTTTTCTTGGCTGTAGGCATCACTGGCTTTCTTGTCCTTTTTGCCGATGGCCAGCGTGTACACGAGGGCGGCATTGGGCGAGGACTCCACGGCCTTGAACAGGGCCGTGAGGAAGGCCGTCAGCTGTCTGGCCGCGGAGGCCAGATCTTTGGCGCCCTGCTTGCGCAGATAGATGGAAAGCTCGTCGATCAGGATGAGCGTGGGGCGGCCGCCAAACAGCTCCTTGATGGTATCCGCGCCCGGTGCGATCCCTTTTTCATCGCTGTTGCGTATCAGCTCATAGGCGGGCCTGCCGCCGAGGGCATAGGCAAGTTCCCCCCAGGGCGTATACGCTCTGATGCCATCCCCGACCGCATGACCGTTGACAGGGTCGGCATTCTCGCCATCGAAGGCCGCCACATGGACAGGCGTGGCGGGCACGAGATCGGGAGCAAGGAATTCGTCGATATTGGTGACGCCCTGCATCCCCCGGGCCACATGCGCGAGCGCGATCAGGGCGTGCGTCTTACCACCACCATAGTTGGTATCCAGACGGAAGATAGAGGCCACCTGGGCGCTCTTTCCCCCAAGACGCAGGCATACGTTCGACAGCAGGTTGCACAGGCCCCGCGTGGGATGGGTCGTGGAAAAAAAGACCGCAGGGTCCTGGTATTCCCTGGGGGCGGTCCCTTTCAGTACCTGCGCCAGGTCCGCGGCATAATCAGCCTCTGTCAGCGTACCTTGGAGGATATCTTCTCGAGGCGTGCATATATCGAACAATCCCGGGAGCAAAGACATGGCATGATCCTTCTGGATAGGGGTGACGTCCGCAGCCTGCAGCATGCATGGGCCTGCCGGTCTGCGGCCTGCAGGTAACGTTTTTTCGTTGCCTGTGCGATTTTCGTATAGCGCAGATACGCCACCATGTCGATGCAATACCGAATCTGGCATCGGTCTTCCTCTGCGGATTGCGGACGCTCTCTTAGGAGGCATGTGCGTCTCCAAGATGGCATCCTCATGCCCTGTCAATGCAGCGAGGGGGATGAACAGGTATCACCTTAGCGAGCCTCGCTTCTAACAGGAAATATACTCTGGGCATCTCCAATATTGGATATTCCTCCCTTAACGCATTGATCAAACGCAACACTTGCCAGAAAGGAAAACCTTGTTGGCAGCGGTGATACGGGAAGGCGCAACGCAAACGCAAGACCTGAACGCAAGCGAATGGCCTGCGTATCATGCAGCGCCATGGCGACGGTGATACGGGAAGGGTGTCCACACTATGGACGCCCCGAGCATGATATCTGGTGTCATCCCTTGAAGAAAAGTAACGGGCCGGATGCTACGGAGCGCCCGGCCCATCATGTTTCAAGCTCCTACGAGGCTATTGTGGGCCATGACAGGCAAGGGGAGGAGATATCGCCGGCATTCCGGCAAAGCGGTATGCCGGGCAGGAGGGGTAGCACTCGGAATGCTATCCCTGTTAGCAAACGTCAGCACGATAACGCCCCAATGTTGAGGCGGGGGCGGAAGCGGATTCCGGCCCTCTTGTGATCCGGCATATGGGCGGCTGGTTGCGGAAATGGGAGCAGGAGGCTACCTCAAAAAAACTTTTCTCCTTGCCGGAAATCTCCTTTGCATCCCCTGCATGAGCTGGAATGAGGCAAGGTCACGAAAATAAAATGTTGGTATTTTTGTTGGTATTTCAATTTTTATTAAAAAATAACATATTGAATTAAATTAATAAATTTCATATTTTTGGTTGACGCACGACCACCATTGCATGCAAGCCCCTGATGCGAGAGCGTCAGGGGCTTTTTGCGTCTGTGGGGCCCCTGTGTCCCGCGGATAACGAAACGGGCCGTCCCGAAAGGGGCGGCCCGTTGGTGTTTCGGAGCCAGGCGGCCGGTACGGAGGCCGGTAAAAAAACAAGGGCCCGGGAGGACACGGAGAACATCCTTCCCGGACCCTTGGGAGCTGTCGTCTGCAGCCGACAGTCTCCGGGATCTTGCCTGTCTATCAGTGCTGGGGGGCACCTTCCCCGCTCAGGGCCGGGAGGAGGCATGTTCCTCCGTCGGGGGCGTGTTCTCCGTTTTCTTGCCCAGGGCCAGCAGGGCCACACCGCCGAAAAGCAGTCCCATACCTGCCAGCTCCTGCCCGCCGACAGGCTCATGCAGCAAAAAGATGCCCCAGCAGGCGGCGCCCAGCGGCTCCACCAGGGCCAGCGTGGCGGCCATGGCCGTGGGGGTGCGGCGCAGCCCGGCCAGGGTAAGGCTGAAGGCCAGGGCGGCGGTCACGACGCCCAGATACAGGGCCATCCCCATCCCCTGGGGGTGCAGCAGCCAGAGCGGCGGCGTGCAGAAATGGACGGGCAGCAGCAGGAGCCCGCTGCCCGCGCAGAGCAGGAGCATGATGTGCTCCGGCGCGTGGGTCCGGCCCAGAGGCTTGCTGAAGACGAAGTAGGCGCCGTAGCAGGCCCCCGCCAGCAGGGGCAGGAGCAGGGCGGCCGTGCTGGTGTCCTGGCTGCTGCCCAGATTGAGCAGCACGAGCCCGGCCAGGGCCAGGCCCGTGGCCGGGTACCAGATGCGGGCAGGGCGTTCGCCCAGGATGATGCGGGCCAGGATGGCGGCCATGACGGGAGAGAAGCCGATGGCCGTCACCGTGCCCACGGCGACGCCCGCCTGCTGGACGCCCCAGAAGAAAAAGACCTGGAAGCCCAGCAGGCCCAGCGTGGCGGGGATGAGCCAGCGCAACTGCCAGTGCCGCAGCCCCGCGGGCAGGGAATGCCGGCAGGCGCACCAGGCCCAGAGGGCCAGCGCCCCGATCTGCATGCGCAGGGCCCCGATGCCCAGAGGATGGTTGCCATCCGGGGCCAGGGCCTGCACGGTGCCGGTGGTGCTGAAGCACAGGGCCCGAGGATGATGCACAAAGGGCCGCCGGCCAGCAGGGAAGAGCCGCAGGAGAGCCGCCCGGGGCTCGCTGAGATGCTCATGGTACGTCAGCTCCATCTGTAAGGACGTTCGCCAGTCCGCATGAACAGGCCGGTGATATGGGTCACAAGGCTGTGCCGTCAGGCACAAGCTTGCCTGAGGGCAGCAATTTCCATGCCGCATCAGGGTGATTTGAACTATCTTCAATTATATTGGCTGCGTAAGGTTATTTTGCCTTTATCTGCGGGCCGGGAGCCCTTGGCTCAGGGCATTCATGGCCGGTGACCGATGCCGCTGTCGCGGGTCTGTCTGCAGGGATGGGCTGCATAAGGCAGATAAATCAAGGTGCTGGAGGGGGGACCGACTGAAGGGGCCTCAGGAGGGTATGGTTAGCCAAATAATCACAAGCAGGTCTTTTTTTACAGAATGTAATATAAATTTTGATATAAAAATCAAAATTTTTTTATTTTAATTATCATTTTTTAAATTAAAATAATGATTATTATTCCCTTTTTCGTGAGAAAACGGGATATTGCCCGACATAGGGAAGTTTTTCACATATGGCACGCTTATTGCTGTGCAGGGAGGGACTATAGTTTTCGCCCGGGAGTTCGCCAAAGGGTGCAACGACCAGGCTTCATGTGCATGTATGGCAGCCATAACAAGCAATCCGCAGCGGTATCAAATTCATAACGGAGAAAATGGTATGTCGGAACAGGTCAAGTTGGAAAAGTCCCTCTCGCCATTGCAGGTGTGCGCACTGGCTCTGGGCTCCATTGTCGGTTGGGGTTGCTTTGTGCTTCCCGGTGATATGTTCCTGCCCCAAGCCGGTCCTGTGGGTACCCTGCTTGGTTTCTTTGTGGGTGCCTGCCTGATCAGCTTCGTTGCTGTATGCCTCAGCTACATGGTCAAATATGCCCCTGTTGCTGGCGGTGCTTTTGCTTATGCGTATATCGGTTTTGGCCCCCGCGCCGCTTTTGTTTGCGGCTGGGCGCTGGTGATCGGCTATCTTGCCATTGTTGCTATCGACATCGCAGCCCTTTCGGTCATTTTCCGCTTCCTCTTCCCCGGTGTGTTTGAGTTCGGAGAGCTCTATTCCATCGCCGGCTGGACCGTGTATTCCGGTGAAGTCATATTGATGACGGCCGGTACCCTCTTCTTCGGTTACATCAACTACCGCGGTATCGGCTTTGCCGGCGCCCTGCAGCTGATCCTGGCCTTCATGCTGACCTTCGGCATCCTGGCCCTGTTCGGCGGCGTGCTGACCCTGGATACCGCCAGCGTGGCCAACCTGAGCCCCGCCTTCTCCGACAAGCGCAGCATGATCGCCTGCGTGCTGCTGGTCTTCGCCATCTCTCCCTTCCTGTTCGTGGGCTTCGATACCGTGCCCCAGGCTGCTGAAGAATTCGCCTTCGATCCTTCCCGTGCCCGCAACATCATGGTCGTCGCCATCTTCTGCGGCGTGCTCCTGTACGCCATGGTGATGCTCTCCGTGGGCATGGCCGTGCCGTATCCTGAACTGCTGGCCAAGCTCGACGCCCAGCGCGCCACCGGCGGCGCCTGGGGCACCGGTGAAGTGGCCACCATGGCCTTCGGTAAGTTCGGCTCCATCGTGCTGGCCGTGGCCGTGTTCGGCGCCGTGTGCACCGGTACCAACGGCTTCTTCATCGCCACCAGCCGCCTGCTGCTCAGCATGTCCCGCAGCGGCATCCTGCCCGCCTGGTTCGGTGAGATCCATCCCAAGTACCGCACCCCCTACAAGGCCATCCTGTTCACCATCATCGTCGTGCTGCTGACTCCCTTCGCCGGCCGCTCCGCCGTGGCCTGGACCGTGGACATGAGCTCCGTGGGTACCGGTATCGGCTACCTGTTCACCTGCCTGGCCGCCCGCCGCGTGATCATGGGCAGCGAAGGCGTGGACAAGAAGGGCCTCAAGCTGTTCTGCTGCGCCGTGGGTACCATCACCGCCGTCATGTGCATCCTGCTCCTGCTGGTGCCCGGTTCCCCCGCCCGCATCGGTACCGCCCCCTTCATCTGCCTGGCCGTGTGGGTCGTGCTGGGCTTCATCTTCTACTTCTCCAACAAGAAGCACTGGATCTCCCTGCCTGAAGAAAAGGTCCGTGAGAACGTGCTGGGCCGCAAGGACATCGCGGTCTTCTTCAAGAAGTAACCTCCGGCGGCTCCCCGCAAGGGGAGCCGGACACTGGCTGTCCGTTCGCCGGACCGCCTTTCATGGAAGCCGCCCTGCCCCCCGGGGCGGCTTTTTTTATCGGGCTCCCGGCCCCCTTGCCAAAACGGCATGGGGCCCCTATGCAGGAGCAGCAATCCAGATCATGCGGGACGCCGCGGCCCCGGGAAGACCGGCGGCGGGGCAGCGTCCACAGGAGGGAAGGTTATGCCCGAAGCTACGGACCTTTTTGTTTTCTTCGCCTGGATCCTGGGCGGTTTCGTTTCCGGCGTCAGCGGCATCGGCGGCGCCATGGTGGCCTTTCCCTTCCTGGCCATGCTCCTGCCGGTGCACGAGGCCATCGCCCTGACCTGCATCGTCAACATGGTCATGGACATCTGTCTGGCCAGCCTGCATTTTCGCTTCTGCCGCGTCAGCGCCCTGTGGCCCATGCTGCTGGCCTCGGTGCCCGGGTCCTTTGCCGGGCTCTACATCCTCCAGATCTGTTCCGGCCCCGTGCTGCAAGGCGCCGTGGGCCTGCTCCTGCTCTATTACGTCTACTGGCAGAAGACCTTCCGCGCCCGCGGTACCATCGCCCATCCCCGGGCGCTGGGCGCTGTGGCCGGTTTCGGCTCCGGGCTGCTGGGCACGGCCATCGCCTTCGACGGCCCGCCCGTGGGGGCCTACGGCCTGTGCATGGGCTGGGAACCGCGCGTGCTGCTGGGCACGCTGGGCGTCTTCTTCGTTCTGCGCGCCACCGTGACCCTGGTGTTGCAGGGCATGGCCGGTTTCTACACGCCCACGGTGCTCACCTGCGCCATGTACGGCGCGCCCGGCGTCATCCTAGGGACGCTTATCGCCTTCCCCGTGGTCAAGCACATCTCGCAGCAGGCCTTCCGCAAGGTGCTGCTCTGCGTCATCGCCGTGGCGGGCCTGGTCTGCCTGGTGCGGGCGCTGGGCTAGGCGCGCCTGACGGACAGGGCTGCCTTCCTTTGGGGCCGTCCGGCTGGCGGCTGCTGCCCGGCATCACGGGCTGGGCAAGCGCGGCGATGTGGCAAGGGGCCGGGGCTTGCGCAGCCCCAGGCCCCCTGCA
>ENA-UOOD01004702-UOOD01004702.1-human-gut-metagenome-genome-assembly--contig:-CS67-NODE-4702-length-10432-cov-12.407343_pt1 | contig 10432 bp, 9 predicted proteins | sample MGYA00242464_ERZ724011 | MGnify/ENA metagenome assembly ERZ724011 | reverse complement strand
ATTTTTTCCTTGCGAAATCAGCATCAAACGGTTAAAATATACATCGTTTGCATTTTGTAACCGTGTGATATGTACGGAATATAAGATTAGATCAGGAGCGATCCCTTTATGACCAAGAAACGCACGCTCGACCCCGAAATGATTGATTCTGTCGCACAAAACATGTTCTACGCCCTGCCGCTGATTAAAAAGCGCCTGCTTCACATGGATATCGTTCAGAAGGAGCACGGTACGCCCCTCTCCCATGTACAGGTGCTCGCCATGCTTCAGGATGTGGGCATGATGTCCGTTTCCGAAATTTCCCGCCGTCTCGGCATCGCCAAACCGAACATCACCCCGCTGGTGGATCGCCTGTTCGAGGCGGGCTACGTCGATCGTCAGCACGACGAGAACGACCGCCGCGTCGTGAACATCGTGCTCCTGCCCGCCGGCATGGAGAAGCTCGCTTCCATCCGCGCGACCATCTCCCGCCAGATTCAGACGCAGGCGGAGGATCTTTCCCTCTCCGAGTTCCGCGAGCTGCACGATTCGCTGGAAAGCGTCGTTCGCATCCTCTCCTCGCTGTAAGTCAACATGTACGGCCGCCGTCAGGCGGTCTTTTTTTGTCGCTCCTTCTCTTTTATAACGAACCTCTCCGCGCTTTTCTTCCCGATTTTTCCAATTTTCTTTTTCTGAACACAAAGGAGCTGTCAAGCATAAACCGAATATTTCAAGAAACAAATGTCTAAGCATTTTGGAATATGGGGCTTTGCCCCATCGCCCCACCAAAGGGCTTTCCGGTCGCCCTTTGGAAACCTTCGGGCACAAATACTTGGTTTTACTCTTGAAATATCGGTTTTATTAGCTTGACAGCCCTTACTTTTTTACTTGTTCACGTCGTCCCACGACAGGAAGCCCGGAAACATCGAACGATCCTTTGCGTCGCTCTGGCCAATGATTTCGCCTGTCTGTGCATCCACAAGCATTTGCGTATAGGCAAGGGAATTGCGCTCATCGTTTTCATAAAATTCTTCGAGCGCCGCCTGTGCGCTGGAAGCCTGCAAGCAATTCACTCGCCACATCGGCTTGACATCATAGAAAATGCTGCTGTAATCTGCATTTTGTCCCCATTCGTGATATGCACCCGGCTCACAATAAAGCACATAACCTAGGCTGATTTCGTAGATTTTTCGAACCCGGCCTTTTTTGATTTCCTGCTCAAGCGATTTTTGAATCATGTCAAATGAGCAAAGCGGCACATCTTCCGCCATGGTTTCAATGGGTAACAAATGCCGTATGCACAAATCCGACATGCAGCCCATAATGCCATCGTAACACGTGCTAGGTCTCAGGTTATCCCGAAAACCATCTTCGCGTCGGCGTTCTCCGCGTGTGTTTCGCACTACATCCAGGATATGCGCGTAAATCGTTATACCGTTCAGCTTTGGATAAAAATCCATGATCAGATAGCCCGGCGCGGCGTTCTCCGTTGTGCCCGCAAAATACCATTGGGTCAGCTGGATGCGATTTGGCGTTGTGAAATTGAAATCCTCGGGCGGATAACCAAACCTCGTCAATTCCGCTCTAATCATGTCGATCATTTCCGAATAGGTTACATCGCACATTGGAATGTAGGCTCTGTCCGGTTCGCTGATATCGTGCCAGATACCCGTAACTTTGCCATTGCCAACCTTTTTACCGTCGATCTTGCGCGGTGGTTTTCCCTTATCCGCATCTTGGCAAAGAATAAGGCCATTCACATCGTAGGTATCATCTACTTCGTCCCAGCCGCTTTCCTCCGGCGTCAAAAGCGCGTGATGAAGGTCGTAACCGACCTTCATCACGGGGATTGTCTCCACGTCCGGCGTGACGATCTCCGCGTCGATGTCAACATCGCGCCACTTGGTTTCAACCTTCGTCATCCAGCGTGCCGGAACGCTTTCGCGGAGCTGTGAAACGATTTGATACTCCTGTGCGTGAGCAGTCGCCGTCAACGTCAACGCAAAAGTCAGACCGGCTATAAACCGTTTCATGGGCGTTTCACCTCTATCCTTATTTGTTCACATCCTCCCACGTCAGAAAGCCCGGAAACATCGAGCGATCCGCCGCGTCGCTCTGCCCGATGATTTCGCCCGTCTGCGCATCCACGAGGAACTGCGTGTAGGCCACCGTGTTCCGTTCGTCATCCGTAACCGTTCCATCCGAATAGGCTTCTTCCAGTTCCTTTTGCGCGCCGGAGGCTTTCAGGCAGTTGACCCGCCACATCGGCTTGACATAGTAGAAGATGTCGGCGTAATCGTATTCGCCCGAATCGGGAACATATACGCCCGGTTCGCAATAGAAAATATAGCCCAAACTGATTTCATAGATTTTGCGAACCCGGCCTTTCTTGATCTCCTGCTCAAGCGATTTCTGAATTTCATCGAAGGCGCAGAGCGGCACATCCTCCGCCACGGTTTCAACCGGAATCGGATGCCGGAAGCACAAATCCGACAAACCGCCGCGTATTCCGTCATAGCATACGTGACTTCTCATCTTCTCCCAGAAGCCGTCCTTGCGTCGGCGTTCGCCGCGCGTGTCATGCACCGCGTCGAGAATATGCCCGTAAACCGTCACGCCCTTGACCTTGGGATAGAAACTAATATCGAAATAACCCGGAGCAGCATCTTCTTTCGTGCCCGCAAAGCACCATTGAAACAGCCTGAGTTCCGCGGGCGTTTCTAAATCGAAGTCTTCAACAGGATAACCGAATCGTTCCAATTCCGCTGAAACCATGTCGATTATTTCCGAATATGTCACATCGCACATCGGAATATACGCCCTGTCCGGTTCGCAGGTATCATACCACGCGCCCTTGGGCACGGCCATGCCGCCAACCTTCCGCCCATCTATTTTTCGCGGCGGTTTGCCCAAATCGTCATCCTGATAAATCAGCATGCCCGTCGTTTGGTAGGAATCGTCAACAATCGTCCAGCCGCTTTCCTCCGGCGTGAGCGGAGACGGGTGAAGGTCGTAACCGACCTTCACCACGGGGATTGCCTCCACGTCCGGCGTGACGATCTCCGCGTCGATGGCGACGTCGCGCCACTTGGTTTCAATCGTCGTCGTCCAGCGCGCCGGAACGCTTTCGCGGAGCTGCGAAACGGTTTGATATTCCTGCGCGGAGGCCGCCGCCGTCAGCATCCGTATCAGCGTCAGCGCGAAAGCCAACCCGGCCATCACCCTTTTCATCGCGTTTTCCTCCGCATCAATTCAGCCAGATTTCTTCTTCCTCCGTGCCCGCGCCGCTGTCATAATAGATCGGGCGCAGGGACAGGGATTCGGTGCTGCTCGGCAGGTCATAGCGCAGTTCAACATGGAATTTGCCCGTCTTGGCGTCCACGCCCCATCCGCCGTCAATCGGCTCGACGACCTGTCCGTCCGCAACCAGTTCGTAAGCGTTGATGATATCCGGCATCTGCGCGTCTTCGCCCTTCAGCATCTTGCTGTCATATTCCTTATAGGCCTCCACAAACTCGGCATTATCGAAATAGACCTGACCGGAAACATCCACGTCGGAGACGAACAGCGTCGCCTGCGCGGAATAGGCGTCGGTCGTCACGCTGCCCGCGCGGATCTCGGCCTTCTTATCCACCTTGACGGTGAACGGCACGCGGATGAATCCGCGATCCTCCGGAACACTCGCCGACGCGCGCCTGAAGTCCTTTTCGGTCTGATAATACACGCCGCCATATTCGTTGATGGACAGCACGAAGTCGAGCGTGTCGCCCACGGTCACATCCTCCGGAATTTCGACCTCCTGGAAGCCGCGCTTGGTGCATGCGTCCACCTGCTCGTCCGCGCTGTCCAGAATCATCAGATCGTGTCCGTCCGGCGTGCTCGCGCCGTCGCCGAGGCCGAAGCCGTTGAAGAGCTTATAGGCGACCTTGTGATCCTCAAACCACGCCTTTTCCTCGCCTTCGAGCGTCATGCAGTCGTTCGCGGTCTTGCCTTCCTCCACCCATGTGTAATTGAAATCGCCCGTCGGTTCGCCCTCGCCATAGGTCGCCGCCATCGGCGCGCTGCGCTTGAGCGTGTAGGAATAATACAGCTTGTGCCCGTCGCAGTACGCCTGATCGAGCGTCAGCTCAAACGTGTGGCTGTATTGCTCCGACAGCAGCTTGTCGTACATGGTGTCGCCCGTCACGGGGACGGCCGGGGTCGGCATGGCGGCGGCCTTCGTCGTTTCGTATGTGTCGGCCAGCGTCTCCAGCTTTTCCAGCCGTGCGCCGTTGTTGTTCTCCTGCGTCTGCCTGAAATGCCCGAACAGCCCCAGCCCGGCCGCCAAGGCCATGCTGCCCATCGCAATCACCATCACAATCGCAAAAACCAGCGCGGCGGAAATCTTTTTCTTCATAATCGGTTGCTCTCCTCTCACGATGCGGTTAAACATCTGCGCCTGCTGCCGCTCCGAAACGTGCAGACCGGAGAGATGAGCGTCCAGACTGTTTTGGATGTCTTTATCCCAATTCATGTTCTGCTCCTCCTTCCAGCTCGGCGCGAAGCAGTTCATACGCCTTTTTCAGTCTCCTGCTGACGGCGGGGCGGCTGACGCGCAGCGCGTCGGCCACCTCCTCCATCGTCATGCTCTGGTAGTGGTACAGAAGCACCACCTGTTTATACTTGTCCGGCAGGCTCATCACGGTCAGAAACAGCTCGCGGGAAACGCTTGTCGTCGGCAGCACGGCCTCCGGCAGCTCGTCGATCGGGCTGGTCTGGTTTCGGTGACGAAGCCACTGTGTGCGGCGGTAATCCTTGCAGGTATTGACGGCAATGCGCATCAGCCACGTCTTGGGCGAAGCGTTTTCCCGCCCCTCGAACTGGCTCATGTTTTTCCATGCCTTTGTGAACGTATCCTGCATGGCGTCCTCCGCGAGTGATTGATCGGATAGCAGGACGAAGCATGTGCGCAACACATCGTCGCTGTAACGGCTGATCCACTCCTTCAGCCGGATTTCACTTGGTACCGAAGTGAATCCCATCTTTTGTTGCCCCCTTTCACCTTATTAGACGGCAAGAAGCGCGGAAAATGTAACACAATCGGAAAATTTTTCTCCCTCATACTAATTCGCAGTTAAAATGCTTAACAGAGCGCATCAGATTTTTTGTTCTGACGAAGCCAAGTGAAGTGAGGCGTACTGGAGGTACGTTGAACGGAACGAGGCAAAGTCAGAGCGAAAAAGATGGTGCGCGGATTAAGCCATTTTAACAAGAATTAGTATCAATATCGCTTTGCTCGACAGCTTCCTCTTCGAGTGCCGTGTCCGCAAGAAAAACCCCTCCCCGACAGCACGTCGAAGAGGGGCACGGCTTAACCGGCAGCCTGATTTTCGTTTTTTTGCAGAAGCTCCGCCTTGTTATCCGGGCGGTTCTTTTCATCCGGGTGATATGTCGGCACGATCTCGGCAATCGCCTCCACCGCGCGCTCGTCGTTCTTATCCTCCACCGTCTGCAGCACCTGCATCATGTGGTCGTACTGCGCGTCGTCGATCTTATCCACGTTGGCGACGAAGATCTTCTTGTGCGCGGTTCGGGTCATCTTGTCGCGCTCGGAATCCATCAGCAGCTCCTCATAGAGCTTTTCGCCCGGGCGCAGGCCGATGATCTTGATGGGCATATCGACGTTCGGCTCGTAGCCGTAGGCACGAATCAGCTTCTTGGCCAAATCCATGATGCGCACCGGCTCGCCCATGTCCAGCACGAAGATCGAGCCGCTTTTGGCAATGCCGCCCGCCTGCAGGACCAACTGCGCCGCCTCCGGGATGGTCATAAAATACCGCGTGATATCCGGATGGGTGACGGTGACGGGGCCGCCCTTGCGAATCTGGCTTTCCATCAGCGGGATGACGCTTCCGTGGCTGCCGAGCACGTTGCCGAAGCGAACAGCCATGCACTTCATGCTCGTCTTTTCGCCGTAGCGCTGGATCAGCATTTCGGTGATGCGCTTGGTTGCGCCCATCACGTTCGTCGGGTTGACGGCCTTATCCGTAGAGAGCTGCACGAGGCGCTCCACGCCGTGCGCACTGGCGGATTCAAGCAGGTTGCGCGTACCGAACACGTTGTTTTTGATGGCCTCGGCCGGGCTGAGCTCCATCAGCGGCACATGCTTGTGCGCCGCCGCGTGGAAGACGACCTCCGGGTGATACAGGTCAAAGACCTCGTCAAGGCGGTGCTTGTCGCGAATCGAGCCGATCAGCGTGATGACCGGGCAATCCTTGCCATAGCGCTGGCGCAGATCATACATCAGCTCATACGCGCAGTTTTCGTAAATCTCAAAGATAATCAGCAGCTTCGGCTTGAACCGCATGATCTGGCGGCAGATTTCCGAACCGATGGAGCCGCCGCCGCCCGTCACCATGACGACCTTGCCGGAAAGATAACCCGCGATGGAATCGGTATCCAGCTCCACCTCCTCGCGGGAGAGGAAGTCGGAGATGTTCAGCTCGCGGATGAACGGGGTCGATTCGCCGGAGCTTTGATCCGCGTCCGTCGGCTCGGAGAGGATGCGCGTGTGGCAGTGCGTCTGGTTGCACAGCTCGAGGATTTCCTGCATGCGCTTGCCCGACCCCAGCGACGGAATGGCGACGATGATCTCCCGAATCCCGTAGCGGGAGACGAGCTTGGGGATATCCTTCGTCGAGCCGCGAACCGGCACGTTCTGAATCCTCAGCCCCTGCTTATTGCGCGCGTCGTCCACCAGAATGACCGGCTTGCCCAGCTTGCGCGGGTTTTTGTTGCAGACGTTGACGGCATACGCGCCCGCCTCGCCCGCGCCGACGATCATCACCGGCATAGCGTCGCCGAGGCTGCCGGAAATGCGGTCCTTCGAGCAGACGCGCCAGATCATCCGGCTGCCGCCGACGGCAATCGTCGCCATCAGCGCAATCAGAATCAGCACGCCGCGGAAAAGCCCCAGCGCCAGAAACTGGTTCAGCGCCAGCGTCACGCCGCAGGCAATCGCGCTCAGCAGGCAGAGCCTCGCCACATCGCGAACGCCCGCGTAGCGCCACATGATCTGATAAATGCCGCCGAACACGTAGCAGGCCATGTATACCGCGACCACCAGCGGCATCGCGGAAAACATCGTCTGCGCGTGCCGCGTCGGGATATACATTTCAAAGCGCAGTTCCATGCTCAGGTATACGGAAAGCAGAATCAGCACAATATCCAGCAGCGCCATGCCCACCTTGCGGAACCATGCGTTGTTTTTCAGCTTATTCATTCGTTGTCTCTCTCCAATAAAAGCGCGCAAAAAAGGCGCGCAGATTCTCCCAGTCTCGCTGATTGTAGATTATAGCATATTCCGCTTCCGTTTTTCAAGTAGGCGCAAACAAAACAGCCGCTTCTCTTTCGAAAAGCGGCCGTTCGTCGCGTTATTCAGCCTCCATCGGCATCATCACAGCGCCCTCGGGGCGAACCATCAGCGCGGTGCAGCTCCCCGCGCCGAAGGCGTCTTCCATCAGCTTCTTGTAATCGGCCAGACGGGCGAGCGGCACATACGCCTGAATCGTGCCGGCAAAGCCGCCGCCGTGCACGCGCTGCGCGCCGTCACCATGCAGGAAGCGGCGGCTCAGCTCAATGCCCATCGCCATCTGCTCCTCCGTCGGGCGGGCGTAGACGTTTTGCAGCAGCTTCCAGCTGCTCTCGCCGCTGCGGTTCACCGCGTCGAAGAACGCGGGCAGATCGCCGCCGCGAATCGCCGCCGCCTGCTCGAGCACGCGGGCGTTTTCATCGTAATAATGCAGCGCGCGCAGCACGGCGCGGTCGCCGCAGGCTCTGCGCACCTCGCCGATGCGGCTTTCCACCGCCTCCGGCTCGACCTCGCGCAGCACATGCTTGCCGAAGTGCGCCGCGACGGCCTCCATCTCCTTGCGGATCGCCGCGTAATCGTCGGTCAGATCGCCGTGGTCGCCGCCGGTGTTGACCACGCAGAGCGCGTAGCCCTTCGCCGCAAAATCGCAGGCGATGGCTTCCACCTTCGCGTCCTTCTCCTTGAAATCAATGGTGACCATGCCGCCCACGGAGGAGGCCATCTGATCCATCAGCCCGCACGGCTTGCCGAAGTAGACGTTTTCCACCTTCTGCGCGATGACGGCGCGGGTCTTCGCATCCACGATAAAGCCGTTGTACAGCCCATCGAGAATCGCCGCGATCAGCACCTCGAACGCCGCCGAGGAGGAAAGCCCGCTTCCGCGCAGCACGGAGCTGGAAATCGTCGCGCGGAAGCCGCCGACCTTGTAGCCCATCTCCTGCATCACGCCCGCCGTGCCGCGAATCAGCGCCAGCGTCGTGCCAAAATCCTTTTCGCGAACATCGAGGTTATCCAGCTTCACCGTGATCGGCGCAAAGCCCTCGCTGTCCACGACGATGGTGTGATCCTCCGTCGCGCTCACGCAGGCAATCGTGTCCAGATCGACCGCCGCCGCCAGCACGCGGCCGTTGTTGTGGTCGGTGTGGTTGCCGCCGATTTCCGTGCGCCCCGGCGCGGAGAAGAAGCACAGCCCGCCCTTTTGCGCGCCGAAACGCGCCTCAAACCGCTCCACCAGCTTGCCGTAACGCGCCTTTTGCAGCGCCAGCACATCCTCGCCCGCGCCGTAAAGCGTCGCCACGCGGCCGGCAAACGCCTTTGAATCCTGATACGCAGCCCACTGTTCGTTCATCTGTCGTTCCTCCGTTTCATCCGCCCTAAGACGGATGGTTTCTTTTGTTTCTATTATTGCCGTTTTTTCCTGCTTTGTCAATAGCGGGTTTATGGTTCATTTTATGAACTTTTTTCGTCAAATCGCTTGACAATTCCCTTTTGTCGGTTTATGATGATGCACGTCGTTCACTTTTTGAACCATATGAGGAGGCTGCTTCATGCCGTATACCCCCACCACGGGCGACCGCCTGCTGGCCGCCTGGCTCTCCCTCACCTCGACGCTTTGGAATAAGCGGCTTGTTTCCACCCTGACGTATAACGAGGCGCATGTCCTCGGCATCCTGCTCCGCGCGGAGGATACCGCGCGCGTATGCACCGCCACGACGCTGATCGCGCAGACGCGCCTGCTCAAGAGCCAGATGAACAAGCTGCTCACCACGCTGGAGGGCAAGGGCTTCATCTGCCGCGCGCGCAGCGAAGAAGATAAGCGCGTCGTGCTCATCCATCTGACGGACGCGGGCAGGGCGGCTTATCTGGCCGAGCACGAGCATATCGCCGGGATTCTCAGCCAGCTGATCGACACGCTGGGCGAGGATCGGGCGCGCGCGCTGACGGACGGCATCAACGAAGCCGTTTCCGCGCTGGAGCATATCGTTTAATACTAATTCGCAGTTAAAATGCTTAACAGAGCGCATCAGATTTTTTGTTCTGACGAAGCCAAGTGAAGTGAGGCGTACTGGAGGTACGTTGAACGGAACGAGGCAAAGTCAGAGCGAAAAAGATGGTGCGCGGATTAAGCCATTTTAACAAGAATTAGTATAATACCGTTTGACGAAAGGATTTTTGAGCATATGATTCGTATTATCACCGATTCCGCCGCCGATTTTTCGCAGTCGGAGCTGCAAGCGCTCTCTGTTCGCTGCGTCCCGATGACCGTCTCCTTCGGCGAGGACAGCTACACCGACGGCGTGGATCTGCCGCAGGAGATCTTCTGGCAGCGCATGGAGGCCGGTCAAAACCCGAAGACCTCCCAGCCCTCGCCGGACGCCTTTCTGCGCGAGTTTGAAGCCGCGAAGGACGCGGGCGACAGCGTGGTGTGTATTCTGATTTCCTCCGCGCTTTCGGGCACGATGCAGAGCGCGCTGATCGCCGCCGGCATGGTCGAGGATCTGGATATCGCGCTGGTGGATTCCCTCACCGCGACGGCGGGTCAGCGCCTGCTGGTGCAGGAGGCCTGCCGCCTGCGCGACGCGGGCAATGAAAGCGCGCAGGATATCGCCGCCGCCGTCCGTCAGCTCGTGCCGCGCATCCGCATCGCCGCCTGTCTGGATACGCTGAGCTATCTGGCGCGCGGCGGGCGCATCCCCAAGGCCGCGGCGGATCTGGGCAAGCTGGTCAACCTCAAGCCCCTCGTCGCCCTCAGCCCGGAAGGGCGTGTCGCTATGGCGGGCAAGGCCATCGGCCGCCACCGTGCGGGCGACGCGCTGATTAAGATGATCCAGGCCAGCCCCGTCGATCCGCGCTATCCGATTCTGCCCCTCTACACCGCCGGGCGCGAAAACTGCATCGCGTTCCTGCGGCAGGCCGCGCAGGCGGGCTATGCCTGCACGATTGACGACGCGATTTCCGTCGGGCCGACCATCGGCGCGCACGTCGGCCCCGGCGTATTCGGGCTGGCCTATGTCTCCGCGCAGGCTTGACTCCCTCAGTCACGGCTACGCCGTGCCAGCTCCCTCGAAGAGGGAGCTCTTTATCAGGTTATTTTCCGTCTAA
>ENA-UOOD01004693-UOOD01004693.1-human-gut-metagenome-genome-assembly--contig:-CS67-NODE-4693-length-10445-cov-16.744081_pt1 | contig 10445 bp, 8 predicted proteins | sample MGYA00242464_ERZ724011 | MGnify/ENA metagenome assembly ERZ724011 | reverse complement strand
CCAGCTCTCTGCCGAAAATCAGAGCCGCCACATACCAGCAGTCGAAACCGCTGACAGCCAGATAGTGGTCAACCTGCGCCAGATAGTGAGCCGGGATTTTCCCATCAGCCCACTTGTCCGCAGAAAACGGTGAAACCGTTTTGCACTCCAATCCTGCTTTCTGACCAACGATCAGACGGTCAAAGTCTGCCAGAAGCAGCGGATGTTCCTCGCTCTGGTAGATAGCGTTTGCACGGCGCACCTTAAAACCCGTTTCTTCGGAGAACCGCTGCGCCACATAATCCTCCAAATCACGACCCTGCCGCATGGCTTCGTTGTCGATATTTTCAATGGTATCGCTGATTTTATCGTGGTAAACCTGAAATGCCGAACGGTAGGGATTCAGGCCAAGGATAGCTCCGGCATCCGTGCCGGTAATGCCGCATTTGCGGTAACGGAGCCAATCTTCTTTAGGTAAATTCAATGTAGATACAAGCCTTTTCATGCAATGTTCAACCTCTCTTTCATCTGTTCTTCTACAATGGAGAAATCATATTCCACCAAGTCTTTGATAATGGTGGAAAACTCGTCTACCAAGGTACGGTCATCATCCAGCCAGAGGGCATACAGGAAATCCAGAATATTCCGCTGCACCCGGAGATGGTTCCAGAAACGCTCGTCCATCTGCTTTTCGGTGTCCAGCGTAATCAGGGCACTGACGATGGTGCTTTTCATCGTGATCTCGTATGCCGTGGTGCAAGTAGGCTTTGGAAAATCGGCTTCGATGCTATTCAGGAAATCAGAAAATTCCCGGACAGCCCGGTTGCTCACATCGTTCATACGTCCTCCTTTATGCTGCTGCCAGCACCATCTTGTAAGCCTTGTCGATCATGGGATTGCCCTCTGCGGTGCGCAGAAACAAATTTTCGTTGTAGTTGCGAGTTTTACGGATGGGATCTGCATGGGTAGCAAAGTCGGAAACAGCGTTCACGAACCGCCAGCCGTTCTTGCCAACCCATTCCAGATCAGGTGCATTGTAGTAGCGAGCCTTCAAATCTTCTTGCAAGCGCAGGTTGTTCTTCCTCTGGCCATCGGTTAAGTCATCCGTAATGGGGAAGAACTCGTTGATAAACTCCTGCACCTTGCGGTCAGACAGCTTGATGGTGGTCAGCTCATGGATGCCTTTGCCCAGTTCTGTCATATAACCGTTAGCAAGCTGCAAGGTTTCACGGGCATCCTGCACCCGGAGCAGAACATTTTCGGTATGGCGGGCAGTCCAGATGCGCTTTGCAGTACCCAGAGCCAGATTCAGGGTGTTCTGGCAGACCACACGAACCGGGGTCATAGCGACTTTTACACCAGAACTGCCATCGTGACTGTTAAAGAACACAAGATATGGGGTCACTTCATCTCCGGCGATGATGTACTTCTCCGGCAGCTTTGCCAGCATCCAGACTTTTTTGCCGCCCTGCAAAGAACCGGCAGTTTCATAAGTAACGCCTTCACCCAGCAGGTCATCGGTGAACTGGAACGCTTCTTCGTTCTGCACAATGCGGTAGCGGTCAGACACCACACCCAGAACAGCATCATCGGTGCTGCGGACATTGGCACGATAGCCGGGAATCATGGCACCAATGCCGGAATAGATATTGCGACTTTCCACCTGCCAATTCAGACCAGCCAGTTCCAGAGCTTCACGGCTTGCAGGGGCATCCATCACGATACGGCCAAGGCCGTGCCAAGGGGTTTCACGGACAGAGAACATGGTTTCAACATTTGCGGACATAGTAAAGGCTCCTTTTTGATTTGTTTTCGTTAGTTTTTCTTTTCGACTTCTTCAGCGATCAGCACGAGGACTTCAACAAGAACCGTGCCAAGTTTCTGAATGAGCTCAGGTAAAAAGTTCATGGAAACATCTCCTTTCTGCGCGGATGCGGCTTAGAACGAAACTGTAATAGTGATGATGACAACGATGATACGGAACAACACGAAAAATCACCTCCAGACATAAAAATAGCCCCTGAGTCTTTCGGCTCAGAGGTTTCGGATCACGATTATATTATCTGGGTGAGATTTTTTGGATTACAGTATGCAGAACATGAGGACAATCTGAGAACATTGGATGTATTGAGGAAAAAACCGCCCATTGAGAAACTTTCTCGATGAGCGGCCATAATCTTTTTTGTTGTGTGGGCTGGACAGAGGAGAACACTCACCCTTTACTCACCCTTTTGCCATGAAGATGCAGTAGGATGCACAAATTTACATAGAAACGAAAATGACATAGCAACGATGAATATTAGGATGTATGAAGTGGTATCAGGATACATTGCAGGTGGTGCAAACTCCGATACCTAACTTCATATAAAATACGCTCCTTACACGTTTTTTGACATAACGATACATTTACCATTATACGCGATGAACCCCGCCAGCGCAAGGGGGCAGGGCACGGAAATCAATTTTTGCGGCTTGAACCGGGACAAGAGCCTTTTCCCCTCGGGCAATCCGGCGCGCAGCGCCTGAAAAAGGCTCCCCAGCCACTTTCTTCCGGACTTTACAAAAAAAGGAAATAAAACAAAGAGAGCATCAAAATGTAAACGTTTTCGGCCACATTACTAAAAAATACAACATGGAATATAAACAAAACCCCGGTAAAACCCGTTGACACCCCGGGGGGGGGGGGTATGCTATACTATTGTCGACAAAACTAATGCGTCAATCTTTAAAAATATTGGGCAATTTTTTGGCAAACTTGTCGAAAGGCAAGGACGCAAAGCCATAGGGGCTAAGGTTCGGGGCATTTCCCGGATGATGCCAGCCGGTTGCTTCCGGTTTTTTTGCGGAAATACTCTGCATACCGGAATCGTCCAAAACCGCAGGTGTGTTCTTTTTAAGGGCACGCCGGATTTTGCTCGTATCATCAAAGCTGCCCACAAGGTCGGGCGGCTTTTTTTATTGTTCCAACGGAAAGGGAGCGTGGAGCCCATGGAGAACAAAAACACAAGCAGAGTGGTCATCGGGGTGCTGGTGGTACTGGTGCTGCTGCTGGGCGGCTACATCGCAGTGTCCGGCGCGGCACGGGGCGGCAAGTCCGCTGCCACGGCCAACGGCGCGTCCGAAGCAGCCGCGCTGCCCATGGAGAACTATCAGGCGCAGTACGTCAAGCCGGAGACCCCCATCGACCGCAGCAAAAACGTCACCCTGCCGGGCTGGGGCGGCTTTACCATCCCCGCAAAGACCAAAAAGATCACGCAGGGGTTCGAGTTCCATAACCCAGCCGAGAACCTTTGGTACGAGGACTGGGTAAGCCTTGACGGCACCCAGCTGGAAAAGCTGGTGGTGGACAGCGGCCAGACCGCAGAGCTGAGCCATTACCTGCGCTTGGCGGGCATTCAGGCCGAGGTAACAAAGGTGCTGGACGCCGACCCCGCTTATTTTGACATCCAAAAGACCGACGACGGGGTGTACACCATCGAGGCCATCAAGGGCTATAAGGGCGAAAAGACCCTGACCGTGCAGGCCGATGACGGCAAGCAGTACACCCTTACCCTGACCGGCAAGGAGGAGTGCTACTACATGACCTTTGGGCTGTACTTAGAGGACGGCGACGAGCTGCTGTTCCAGTCCGGCCTTGTAGCGCCCGGGTTGTATGTGCAAAAGATGGAGATGACCCGCGCCCTTGCCCCCGGCGAGTACCCGGCCTATGTGGTGTGCCAGCCCTATCTTTCGGACCGCACCACCAAGACCAACAGCGGCGTTGTAAAGCTGACACTGACCGTGGGCTGAGCCCCCTTGCGGTGGGCAAAACCGGCAGTGTTGACAATAAAAAAGAACTGAATTGGGGATCAACAAACCATATGGTGTGAAAGGAGTAGGCAAATCCAAGGCTGACCGTCAGCTGCGGGCCCCATTGCCGAATATTGATTATGAAGTTAACGAAAAAGGCCGCCGCCCTGCTCCTTGCAGCCTCTCTGGCGGTGTCCGTCTGCGCGACCCCGGTGTTTGCGGATGACTCTGCGACTACGCCTTCGTTGCCCGGCACGGAGGCTACTGGCGCTGATGGCTTGACCACCAAGGTTGTTTACGATGTTACGGGAGGATACACTTGGTCTGTTCCGGCTACCATTGACTTTGGTAAGGATGCTGGCGGTGGGGCTCAGAAACGCACTGTCAATGCGACTGAAACTGCAGAGAAAGAAAGCATAAAGGCAACTGATACTGCCGGTACTGCACCCAAGGTTTTTGTTACCAAGAACGTTATTGCCCCGGGTAAAACCCTGAAGATCAACCTGAAAGCTCAGGATGGAAACGCGTTCGAGGTCAAGACCAGCAAAGACGGTAAGGAAGCAACGCTTAGCTACAAAGTTAAGACCACTGCTGAGACAATCGATGGCACTCTGACGACACCTTATACCGCAAAGATCGTGGATGCAGTAAACGGCACTGATATTCTGGCTTTGAAGGCTGGTAAGAATACCGGCGACGTTGCGCTGGAGTTTGTGCTGACGACCGCACCTTCAAAGGCTGAAATTGCCGGCCACTACGAGGGAAATGTCGTCTTTGTCGCTGACGCTACCACCTAACCCCCGCACCTAAACCTGAATCATACCTGAGCCCAAAGGGGAGACGGGAGATGTTCCCTCTCCCTTTTTTGATTTTTGCGGCAAAAAACAGCCACCCCACACAAGGAGGATACACCATGAAGCATTGTGCAAAAAAACTGCTGGGCCTTGCGTTTGCGCTGGCTCTGTGCCTTGCAGTGGGTGGAACGGCCTTTGCCGCCCAAGCGCCGGAATTTGCCGATGTGCCCGCCGCCCTGCCGGAGCAGGAAATGCTTGCCTACGAGCCGAATGTTGCCATGGCAGAGGACACCACCACCATCGGTGATATTGCAACCAATGGCTATCAGGTGACCATCCCCACTACCGTGACGGTGGAGAGCGGGGAGAATAAGGGTGAGCTGGAAGTTAATGCAAAGCTGAAGCAGTACCGCACGTTGAATATCGGCATTGAATCGCCAAATAATTGGAAACTGAAATATGACGCAAAGGGTGCAGCCATTGCAAATGCGCCCACGGTGGAGTATACGCTGAAAAATAAAATTGAAGCTGGTGGGGAACACACGCCCGGAGGAATGTGGCATTATGATGAAAGCACGCATGAAATTATGTATGCAACATCCGCTGTTACGGACTTTCACACAGCAACCATCCCCCTTTCTGTCAACGTGACAGACCCCAGCCAAGCTACCATGAGCGGTACTTACTCCGATACGCTTACCTTTACTTTTGATTTGGTAAAACAGTGCGTTACCTATACCATCAACGTGTATGAGCAGAAGCTGGAAATCAACAACAGGAATAATACGCCCCATGTTACGGCAACGAACCGGGTCGATGACGCCACCGGGCAGCTGACAGACGCAAATTCTAAGCCTAAGGAAACCTATGTTTTGGAGTACGGCTGTGCAAATGCGTGGGGAATGCCTTTGGAAACTGCTGTTACTTCTGAGGTATGGACGCGCCCCCGACCTGACGGAACAGAGGGGGAGGAAGATACCCGCTGCTGGGAGGATTTGTCGCGCACCCTGACCCCCAAAGCGGATTTTGAAGCAAACCATAAAACCCAGACCATCAACCTGAACCTTGTGCGCAAGTGGTACTGGCTGGATGTGAACGGCATTGTTGGCTATGATGGAACTCTTAAACACAAGACAGACGGCAACCAGTTAGCGGCAGATGGAGTTGGCTGTTATCTGGACATCCACGTTTCTGTGGATGAGAAAAACAGTTGGTCGGAATGGTTCAGTTATAAGAACGGTGACGACTACTGGGGTACTTTCCCGTATGGAACGAACTTTGAAATTGGCTTCTACAACCCCAAGCCGGGCTACCTCTACGATACAGACGAAGAAGGAAACGTGAAGGTCATTGCAAACGGCAACGATGATTGCACCACAGAGGATAGAACGGTCGATGGTAAGGCGTACAAAATCTTTGAAGGTCAGCTGATAGATGAACCGCAGGAGGCGGATACAAGACCTACGGGTGGCGACGGCAACTTCCATGCCCCGGGCAACTACCAGCGCTACTGCTTTAACCCCTGCTTCCGGAACGACACGATTATTTACCATGAAAACAATGGCACTGAGGACAGTGTGACCAAAGAGTACAAGGAGACCGATGTGCTCCCGGAGTACGATGCCTTGTTTAACGGTAGTACGCACGCCGATATGAAGTTTGCGGGATGGAGCACAAAGCAAAAACCCACCAGCAAAACCGAACTCTACCAGCCCGGAACGCCGGTAACGCAGGTCAATTGGGGAACTACGGCTACCCCCAAACATTTTTACGCCATTTGGGGCTATGATATCACCGTGCAGTTTGAGGACGAAAAGGGCTACTCCACGAACGATGGTACGGGCCCCGTTGCCACGCTTGGCGGTACGATGGATGGTTACTCTTTTACCCTCGAAAAACAAGTGGTAGCAGATGACGCAGACTGGACGCTGGATTTGACCGACCCTAAGGTAACGGAAGCAATTGATAAGGCAACCACGGAAGCAAAACGTGCCGCAGGGGATAACCGTGCCACAACCACCAGCGATGATGTCTGGAAGACAGACATTGAGTACAAGCTCAGCGCAGCGGAGGTGAAAAATGGTAAACCGCTGGTCATCAAGCGCAGGCGCTATTTGCTGTCGGTCATCAGCGCTTTGACGGATACGGGCAGTGTTCTGAAGGTTGGTAAAAACCCCGAGATAGATGAATACGGGACGTTCAAAATCATAGTAAACGGTGGCAGCATCCCGCACTTAAGCAATAATGATACGTCTTTTTACCAGCAAGGCTTGAATTATGGTGCAAGCTATACGGTTAGCGACCCAAAACCGTTGAATGACACTTTTGTATATTCTGATTATGTTATTTTGCAGTCTCTTGCAGCCGGGAATAAACTGGGATCGGAAGTGACGCAGGATAACATAGAAAAAACTACAAGCTATAGTAGCCATGTAACGGGAAAAAAGAACAATGTTCACTATTACAAGCCGGGCGATTTAGACCCAGAGCCTGTTTACACAGGCGACCCTGTCCGGGTGGCGTTTTGGGAGAAAACCACCACCGCCACCCCCGGCCCGAACCGAGCCCCGGCGAAGAAAGCCCTGACCCTGCGCTACCACGCAAACTTTGATCCGATGGAGGAGGTTGCTCTTGACCTTGACCCCAACCCCCTGCTGGAGGATATGGACGATACCTTTGGCTTTGACCCCGATCCCCTGCCGGAGGACGTAGACGATGCCCTTGAGGAAGCGGTAAAGACCGTGCGCTACCAGCCCGGCGAGGATGTTGTCCTGCGCAACTGTATGTTTAAGCGCGGCGGCTACGTTTTTGTGGGCTGGAACACAGAACCGGACGGCACAGGCAAAAAGTACGAGGTGAACGGCGTGCCCATAACCGACTGGGCAGCGGGCGATACAGTAGACCTTTACGCCCAGTGGAAAAAGCCCGAACACCTGAAGCCTGTGGTAGACAACGAACCCTTTGTCCCGACTGACCCCGATACCCCGCCGGAGTGGGTAGACGATGGTTTTGACGCTGACTTTGGCGCAGACCCTGACCCCTTGCCGGAGGGCATGGATGATGCCTTTGGCGTAGACCCCGCCGCCCAGCCGGAGGCGCTGGACGATGCCTTTGGCATAGACCCCGACCCCCTGCCGGAGGAACTGGACGACGCCTTTGGCGTGTAGACCCCGACCCGGCAGAAGAACCGTAACAAAAGCCCCTTGGCGCGGCAGCGCCAAGGGGCTTTTTGCCGCCGTGCGGGCAGAAATGTGAAAAAAACTACACTTCCTTCTTTATTTTGTCATAACTGTCCCGTATAATAGAAAGGAAAGAGCCTGTCAAAACGCCCGGAAGGGCTGAAGATACAGCAAAAACCTGCATAAAAGGGGAGGAAAACACTTATGGCAAACGAAAAGATCCTTGTGGTGGACGACGACGCCAACATCTGCGAGCTGCTGCGGCTGTACCTGACCAAGGAGGGCTATCAGGTCACGGTGGCAAACGATGGCGAAGAAGGGCTGGAAAAGTTCAACGCGGTCAAGCCGGACATGGTGCTGCTGGACGTGATGATGCCCCGCATGGACGGCCTTGAGGTCTGCCGCCGCATCCGCAAGGCGGGCAACACCCCGGTGATGATGCTTACCGCCAAGGGCGAGACCTTTGACAAGGTGCTGGGCTTGGAGCTTGGCGCAGACGATTACATGGTCAAGCCCTTTGACGCAAAAGAAGTGGTGGCACGCATCAAGGCGGTGCTGCGCCGCTGCCAGACTACCTCCGCTGCCGCCGAGAGCACCGAGGGCGTCATCGAGTTCGACAACCTGCGGCTGGATATGAACAGCTATGAACTGCGGGTCAAGGGCAAGGTGGTGGAGGCTCCTCCCAAGGAACTGGAACTGCTGAACTGTCTGGCCTCCCACCCCAACCGCGTGTACACCCGCGACCAGCTGCTGGACGAGGTGTGGGGCTTTGAGTACTACGGCGACAGCCGCACCATTGATGTCCACGTCAAGCGTCTGCGCGAAAAGCTGGCCGGGGCTTCCGATAAGTGGGAGCTGAAAACCGTCTGGGGCGTGGGCTATAAGTTCGAGGTGCGTCAGTAATGCGTAAAAGTATCTCCACAGCCTTTTTCTCCATGGTGTCCACCCTGATGGTGCTGGGCATCGTGCTGATGGGCTGCTCGGAGTGGGTGCTGTTCAAGAATTATTTTGCGAAGGATCGCTACGAAACACTGGATCAGGTGGTAAATGTCGCCAAGCGCACCGCAGAGTATCTGGTAAACAGCGAGACCATGCCGCAGGGCGCAGAGCTGGACGCTTTGAACACCAAGCTGGAGATCATCGGCGAGAGCGCCGAGGCCTATCTGTTTTTCACCGACCGACAGGGCAATGTGCTCATCGCCTCCGACCCGGACAAGCTTACCACCACCACCGTGCCGCTGGATATCTGCCAGCGCGCCAACGCAGTGGCTGACCCGGACGCCCGGCACTACCACGCTTTCGGCGATTTGGGCGGTGCCCTGACCGAAAAAAGCTATATCGCGGCGGTGGAGACCATCGACGACCAGAGCCTGTTCAGCGGCTGGCTGTTTTTGTGCTCCTCCGGCGCGCAGCTCACCGACTTTAAACAGCAGTTCTGGTCAAACTTCCTCATGTCTGCCTGCGTAATGCTGCTGTGCGCCAGTGTGCTGACCCGCCTGCTGATGCGTCAGCTCACCGACCCGCTGCAGAAGGTGACCGATGCCGCCCAGCGCTTTGGCGGCGGCGACCTCTCCGTCCGCGTGGAGGGCGTGGAGGGCGATGGCGAGGTGGCAGACCTTGCCCGCACCTTCAACCAGATGGCGGAGAACATCCAGTCCAACGATAACTCCCGGGGTCAGTTCATGGGCAACATCGCCCACGAGCTGCGCACCCCCATGACCACCATCAAGGGCTTTGTGGACGGCATTCTGGACGGCACCATCCCGCCCGAGATGCAGAACCACTACCTGCAGCTGGTCAGCGAGGAGACCGGCCGTCTGGCACGGCTCATCCAGAATATGCTGGATCTCTCCAAGCTGGAAAGCGGCGAGTATCAGGTGAACGCCCGGATGTTCAATATCTGGGAGACCCTGACCGGCGTGGCACTGGCAGCAGAGCAGCGCATCAATGACGGCATGATCGAGCTGGAAGGCCTGACCATGGATGAAAAGGTGCTGGTCTATGCCGACCCCGACCTGATCCATCAGGTGGCGTATAACCTGCTGGACAACGCCATCAAGTTCACCCCGGCGGGCGGCACCATCCGCTTCAGCGTGGAAAAGCTGGGGCCCGAGGCCGAGATCTCCATCTGGAACTCCGGGCAGGGCATCAGCCCGGAGGCGCTGCCCTATGTGTTCGAGCGGTTCTATAAAGAGGACCGCTCCCGCGGCCTGCACGCCCGCGGCTCCGGCCTTGGGCTGAACATCTGCAAGGTGCTGGTCAATCTGTCCGGCGGGCAGATCCGCGTGGAGAGCCAGCAGGGCGAGTGGTGCCGCTTTGTATTCACCCTGCCCACCTGTTCCCCCAACCCCGGCGGCATGAAGCGCCTGCCGGACGCCGCCGGGCAGCCCGGCGCAGTGGAGGACCCCGCCAGCATGAAGCCGGTAGAATAAGACCCCGCAGCCAGACTGCCCCGCCCGGGCGGTCTGGCTGCTTTGGCGTTGTTGGAATAAAAATCCTGCTTACCGCTGTGACCCCCTCTTGTGAAAATGCGTTTGGAGCACTCCGCAGAGTGCGACAAACGCGGAATTAAAAATCTATTTTCCGCTGAATATGGCCAGAGCAACGCGGAGGCCATTCCAAATCGTCCTGCTTCAAAGAAAGCTGCTGCAAAGAAAGCTGCTGCAAAATGGCAAGCCTTCGGCGGCAGCTGCGCGGCACATGG
>ENA-UOOD01004688-UOOD01004688.1-human-gut-metagenome-genome-assembly--contig:-CS67-NODE-4688-length-10453-cov-5.962493_pt1 | contig 10453 bp, 9 predicted proteins | sample MGYA00242464_ERZ724011 | MGnify/ENA metagenome assembly ERZ724011 | reverse complement strand
TTTTAGCTTGCTGATTTTTCATGACATTGTCTACAACTTCAATGGTAGCGTTAACAGCTACAGATTTAACTATATTTCCAAATAAGCTCATTTAAATTCACCTGCTTTTTAGATGCTCTGTGCAATCATGTCAACTAATTCCATTTGTATTTTGTACATCACTTATTTTAATAAGATACTTCATTACAACGCTCGTTAATTCAATAACATATTCTATTTCGTTGCTGTTTACTGCGTCATTATGTTTTACATGGTTATTTTGAAACTTGGTGTAATAATCTATTATTTTCAACACCATATTTTTCAATTCTTCAGATGCACCTTTAGACTTTAACATACTTCCCAAATCGGCAATCTGATTTTCTAAACTCCTATTATTAGACAGTAGATCTTTTACTAATAATTCAAACGAAAGTCTCATATCATCAAGAGTATTTCTTTCAAATATTCCACCTTCATATTTAGCTAGAGCACTTTCATACTGTTTTAATGATGTAGGATGATTACCTAACCAGTGTATTGTTTTCTGAATAAGCTCAGTTTCGCTTATTTTCTCTGTTGCCAGATTTCCATATCTGGTATACAATAGCTGCTTTACTTTATGTGCCTTATCATTGTTGCTAAACTCCGGTAATTCCGAAAGTTCTTTTATTATTTTAAATTGTTCAGAAGCTTCAAATATACGAAGGTTTTCTTTTAAGGCAGTTCTTTTATTTTTCGCTTCAAATGGATATGAACCATGTGGAATAGCACGATTAAAATCAATAGCATAAGAATTGCAATATTCAACAATCTGCATTCCTGATAACCCTCTATTTGTTTCAGCCAGTACATCACAAGCATAATTTAAGAATGTATCATCTATTTTTTCCATTCGCTACATTTCCTCCATTTTTTCAATTTTTAGTTTCTGTTCTGCAATCTAGTGGACAAGTTTTTTTTCACAAACTGTATCCATATCCATCCCTGTATTGCAAGATTGATTTTTGCCTCTGTCTGTCATGCAGTATGGTAAATAACCGCTTGCCTGAAAAGTTTATTTTTCACTATACCTTGTACAAAACGCCCGCTTTCTCAGAAAAACGCACTCATTTTTCCCATTTTCCCATTTTTCCCGCAAGAGAGGGGTACCCCAAAAATGCTACGCACTTTAACCAGGTCACGATCAAATCCGCTTTGAACTCCCGAAAAATCAGGCAAAATTTGTAAAAGAAAAACCACGTAACCACGCTATATAACGTGATTACGTGGTTTTCGTAACCTTTCCGATTACGTGTTTTTATGTGGTGGAGGCGATGCGTGACTATCTTTTTTTGCGTATTTTCAAGATTTCGGAAGTGCGACACCACGCAGATGCGTGGTTTTTCGCTATCAAGATCTTTAAAAAATTGTTGTAGATGAATTCTTCATACTCTACTTTGGATCGTTTTTATATAGTATATCGTATGGGGATGTTAAGTAGCACAGCATTTTTCAAATCAGATTAAAAACTCTTTTTTAAGGTAAACAACGTTATACCATCGACATTCTCGTTCTGTAGTTCGTAGACTTCATCTATGTTTAAAAGCAATCCAGTAGGATTTCTTCCGATAATGATATATTGGTTGTTTCCGTCAAAAGCAATGTAACTCCGCATTGCATCATCTAAGAGGATATCAGCATTGTCAATGATAATCAGCTTTCCTTTGGAGCGTTTTATAGAACTCTTATATGATTTATTCCAATCCAGATAATTGAAGCACTTTATACGTTTATCTTCTGCAGATAGTTCCTTCAAAAAAGAAAATACTGCTGACTTTCCAGTTCCAGAATCGCCGCACAGAAAAGTAATGTTGTTTTCGAGCTGAAAATCTACTTGAAAAGATGTGTGTCTCGTTTTTATGCCGTTTGTGACAACTGGTTTAATCTTCATTCATCCACCACTCCTTCAAAGCTTCGTAGGAATCTATTTCTCGTGTGCCATACTTGTCACAAACATTGACACTTTTCATTTCAAAAGAGATAAATGGGTAACTACAGTATACATTACCATCTGGAAGCGAATATATTACATCAAGTGCATTATCACCGCATTCGCATATATCAAAAATACGATCTAGATGGTATATAATATTTAGGGCTGTTTTGCATCCAGTGGAAAGTTTGTCAATATTCAAAGCCGTGTTATCGAATCTGGAATTGAATGTATACTTACTCAGCATGATAGAATCATCAATTCTTTTTATAATCTCAACAGCCCTGCTATCCAGGATATTTGCGGTATATTTATTGAAGTAAATGTCATTTAAATGAATCAACTGCATATTATTTGGAATTGCTTTTCTCTGATAAATCGTTATCATTTACAGCCCCACCTCCTGAAATGCCGCTTGCAGGATAGAATGATTTACCATCTGTTCTATCTTTTCAGAAACTGACAATCTCTTATCGTCTAAACCACATAAATCGTTTTCCTGTCTGTCGTCCCATTCGCAACAACTATTGACAAAACAAAATCCAACTTGCTTTTTATTTGTTTCAAATCCTGTGTTCCTTGTTATTTCTGTAAGAAGCTTTGCCACAATTTTCTCTGTATTCATTTTACTTTGATATTGGTACACAGATTTAAATAAACTTAACTCATCTGCAGTTCCGCCATCACTTATGAGTTTTACCAATTTTTCTCTTGCCTCTAGTTTATCTTTACGTTGCTCTTTTAAATCATCATTTTCCGCAAACACCCACTTCTCCAGAAATTCAAATGACAGAAGAGAAAACTCAAAAGAATGTATTTTTATCACTTTAATATTATTTTTGCCAATTATACTTCTTTTTAATCGTTCCAATTCACGGAGAACATCTTGATTGTCTAATACAGTATCAACAATTACATAATATAAATTATTATCATCACTAATTTGTCTTATCGCTTTGTTTAAACGTGTATTGCTGTTTTTAGTTTCTACAATAAATTCTGGATACATAATTTTAAATACTGTATTCCAAAAAGCATATCCAGAGCCACTATCTTCACACCACACATATGTACTCATATATTATATCTCCCCTTTCCAAATTACTTACTTTGTTTCTAAAACGATGTGCCACCACACCATGTTTGCAATTATTATAGCACATAAAATTGAATAATTCAATAGGATAATTTGCAGCAATTTCAATTACAGTATTGGCATAGAAAATTGACAGTCCCGAACGTCACCACTATCTGATTTCGCATATTTTCAGAGCAACGTCAAGCATCCGCATCAATCTTTTTCAGCAGAAGAAAAACACCCTCTATGACTCCATTTCAGAATCGATTGGCTGCCACAAAAGGTGCTGTTTTTGCTTTTTCTCGTTTTTCTTATATTTCCATAACTATTATATTTATATTATTTTATATATGATATAAGATAATATTAAAATATATAAATATATAGATGATTGCCCTCTTATGAGGGCTGTCAGCAGAGGAGCGTTAGCGAGTGTAATGCTGGCATTGCTCGATGCAATTGGGCTGCACGGCAGTGCATGAGGGAAAGCAATGTTTATTTCCTTGTGATGTAACAATGAAAAGTACCTCCTTGTTTATACAGATCAATTCCTGTAATTTGCCTTATACCTTTTGTGAGCAGATCGGCAAGGAGATTCGGGATATTTCTGATGAAATTCCTTTTGAAATTCCGGAGAGCTGGGAGTGGGTTAGACTTGGTTTTATTGGAGATTGGGGATCAGGTGCAACACCCAGCCGTACAAATAAAGAATATTATGATGGTAATATTCCATGGCTAAAAACTGGTGACTTAAATGACGGTATTATAACCAATATTCCTGAAAAAATAACAGAACTTGCTTTAGAAAAAACATCAGTAAGATTAAATCCAGTAGGTTCTGTATTAATTGCTATGTATGGTGCGACGATAGGAAAACTTGGAATACTTAATATACCAGCAACAACTAATCAAGCCTGTTGTGCATGTTTACCTATTCTCATAAATAACAACTATCTATTCTATTTCTTAATGTCACATAAGGAATCATTTACCAAAAAAGCTGAGGGTGGAGCTCAGCCAAACATATCAAAAGAAAAAATTATTTCAACTTTATTTCCTCTTCCACCCCTCGCCGAACAAAAACGTATCGTAGAAAAAATAGAACAACTCCTTCCATTCATCGAAAAATATGAGCAGGCGGAAACCCAGCTCACCACGCTTAACACCACATTCCCCGAAATGCTGAAAAAGTCTATCCTGCAAGAAGCGGTGCAGGGTAAGCTCGTTCCGCAGAACCCCGATGATGGGCCTGCAAGCGTGCTTTTGGAGCGTATCAGAGCAGAAAAGCAAAAGCTTATTAAAGCTGGAAAGATTAAGAAAAGCAAGCACGAATCCGTCATCATTACAAGGGATAAAATTCCTTATGAGATTTTGGACGGAAAAGAACGCTGTATTGCCGATGAAGTGCCGTTTGAGATTCCGGAGAGTTGGTGTTGGTGTAGATGGGGCAATCTGTCTGAATCTATACAGTATGGTTATAATGCTCCTGCAAAAGAGCACGGACGAATAAAAATGGTTCGTATTAGTGACATACAAGATAATGCAGTTTTATGGGATACCGTTCCTTTTTGCAATATTGATGAAAAAAGTATTGAGACATATCTGTTGAAACCAAATGATATACTTTTTGCGAGGACAGGCGGAACAGTTGGAAAATCTTACCTTGTGAGAAATGTGCCAGAAGATGCTATATATGCTGGATACTTAATAAGAACAAGATATAGTGCTAATTTACTGCCTGAATATTTGAAATTCTTTATGGAAAGTGAATTATATTGGTTTCAATTAAGAAATGGTACAATAGCTACAGCTCAGCCGAATTGTAATGGAAAAACACTTGCTAATATGCTTGTCCCTATTCCACCTTTTGCCGAGCAAAAAAGGATTGTTGCAAAAATAGAAGAACTTATGCAATACTGCGACAAACTGAAATAAATCAAGGGCATACACTCAAAACGAGAGTATGCCCTTTGTGTTACCAATCAATAATATCGTCTACGATCTCACGCTGTTCCGTGGCGGTCTTACGCAGATAAATGCGAGTAGTTTCAATGCTTTCATGCCCCATGAGATCGGCAAGAAAAGCGATGTCGTTACATTTTGCAAGAAAGCTTTTTGCAAAACGATGACGAAATGAATGGGGATAAACCACTTTCGGATCAATGCCATACTTGACCGCATACTTCTTCAACTCTCCTGAAATTCCCCTTGTTGTGATGCGATCGCCACGTTTGTTCAGGAAAAGAAATCCGGAGTCTTGTCTTTTACTACCAAGCCATTGCGATGCCTCTTCTTGCAATGTGGCAGGAATGTAGATTCTGCGAAGCTTACCGCCCTTAGAATACAAGTCCAGATAGCCGAGTTTGACATGTTCAACTTTGATCTGAATAAGTTCACTCACTCTCGCACCTGTAGCAGCGAGAAAACGGATTACGAAGTACCAGAACATCTCACCGTCATCTTTGAGAGATTTCTTGAAATACTCGTAATCCGCTTCGCTAATCACATTTTCGAGAAATGGTTTTTGCTGCACTTTAACAAAGGTCAATTTCCACTTCTCCTTGCCCACACTTTCGAGATAGCAGTTCATCCCACGGAGACGAAGATTTACTGTCTGTGGTTTGAAGTTGTCCACCAACCATACCTTATAAGCCGTAAGATTTTTCTTGGTTACAGTTCCATACTTGTCGCTGAACTGCCTGAAAGCGAATAGATAGGCTGACTTTGAGTTTTCGGACAGATTCGTTTTGTCCAAATATGCTTTAAATGTGTCAATCATATCGAAAGACCTCCTTTCGATATGATTATATCACTTTATTTTGACATGCTGTTGATCATAGGTATAAGTTCCTCTATCTTTTCTACGATGCGTTTTTGTTCGGCGAGGGGCGGCAACGGAATAAAAAATTCTTCCAAGCATTTTGCTGCAAGATTTGGTTGTACTGTTCCATTATCATATTTTTTGATTTCTGTAAAAAATAAAGGAGAATCAAGGTATAGCATTAAATAACTAGCAAAAACATTAGAATGGCAATAAGAACGCATAATTACCAAAGAAGATGCTATCGCACCTCTATCAAGCTGACATCTTGCATGTTTACCTAATGAGCCTCGAATACATACTACTATGTCATCTTTAATCAGCTTACCATTATTTAAAAGATTATATTGTGTCTCATCAACGCACAGCAATTTGTCATCTTCCACAACTTTTGTTCCGTCCAAATTTATTGCACTTATAAATGGAATTCCATGTTTTTTTAGCTTATCTTTTGATGGATAATTTTTTCCTCTATCCCCATTTAAAATTGAATATAAATGAGAAAGCCTACACCAACACCAACTCTCCGGAATCTCAAACGGCACGTCATCAGCAATACACCGTTCTTTTCCGTCCACGATCTCATAAGGAATTTTATCCCTTGTAATGATGACGGATTCGTGCTTGCTTTTCTTAATCTTTCCAGCTTTAATAAGCTTTTGCTTTTCTGCTCTGATACGCTCCAAAAGCACGCTTGCAGGCCCATCATCGGGGTTCTGCGGAACGAGCTTACCCTGCACCGCTTCTTGCAGGATAGACTTTTTCAGCATTTCGGGGAATGTGGTGTTAAGCGTGGTGAGCTGGGTTTCCGCCTGCTCATATTTTTCTATGAATGGAAGGAGTTGTTCTATCTTTTCTACGATGCGTCTTTGTTCAGCGAGGGGCGGGAGAGGAATGAATAAACTTCCAAGTGCATTAGTAGATAAGCCTTGAATTCCTATTCCTTTACCACCTATTAATCCTGCACTTTTGTACAGATAAAATACATAGTAGTAGAAATACATATCAACTTGTAAATAGGGACGAATTCTATGAATATGATTCTGTATTCTCATAGGATAATCATAGTTCCATATAGCGGCTCTGCCAATATCTCCGCCCTCACAGACAAGCAAATCGCCTTTAGATACTGTACATTTTTCAATTTCATTTTCTGTAAAAGGCATTTCTTTTAGTTTATCCAGTTCAAATTTATTCCAGTAAAGATTTGATGTAGTGATATACTGCATCTTTGTACCTTGTGTTTTTGACGAATTAAGTGCCTTTCCGGTATTATGATAGAAGATAGAATCCAACCTACACCAGCACCAGCTCTCCGGAATATCAAAGGGTATTTCGTCAGAAATATCCTTAACTTCCTTGCCGATTTGCTCGCAAAAGGTATAAGGCAAATTACGGGAAGCCCCTCTGAATATCTCCGAGGACTTCTTATCCTTTTTGATCTTACCTGCCTTGATAAGCTCCTGTTTTTCGGCTTTGATACGCTGGAGCAGTACGCTTGCAGGCTCATCGCTGGAATCTTGCGGAACGAGCTTGCCCTGTACAGCCAGCTGAAGTATTGAATTTTTTAACTGTTGTGCTGTCATTTCAAATCCTCCACACTATCAATACCAAGTATTGATGTGATCTGCTCCAAAATACGATCAATATCCGCATTCAGGCTTGCACGTTTCTCCTGATACTGCTGAATCAGTTCTTTCGGTGGCAGAATTTCTTCTTCCTCGTGCGGGAAACCGCAAAGATCAATGTTATATTCTCTTCCAATCAATTCTTCAACAGTATACTTTTTGGCTTTGTCGAATCCATCAATGTTAATTTCTTCACGATGATTCCACCAATCCATTACCGGGGCAAAGTGCTCCAATTTCATGGGCTTTGTCTTTGAAAAATTTTTATATCCATCGGGCATATCCAGACGGTAAAACCAGGTTTCTTTGGTCGGCTGCGTTCTATCGAAGAAAAGAATATTTGTTGTAATGGGCGTATATGGGGCGAATACACTGTGCGGCATCCGGATAACTGTATGCAGATTGAACTCATTTAAAAGCTTTTTCTTAATAGCAACTTTTACATTTTCAGTATTAAACAAGAAACCGTCCGGAAGAATTACTGCTGCACGTCCATTTTGCTTCAAACGGTACATGATAACGGACATGAAAAGATCGGCGGTTTCACTGCTTGCCAGATCAGATGGGAAATGATTTTTTACTTCGGTCTTCTCACTTCCGCCATATGGCGGATTCATAAGAACAACATCAAACTGGTCCTCCTCAGTATAGTCGAGAACATCCTTTAGCAGTGAATTATCATGATAGATACGAGGCGTATCAATATTATGCAGGAGAAGATTTGTTACACAAAGCATATACGGAAACTGTTTCTTTTCAATACCGTAAACAGATGTATCAAATGCTGCCCTATCTTCAACTGTTTTCATTTGCGGCTCAAGAGTCTTTAGCCAACTAGTAATGAATCCACCTGTACCACAGGCAAAATCCGCCATTGTTTCTCCGATCTTTGGCTGAATCATTTTTGCCATAAAATCAGTGACAGCTCTTGGTGTATAAAACTCGCCGGCAGATCCTGCACTCTGCAATTCTTTAAGAATGGATTCGTAAATATCACCGAACGCATGACTTTCTTCATAGTCATCAAGCTTTAATTCGTCGATTACATTCACAACTTGACGGAGCAGGACACCATCTTTCATGTAGTTATTTGTATCTTCAAATGTTGTCTTTACAATTGCCTTATTGATTGGTGTTGTCTTTGAGATCGATATACCCTTTAATGCTGGAAAAAGTGTATTATTGACAAAATCAAGGAGATCATCACCAGTCAAAGCTGTCCCTTTTCCATCATCAACCGCCCAATTTCTCCAACGACAATTTTCTGGGATAATTGATTCATAAGCATCATCATCAAATTCCCAATCGTCTTCCTTGGTATCATATACCTTCAAAAATAGCATCCACGCAATTTGCTCAATACGCTGAGCATCACCATTGATGCCAGCATCATTCCGCATAATATCCCGCAGTCGTTTAACAAAACTACCTAAACTACTCATTATTATACCACCTTGTATATTTCATTTTCCAATTCTCGAACTGCTTTGAGATAACCGTCTTTTCCGCCAAAGAGTTTTACTAATGCTGCTGGTTTCCCCATGCGGACAAAAGGGTCAAGTTTTAAGACTTGTGTATCTTCAATTTGCTGTACTCCTTCGTTACTGTACATATCAAGCAGTGCTTCAAGAACTGCCTTTGCCGCACCATTATATTTACTAATAAAATCACGTTTTTTTACATCATTTGCACGTTCTTTTCTGGTAAGTGGCTTTTGATCAAATGCGATGTGCATAATAAAATCAAATGTATCAACATCTTCCATGCCCTGTGATTGTTTTAATGCTTGCAAATCAATGCCATGTTCCTTAAACAGTTCCGAAATTGCTGTTTTCTTTTCCTCGCTATTCCATTTCCTTATAAAAGTTTCAAGATCAGCATATTCTCCAAGAATATTTGTTCTGGTATAGTCGATGATGTTTTCATGGCGAAGCAACTTACCATTTGAATCGTACACTGAAACAACTTTATTGATAATATGAACGCTGCATCCATTTACATCGACGTAAGGCATTTCGCTTGGATCATGAGTTTCAGAAGGTGATTTCGAAGTGTCAACAGGTTTTTTTACACCTAGTTTTACTCGTGACTTATAATCCTGATCAATTTCAATTGGACCGTCCCAATCTGGGTCACTGAATAGTCTTGATACACCTCTAAAATCCATGACTACAAAGTGCGTTTTTCCTTCTTTTTCACGAAGTCTTGTGCCTCTTCCAATGATTTGCTTAAATTCAGTCATTGAACCAATATTTTCATCAAGCACGATAAGTTTTGTCATTTTACAATCCGCACCAGTTGAAAGCAGTTTTGAAGTTGTAGCAATAACTGGATATGGCGACGAAACCGAAATAAAATAATCGAGTTTCTTTTTCCCATAATCATCTGACCCGGTAATGCGAACAACATAGTCAGGATTTTTGGCGCACATGTCTGCATTGAGATTGGTGAGTGCAATTCTCATGCGTTCAGCTGCATCTTCTGTGGCACAAAAAACAATTGTTTTCTGCATTCTATCCGTACTGATAAGGTAATTTGTTATTTCACGTGCAACCTGATTGATTCTATCAGCAATGATAATATTATAGTCGTAGTCAGTATTATTGTATATCCTATCCTCAATTTCTTTTCCGTAGTAATCACGCTGTCCCTTTAAAGGTCTCCAACCATCACTGATGTCAGTTGTGATGGAAATCACCTTAAATGGGGCAAGGAAACCATCTTCTATACCATTTTTCAATGAGTATGTGTAAACAGGTTCACCGAAATAGGATATGTTTGAAGTATAGGTCGTTTCTTTTGGCGTGGCTGTCATACCAATCTGTGTAGCTGATGAAAAATACTCAAGAATTTTCCGCCATTTACTTTCTTCCTTAGCACTCCCTCTGTGACACTCATCTACAATAATAAGATCAAAGAAATCTTTATCAAATAACTCATAATACTACCATACGAGGAACTACACAACAAAA
>ENA-UOOD01004686-UOOD01004686.1-human-gut-metagenome-genome-assembly--contig:-CS67-NODE-4686-length-10460-cov-5.109467_pt1 | contig 10460 bp, 11 predicted proteins | sample MGYA00242464_ERZ724011 | MGnify/ENA metagenome assembly ERZ724011 | reverse complement strand
GAGTCAGAATCCCGGCGTGGTTTCTCTGCAAAAACTCTGCGACGGGCTGGGTATTTCCCTCAGAGAATTCTTTAATGACGACCTCTTTGATAACATCGAGCAGGAAATCAAGTAAAAAAGAAGCGCCGGTTTCATTCCGATCTGCATCTGTAAAATGAAAGTAGACACTCACAAAAGTGTGGGTGTCTACTTTTTTCGTAGTATAATGAATATGGAAAGGAAGTGAAGATATGGGCAAGAAAGGGACACCACATAGAAAATACAGCAAAGAAGAAAAGATGAGATATGTTCGGCTCCATTTGGAAGATCATATTTCTGTAAGACAAATTGAAAGGGATTACGGCATCGGAAACGCCTTAGTATCCAGCTGGGTCAAGCGATACTTACAAGACGGAGAGGACGCCTTGGAGCCTCACAACGGGAATCCTTATGCAGCTCTTCATCGTAGTAAGTCGCTGTCAGAGGTGGAACGTCTGCGGCTACTGGTGGCAAAGCAGGAAGTAGAAATAGCCCGGTTAAAAAAAGGGTATTGGGTGGAAGGAGCTGGTGCAAACAGGGAATACGTTACTGGCAGCGGAAAGACTACGAAGTTCTCGAAGGACTCAAAGTAAAGTATCCAGTAGACTTTCTGTGTAAGATTATGGGAATCAACCGTTCTGGATATTACAAGTGGAAATCACGGCAAGGGAAGCTCAACCGCTATGAACAGGATCGTATTCTGCTTACACAACTGCTTCATGAGGAACATGAATTACACCCATCCCTCGGTTATCATCGTCTTGCCAGAAATATCTTTCATAATACAGGATGGGTGTTTTCTGACAATCTGGCACATAAATGCTGCAAAGCTGCCGGGATACGTTCCAAAGCTAGAAAGTGCAGATACCGGCCACCGGGAGAAGAAAGCATCAAGTATGAGAACCTTGTGAAGGGACACTGGAATGCAAAGGCACCACTGCAGATTGTGGTGTCGGATATGACAATACTCAAGAACAATGGAAAGCAATGGGAATGGACACTATTGTTAGATACATTCAACAACGAGATCATTGCCCACAGTGTTTCTCCAATCGCAGGAGATAACAAGCCCTATTACCATTGCCTGGACAAGCTGAATAGCCTGGCAGGCAAAAAAGAGGAGCAGAAACCCCAGGTAGTCTTCCACACCGACCAGGGAGCCGTCTACTCCTCTAGGGCATTTTGCCACGCCCATGAACATTATAACATACTTCGGTCAATGTCGCGAGGGGGAACTCCAACAGATAACCCAATTATTGAAGCACTAAATGGCTGGATCAAAGAAGAATTATATCTGGACTACGGACTTGCAGATGCAGACAACTTGCCGGAATTGCTAAATCAGTACGTTTATTTCTTCAATCATCTCCGTCCGGCTGCTGCCTTGGGCTACAAAAGCCCAGTTCAGTACAAGACCGAACTGGGCTTCCTGTAATTTTGCCTTTTTTAGTGTCTACTTTTTCTTGACAAGCGCCGGTTTCATTCCGATCCCGGTGCTCCTGATTTCTTTTATGTTTGCGGTAAATTATTGGATATTGGTTTCGGAGAAAATGAACGAGAGTCAATTGAAGTATAACAGTCAATAAGGATATCTAACCATTTCTGAATAGTACGAATCATTGCACGACTATCCATTTGACGCAACAGGCCAAAATAGAAAAGCGTAACATGCATTAACGAAATAGCTGAATCCACTGCAGGGGGTGCCAATCCATAATCACTTGACCCTGTAGAAATAACTCTGTTCTCATTCGGACTCCCCATGCGTCCTAGTGTCCCTAAAGGAGACGCATGGACAACTTGACAAGATTCCCTATACACTTTCTTCCAATCCCCCGCTATAGTAGTGCATTGACTACGAATCATCTCAAACGTAACATTCGCTTTCGGCTTTAAACTTGCAAAGCATGGTGCAGTCTTCGCCCAGCCATAATCCTTTTCTTCACTTGTCTTGACGAAATCAACAAAAGCTTTTGCGACCTGCTCATCATTTTGGCAAATAAACTCTGAGATAATGCTTAATTCAAATAAAGATCTCCACCGTGCATATGCCCCGTCTGCAAATCCTCCGCGCAATAGCCAAAGTATTTCACGAAATTGCTGGCAAGCTCGACCATGCAGTTTGCGAAGTACATAATATCGATTTTCCAGAGCATTACGCATTTTATCGGGTAGATCTAAGTAGTAGGCTTGATAATGATCTGACATTTCCAAAATCATCAAGTATAACATCTCAGATTTATCAAACCCCTCTTGCCACAACATGTTATTATGCTGAAGAAACGATTGCATAGAAGTATCGCTCGAGGTTAATTTGTCATCCATGTCACTGAAAGCCTTTGCAACCCAAGCATCTGCAGTTTCTTCAATAAATTGTACTATTGCAGATTCGGAGAACTTGTCGTTGACTTCAGCCTGTACAGTTGTACTCGCTTCGGCATCAGTAAGTCCGTCTTTTAATAATTGATTTCCACGTTCCAGAGAAAATTCAGCCATTTTGCCTAACATCTGCTCGTATATATAATCCTTTGACAACAAGGCCACCTCCTAAGCAGCTAGAATTGTCGAACAGTTTTAATAAGCTCTCTGGCATTCATTACGTAACGCCGTCACCATGTATCATAAAAATACTAATATTTTTCCTGCTAAATACTCGCTCTTAGGCTCTGCGGTCGATATATCCCATTGATACAGAAATCTGTAGGCAACCATATTGTGATCCCCCCCCAACAGACGCTGTAAAAAATATCAGTTCCATTATCAACTACCGTTCAAAGTAGTATCTACTTCTTCTGCACTCCAGTACCAAAGTGTTCAGTTTCCAACCCAGCCACGCCACTTTGTATGCAGGATAATAAGGCATCATTCTATGTTTATTTTACACCATATTCTTTCGCTCCGCAACATATTCTCTTCTTTTCACGGTAAAAAGCAGTATTAATTAGGCAACAACTTTTTTCTGTATTGGCATATATGCCTTCTATTCGCAGCCAGTCCTGAGGTGGCCTGCGCATACCCGCATGCCATCACCATGTTACGAGCTCTCTGGATGACACATCACAAATTCTTTCATCCGCATAAACAATTCTCTCTGACAGGATATTTCATTCTCCTATGCAGCTAAACATTCAGGACGTCCAGCTACTCGCAATCGCACTATTCTTCCTCTCCCCCGCCTCCTGCGCCCAGCCCGTAAGACAATTGCGATTCCCCGCATAACGTACTCCACGCATGGAATCGCCACACTGTTGCCCAGGGCTTTGTAACGGGCGGAATCTGATGTCCCTGGGATGTTTGTCCAACCGTCTGGGAACCCCTGCAAGCGCTCGCACTCAAGGGGCGTCAGGCGGCGGATAAGGAGTCCCGCTTGGGCCGTTGGTGGATCAACGATGCACTTGTTTTGGCTGACATATTGATTGCCGACCCCTTTCTCATCTCCCCTGCACAGCGCCCCCACTGTTTCTTGATACAGCTCCGCGATTGCGTGATGGTCAGTAGCTGTCAAGGTATATGCAATGTCCTTCTGATACCCGATTCCGTTGCCGCCGTTTTGAGGCTGACGATCAATGGCATTTCCGACAATACAGTAAACAGGCGTATCCCGCTCCACCAATGGCACATTATTGCCACCCGTACCATACCGTGCGGACATGGTAGGTGCCACCCCGTGAGGGCCGGTATAGCGGGCGTCAATGCCGTGGTTCTCATAAACCAACGGCTGGTGTCCATGCTTCTGAGCGCGGAGCGTCCCGCTCACGTCTTCGGAACAATCCATGACGCTGCCCCCCTGATCGTTTAGGCATAAGACGCTCAGTACCATGTTTGTACCGCTATCGGATGCTTTCAGGGTTGGTGCGCATTCCTCCTGATAGCCAACACCTCCGGCCTTGCTCCCCTGCCCCGCAGAGAAGCCAGCAGCAATAAATGTCTGCTGCCTCATCCCCGGCTGTGCGCCTAGCGCACCGGCAACATCGTGTAAATCCCGGACTTCATCTCTCTGGTTCGCCGCAAACGCAACAGACTGAGGCTGTTCGTCATCAGCATCAGTATCTTCATTCTTCTCCCCATCCATCCGAATAAGCCCTGCCTGGATCTCCAGCGCCCGCTTCAGTTTTTCAGGAAGCTCCTTTCCCCGTTCAGCGGCTCTACGCAGGATTCCTAAGCAGGCTTTCCTGGTCAAATAATATCTTTTCGGCGGAGCATCCTGCAAAATCCGCGACAAGGAAGATCCGTTTTCTTCTCTGGGGGACACCCCAGTATTGAGCGTCGAGGCATCTCCACGCCAGGGAGAAATCAGTTCCCAATACGATTCGCCCAGCAGGTTGCCATGGCCAGGGGTAAGGTCGAGGGATTGAAACACTACCGACTTTAATTCGGACAATCTCTTCGAGGACACACCGGAAGTCTTCGCCTTTTGGCGTTCCGCTGGAGAAGGCTCCGGGAACGTTCTCCCCACACCAAGAATCGAGGTCGTATATCGATAGCTGTTCTGCCTCGTAATTCGTCTGCATTTCTCATCTCCTTTGTAAGTCTGACCTGTTCCATAAAAAGGCCGGAGCGCGCACCGGCCAATCCGGCTCTGGCGCCGGCCACTGAGAGATCCTGACACGGGCTGCCCCCACAAATGATATTTACAGGTGGCAGCTCTGCTCCGTTTAGCCTTGTGATATCCCCGACATGAACCATATCGGGAAACCGCAGCTTTGTCACCTCGATCGGAAAGGCTTCAATCTCACTTGCCCACACTGGTCGGATGCCGCTCCGCACCGCCGCCAGAGGGAAGCCGCCGATCCCATCGAACAGGCTGCCCATGGTTAATTCGTTTGTCTCCTGATTCGATACACACCCCCAAAAAACAAAAGCCAGCTGTAAAAACAGCTGGCTTATCGAAAATATGTTTTGACTTCTATGTCACATTTTGGTAGAATAAATATGGTTCTTTCGAGAACCGGGCGCTGCACAACGGCAGGCGGTTAGCCACACCACCCGGAAGGGGGTGATGGTCATGCCAATTACATTGACCTTCCATATCCTTTACTGGACTGTGACGATCAGGGTAAAAAGCAGAAACCGCCACTCGGCCAAGTGACGGTTTCAGGGCTTTTGCTTTGTTAACCTAGCTTCTTCGGGCTAACCGCTTGTCGCAGCGCCCTTTTCTACGTTCATTATACCACGATTCCGCCGTCTGTCAAGGGTGACTGCCCAGTCAATTTCAGTTCCGTCATCCAGCAGAGTGTTACATCTGCATTGATTGGCTCTTCTGTACCATCTCCTGTTTCGGATTGTAGACAACCAAGCCGATCTTATCGTAGTCATAGCCAACAGAGTTCAGAATCTGATCCCGCACAGTTTTGATGAGGTACTCCGTATCCAGTTTTCCCTCCAAATACAGCCCTTCGTCAATCATGACAGGTACATTCATTCCCTTTGGACTGCCACTGAGAAGTGGGCGCAATCTGCCCGCTACCAAGTCGCAGAGCCGCATCATCCGGTCATGTCTAATCGGGTCTTTGTTGCATTCCCGCAGGATTTCCAGAATGGCTTGTCGCCAATTCTGCACAGTCACTACCCTGCCATCCGGGAATAACAGCCGAGATGGCTTCAGTCCCTTGAACCGTGCCGGGTCTGCCGCCAGTGACAACAGTTGTTCACCGTCGTCCATTGTCAGCCTCTTTTCCTCCATAAGAATCTTTTGAACCAGCTCGTCATACAGATCATCGATCTTCTGATGCATCTGTTCCCGGCTCTGTTCGACCCGAGTCAGACATACGCTGTCAAAGAAAGTACTGTTTTTCTCCATCAGATTTTCTCCTTCTTTCCCGTCTTTTGTTTTTAGTCAATGATACTGTTGCCACGCCCGACCGTCTGATCAATTTCCGTTCCGTCATACAAGAATACCTTGATATGGTCAGCGGATGTTACTTTTACCGTATGTACCAGCTGCCGGATCATTTCCTCATCCCACTGCTGCATGTGGTGACTCATTCCGTCTAGTGCCGCTTCCATCGTATGCACATGTGACTGTACCGCTTGGTCTTTTCGGAGCCGGGCGGAAATTTTTTCGCGCTGTTCTTTCAGCGACGCCATCTCATTGGCAATACTCCCAAACCTTTCCGCATTCTTCGCCGCACTGTCAGGCTGTTGGAGCAGTACGTTAAATTCCGCTTCCAGTTCCTCAAGCCTTCGGTTGATCTCTCCCAGTGTCGCGGTAGAGTCCGGAAGAAGCCCTGTTTCCTCCACTGCCGCTTCCGTGATCTGTCTGCAGATTGTTTCTTTGGGATCCATTACGGAATTGATTGCCGCCATAATCGCCTGCTGCAAAGGTTCCTCATACATTGTAGGTGACTGGCGACAATAGCGAGAACCGTACTCCACTCGACTGACACATCTCCACACGACTTTGACTCCGTTCTTTCGGTGCCAGGAACAACGCTGATATCTTGTACCGCATTCCCCGCAGAACACTCTCTCGGATAAGGCATATTTGCTAGTATAACAGGAGCGGCCCGTAGGCGCGTTTTTCCTTGATGGACTCCTCCCCGCACTGCGTCTGGCCAATTCCGCCTGCACTGCCTGATAGGTTTCTCTTGACACAATTCCAGGATGATTATTCTGTATAAAGTACATGGGAAGCTGACCGGTATTCTTGGAGATCTTTCCACTTAGGATATCTGTTTTGAATGTTTTCTGCATCAGCACATCACCGCAATATTTCTCGTTGGTAATAATCCCACGAACCGTAGATTCCCTCCATTCCTTTCCCCCTTTTGCCGGAATAGAATCCGCATTAAGCGCGTCCCGAATCATGCGCAGGCTGTACCCTGCAAGGATCCGGTCGAATATCAGCTTGACGACCTCAGCCTGTTCCGGCACGATTACCAGTTCCCCGGCTTCATTCGTCCCATACCCGTAAAGTCTGCTGACTGGAGAATTCACTCTGCCTTTCTTCATCGCCTGTTTTTTGCCCCATCGGACGTTGGCGCTGATGGATTCACTTTCCGACTGGGCAAAGGCACTCATGAAGGTAAGGATCAACTCCGTGTCCATCTCCATGGTATTGATATTCTCCTTCTCGAAGATAACACCGATTCCCAGTTCCCGCAGCGCTCGAATATACTTCAGGCTGTCCAGCGTATTTCTGGCAAACCGGGAGATGGACTTTGTCAGGATCAAGTCGATTTTCTTCTGTCGGCACCTGCGTATCATCCTGTTGAAATCATCCCGGTTTTTGGTGGACGTCCCAGAGATACCCTCATCCGCAAAAATGCCAGCCATTGTCCACTCGGGATTGGTCATGATTTTGTCCGTATAATAAGTACATTGCGCTTCATAGCTGGACTGCTGTTCTTCCTCCTCTGTGGATACCCGGCAGTAAGCTGCCACCCGCAGCTGCCGCATGACCGTCCGATGATCCATCTGCGGTTTTGCCGGTATGACGGTTACCGTCCTGCGAATATCATCCATTTTGTTCACCCCTTTCCACAATCTGGTCGTTTTTCAGTCTGATCTTTACATTCCCATTGCCGTCCACCATGGCAGCGGATATGCTCATTGCGATAAGATTGGCATCCAGCTCTGAGCGCGGCGCTTCCTTTTGAAACAGCCTTCGCAGCCGCTGGGTTTCGTACTCTCTGGGGTCAATGTCTGCATACATTTCTGCGGCGATCTCCCGCAGCACCTCACGGGTGCGGTTTTCATCCACCGGAAGCTGGCTGATCAGCTCACCCAATTCCGCTTTCAGCGTGTCCAGCCGCTGGGAATGCCCTCTCGGCGGCTGCGGTGTTACAATTCGTTCCGGATTTCTGGCAAGACAGTTCAGTAAATACAGAACCTCATGCTCAATATACAGTGTAATCCTGCACCCGCATTTTCTCCGCAGCACCGTCTGTGCATCCGTTTTCTGTACTGGCGGGGCTTTTTTCTTCCGCTTTTCTTCCGCATCCAGGAAAACGGCTGCGTCTATCAAAACCGGGAATCCGCTGTCTCCCAGATATCTGGTATCTGCCAGGATTCTGGCAACCATGTTCTTGTTCCACGGTTTACCCGGATCGTATGGAACCGCGGTATTGTTCATGAATTCCGTCAGCTCTCGAATACTCACCCCCATGTTATATCTGGAAAACAGGTGCAGCACCCAGCTTTTCTCTACAGAATCAATTACCACCCTCCCCGATTCCATTTTATAGCCAAATGGCAGCTTTCGTTTTGTACCCATCATCTGACCGTCCTTTCCATGGATTCCGTCATCTCCAGCCCGTTTTTCAGCCGGAAGCGGACTTGTGTATTACTCTGCACCGTGATTCTGTCAATCAGCTCGCAGAACAGTTCCTCATCGAAGGCATCCAGAATCTCCGGCCCCGTCAGCAGCGTTTCCTGTAACTGCTGCGTTTGATCAATGACTTGATCGTGCTCCAGATTATGGAGTTTCTCTTTCTGCTGCTTAGCTTGGCGGAGCTGCTCTGCCAGCTGATTGTTTTTGGTTATAAAAATATCAGGGTCAACCATCCCCTGCCTGTTCAGCAAGGATAGTGTGTGACTCTGATCTAAAATATCGGATATTTCCTTATTCAGTTCAATGACCGCAGGACTCCAAAGCATCTGGCGGTTCCGCACCAATATCAGATGCTTCACATAAAAGTCCAGCACTACAGCGTTGTGTTTAAGAGTGTAGTATAATCTCAGGAACGCCGCTTTGATTTCATTTTCAGGCACAGGGGGCATTTCGCACAGAGCCTTGGGTTCTTCGTGCTTCCTGCACACCCAATACCATGTATCGTCAATCCTCTTTGACCTAAAAAGGCTGCCGCAGCACCCACAGGACAATTTCTTTGCAAATGGTCTTGCCCCCATATTGCATGTCTCATTTCTTCGGCTTGACCGCAGCTGGGCTGCCCGGTCAAACATTTCCTGAGTAACGATTGCTGGATTACTGTTCTGGACAAAATACATAGGTCGCTCGCCCAGATTGGGCTTCTTGATTCTGGGAATAGACTCCGTCCTGTATTTCTTCTGGAGAATCGCATTCCCCGCATAACGTTCATTGGTCAGAATATAGTCTACCAGTTTTCTGTTCCAAACCCTTCCAAGCACATTCTCGGCGTTCAGTCTCTCCGCAATCTCTCTGGAATTCTTCCCCTGCAGGTAATCCGCAAAAATACCGTAGATCACGGGTGCTTCCTCCGGAGCGATCCGGAGGCCATCCTCACTCAGTCGGAATCCGGTCGCCGCGCGGCAGGTATTAAACGTGCCGCTCTCCATTCGCTTCTGAACGCTCCACCGCATATTTCGGGATATGGACTCGCTCTCCGCCTGAGCGCAGGAGGCAATCACCGCCGTCAGCATCTCGCTGGACACCATCTTGGTATCAATGTTATGTTCCTCGAAGAAGATGCTGATCCCAAGGGATTTGAGTTCCCGGACAGCTTCCAGACACTCGGTGGTATTTCGCGCGAATCTGGATATGGACTTCACCAGCACCTTATCGATTCGTCCGTTCCGGCAGTCCGCAAGCAGTCTCTGAAAATCCTTCCGTTTTTTCGCGGAGGTCCCGGTGATGCCTTCATCTGCGTATATTTCTGCAAGCTGCCAGTTATCATGCTTTCGGATATAGTCATTGTAATAGCTCTGCTGGGCTGCGAAGCTGTTGAGCTGATCCTCTGAATCGGTGCTGACACGGCAATAGGCCGCAACACGAAGGACAACCGCTTCCGGCTGCGAAGCAGGAATGAATATTTGCTTTCTTGCGAGATTGTCCTGTGCCGTTGCCATCGTTGCCACCTCCTGTTAGCAACGCAAGCATACCACACCTTTCCTCGCAATCCTATTCACACTAATGGACAATAAATTGGTCAACTAATTGGCAATTTTATATTCACACCAGTCTGCCTTGCAATCAGTGCGGCAATCCTGGTTGCTTCATTTTTTGTGCAGTATCCGGCCTCCACCAACTTGCGAAGTAGAATCACGGTACCGCAGTAATTTGCATTTACACTCATAATAATCTCCAATATGCAAAAACCGCCCTGCCGATGCTTTCGCGAAACGGCAGGGCGGTTCCTTCTGAAATTTGATTAGTTTATTATTTTGCCTGTATTCCTGACACTACTTCCCCAGGCGCAGATGATCTCAGATCATCTAGGGCAGAAACTGAAACTGTGCCTGGCCGCACATCACGGGAATTGCACCCCTCCGAGGATCTCTCCGAGCTGCCCCTTTCAGGACAGGAGTACCAACGCTGGTGCTGTCATCGCAAGACAGATCGGCCACGATCTGCTTTCTGGACGGTCGGACCCGCTTCCCACCTTACTTGCCGCATTCATGCAGATACCCTGCACAGGTGGATCTTCGCGCTCCCTCCAATGTCGCTGCCCATTCTCTGTCTTTACAAGGCACACCAACGGATGTATTTCAGTTTCTGGATATTCACTTCGGAAGGTTCAAGT
>ENA-UOOD01004684-UOOD01004684.1-human-gut-metagenome-genome-assembly--contig:-CS67-NODE-4684-length-10466-cov-7.126405_pt1 | contig 10466 bp, 9 predicted proteins | sample MGYA00242464_ERZ724011 | MGnify/ENA metagenome assembly ERZ724011 | reverse complement strand
GGAACTGCAATCCGTAAAACTCGAACACATCGTCGCCTACCACCCTTTCCAGATATAAGACACCGTCGTGACAAGGATGACCACGTTCACGACCGTATCGAGGACCGGCACATTCGGAAGGACCATCATGGCGATCAGACCGACCATGGTGCAGGAGGTCTTGATCTTGCCGCTCCAGCCGGCGGCGATGACCGTACCGTTGTTGGCGGCGACCATGCGCAGGCCGCTGATGGCAAATTCCCGCGCGATGACGATGAACACCAGCCAGGACGGCATCCGGCCCCAGCCGACGAAGATCATCATGCAGGCCGTCACGAGCAGCTTATCTGCCAGCGGATCGAGGAATTTGCCGAAGTCGCTGACCTGATTGTAATGCCGGGCGATATAGCCGTCCAGGAAGTCGGAGACGCTGGCGATGATGAACACAGCCACAGCCGCCCAGCGCAGCCATTCCGCCCCACCGGCCGACAAAAGCATCAGGACCATATACACCGGGATCAGCACCACACGGACAAGGGTAATTTTACTCGCAGTCGTCATTGTATTCTTCCTCCAGCACACCGACAAGCTCACCGTCATAGGCGTCCACCACACGGACGTCGGCAAAGTCACCGGTCTTGATATGTTTTTCCGCCGTGAACCAGATCTTCCCGTCGATATCCGGCGAGTCGGCAAAGGTCCGGCCGTAATAGCTCTCTTCATCGGGATCGTAGCCCTCGCACAGGACCTGCATGGTCTTGCCGATGCACGATTCGTTGTAATCGTCCATGATGCGGGACTGGATCTCGGCGACCATGTCCGCGCGCTGCCGGGCGATCTCGGTATCAGGATATTCCATCTCTGCCGCGCGCGTGCCCTCCTCCGGGGAGAACGCAAACGCACCGACGCGCTCGAGCTTGTATTCCTTCAAAAAGTCACAGAGCTGGGCAAATTCCACCTCGCCCTCGCCGGGAAGGCCGGTGATAAGGCTCGTGCGGAGCACAAGGCCTGGGATCTCGCGGCGGAGCTTGGCGAACAGCTCCTTGACGTATTCGCCGTTGCCGCGGCGGTTCATGCGGCGGAGGATATCGTCGTTGATGTGCTGGATCGGGATATCCAGATACTTGACGATCTTCGGCTCGTTCGCCAGCACGTCAATCAGCTCCTGTGACATCTCATCCGGATAGAGATAGTGCACGCGGATCCAGACAAGCCCGTCGATCCGGCACAGCTGCCGCAGCAGCTCCGCGAGCTTCCGCTCGCCGTAGAGATCGAGACCGTAGCGACTGGTATCCTGCGCGACGACGATCAGCTCCTTGACGCCGTCGGCCGCAAGCTGCTCCGCCTCCTTGACGAGCTCCTCGATCGGGCGGCTGCGCAGCTTGCCGCGCAGCTTCGGGATGATGCAGTAGGCACAGTGGTTGTCGCAGCCCTCGGCGATCTTCAGATAGGCATAATACTCCGGCGTGGTCAGGATACGGCCGTCCTCCGACTGGTCTGCATTGATATCGTCGAAGCGCTTGTAGCGTTTGCCGCTCAGCACCTGCCCGACCGCGTTGGCAACGTCAAAGTAGGAGCCGGTGCCAAGCACGCCGTCGACCTCCGGCATTTCCTGCAGAATCTCCTCCTGATAGCGCTGCGCAAGACAGCCGGTGACCAGGATCTTCTGGATCCGGCCCTCCGCCTTGAGCTGCGCCATGGCGAGAATGTTGTCGATAGCCTCGGTCTTTGCGGACTCGATAAAGCCGCAGGTGTTGACGATGACGAGCTCCGCACCGTCGGGGTCGGGGCTGATCTCATACCCTGCCTGCCGCAGCAGCCAGAGCATATGCTCGGCATTGACCTGATTTTTGGCGCAGCCAAGCGAGATCATGCCTATCGTGTGGGTCATGGTATGTAGTCCTCCGTGTTTTCCTCCAGCTCCAGATCTGCGCGGTAGCGCCGCAGACCCGCCTGGATATCCTTCCAGCTGTGACCGCGGCGAATGAGCGCGTCCACAGTCCGTTTCACTTCTTTGTCGTCCGGGTCCTTCCCCTGCCAGCGGCGGGCCAGAAAACGGTCGATGGCATCGTCCATCTCCGGGAGGTCGGCGAGCGCGTCGTCCCAGAATTCCTGGGGGATCCCCTTCTCATACAGGATATTTTTGATGCGGCTTTTGCCATAGCCTTTGGCGGCGGCACTGGCAACGATCTGCCGCGCCGTCTCGCCGTCGTCGAGCAAATGCAGCTCCTTGAGCCAACCGACAGCCTCTTTCGCGTCGGCCGCCTCTTCGCCCTTCTGCACCAGCCGCTTCTGCAGCTCCCGTTCGGACACACCGGCCGCCGCGACGATCCGCACGGCCCGCGCCCTGGCCGAAGCCTTCCCGGCCGCGGCCAGCAGTGCCTGATAGTCCTCCTCCGACAGCTCCATCCCACTGTAGAGACCGAAGTCCGCGGGCAGATAGGGCTGCGTCTTGAGGACGGTCTCGTCGTCGAAGACGAGCTTCACACGCCCGGACTGCGGCAGCTCCTGGATTGAGAGCAGACGCATCAGTCGTCGTTAAAATCGTCGGCAGAGACGCTGACGGGCTTGGCCGCGGCAGACGCGGGCGGCTTGGCGTTCTTGCCCTGCAGCTTCCACATGTTGTCGCGGATCTCCTGCTCGATGCGGTCGGCGACGTCGGGATGGTCGATCAGATACTGCTTGGCAGAATCGCGGCCCTGGCCGATGCGCTCATCGCCGATGGAGAACCAGCTGCCGCTCTTGTTGATGAGCTCGAGCTGCACGGCAAGGTCGACCATTTCGCCCCACTTGGAGATGCCTTCGCCGTACATGATATCGAAATATGCCTCTTTGAAGGGGGGCGCGCACTTGTTCTTGACGATCTTCGCGCGCGTGCGGTTACCGATGACCTCGGAGCCGTTCTTGATGGCCTCGGTGCGGCGGATGTCGATCCGGACGGACGCGTAGAACTTCAGCGCGTTGCCGCCGGTGGTCGTCTCGGGGTTGCCGTACATGACGCCGATCTTCATACGCAGCTGGTTGATGAAGATGACGACGCAGTTGGTCTTGGAAATGTTGCCGGCAAGCTTCCGCAGCGCCTGCGACATGAGCCGGGCCTGCAGGCCGACGAAGGTGTCGCCCATCTCGCCCTCGATCTCCGCCCGCGGTGTCAGCGCCGCGACAGAGTCGACGACCACGACGTCGACCGCGCCGGAGCGGACCAGCGCGTCAGTGATCTCCAGCGCCTGCTCGCCGGTATCCGGCTGGGAGACGAGCATGGAGTCGATATCGACGCCGATCCTTGCCGCGTAATCCGGATCAAGGGCATGCTCCGCGTCGACGAACGCGACCTCGCCGCCGCGCTTCTGCGCCTGCGCCACGATATGCAGCGCCAGCGTGGTCTTGCCGGAAGATTCCGGGCCGTAGATCTCAATGATCCGCCCCTTCGGCACGCCGCCGATGCCGAGCGCGGCGTCGAGCGCCAGCGAGCCGGTCGGGATGGCGTCGACCTGCAGATCAGGGCGGTCGCCCAGGCGCATGACCGCGCCCTTGCCGAAGTTTTTCTCGATCTGCCGGATGGCGGTATCGAGCGCCTGTTTCTTGTCGTTATTGGGAGTCTGATCGGCTGTTTTTTTTCTTTCCATCGTCTCAGTTCCTTCCTCTTTGGTGTTTACAAACACTATACCACAATGTTCGAATAAAATCAAACGTTTGTTTTATTTTTTCGTACCGCGGGCTGCGCGGATCACGCCGCGCAGGTCCTTGCGCAGGACGATATCGGTGTAACCGTATTCCTGAAGGATCATCGACACGGCCACGTGCTGGCCGAGACCGAACTCAAAGCAGAGATAGCCGCCGCTGGCGATCAGCCGCGTAAAGTTCTCCGCCACTGCGCGGTAAAAATCCAGCCCGTCCGCCCCACCGTCGAGCGCCAGCGCCGGTTCGTAGTCACGGACCGAGGGCTCCAGCTGGATCATCTCCTCCGCGGTCACATACGGCGGATTGCATACCAGCGCGTCGAGCGTGCCGACAAAGGACGGCGCGGGCTTTTTCGCGTCGAGGCCGATGGCGGTCACGCGGTTCATGAGCTTCAGCCGCTTGATGTTCCGCTTGGCCACGGCCAGTGCCGGGCGAGAGATATCCGCCAGCGTCACATGCGCATCCGGCAGCTGATGGGCGATAGCCAGCCCGATGCAGCCGCTCCCGCAGCAAAGATCGAGCACGCGCGGCGACGGATGGCCGGTCCGCAGCACCTCCAGCGCCAGATCCGTGACGGCCATCGTGTCGTCACGCGGGATCAGGACGTCCGGCGTGACCTCGAGCGAGATCCCGTAGAAATCCCATTGCCCAAGGATATAGGGCAGCGGCTCATGGGCGAGCATTCGGTTTACATAACCGTTCAGATCTGCTTCGATCTGCTCGCTGGCATACAGGTTGGCATCCGCCAGCACGGCGGCGACGGATTTCCCGGACGCAAACGCCAGCAGCTCGCGCGCGGCGGCTGCGGCATTCTCACCTTCTGTGGGCAGCAGCGCCCGCCGGGCCTGCAGATACAGGTCTCCGTACTTCTTTACCATCGGTCGGCCCCTGCCTCGTCCGGCAGGACGAGCTTCAGCGCCTCGATGCCGACCTCCAGCATGGAATCATCCGGTTCGTTGGTCGTGAAATTCTGGAACCACATGCCGGGGGCGGTCAGGATCCGCGTCAGCCAGTTGTCATGGCGGCCGACCAGGCGGTTAAACTCATAGCTGATGGCCACCACGAACGGCAGAAGTGCCAGCCGGACGACCAGCCGGACGAGCATATTGCTCGTCGGCAGCACCGCGCTGACCAGCGCGAAAAGCAAAATGGAGATCATGACGACGACGAACAGGAAGCTCGTGCCGCAGCGCGGGTGGAGTCTTGTCATGCCGCGGCAGTTTTCCACGGTCAGGGGCAGCTGTGCCTCATAGCAGCGGATGGTCTTATGCTCCGCGCCGTGGTAGGAGAAGACACGCTTCATGTCCTTCATTTTGGAGATCAGGATCATATAACCCATAAAGATCGCGATGCGGATCACGCCCTCGATCAGGCTGCGGATCACGGCGCTGTGGATCACGCGGTCAAACAGGCCGCTGATCAGCGTCGGCAGCAGGAAGAACAGGCCGACGGAAAACAGCACACCGAGCACGACGGAGAACGAGATCACCGCCTTCTCCATCTTTTCGCTGCCAAGCTTTTTTTCCAGCCACTCGTCAAATTTGGAGGGCTTGGCGTCTTCCTCCTCGGGGAAAAACTCCGCCGAGTACATGAGCGCCTTCACGCCCGAGACCATCGACGAGGCGAAATTCACCACGCCGCGGATGAGCGGCCATTTTGCGATGCCCGTGCGCTTTTTGAGCGGCTCGACCTTCGTGACGATGCCCTCAGGCCCGCGCACGACGATCGACCGCTTGTCCGGCCCCTGCATCATAATGCCCTCGATCAGCGCCTGACCGCCGATGAGCGTCTTGAATTTTTCCTGGATGACAGATTCGTTCTCTTTTTTCATGAAAGCCTCTTATTCCTCCCCCGTGGGGATACAGATCGTGACGAGCGTGCCGCCGCCCTCTGCATTTTCGAGCGTCAGCGTGCCGCCGTGCATGGTGACGATCTCCTCGCACACGGCAAGGCCGATGCCGCTGCCGCGGGCTTTGGAGCTGCCCTTGTAAAATTTGAGCTTGACGTGGGGAAGCTCTTCTTCCGGGATGCCGGGGCCGTAGTCACGGATGCGGATGACGACGAAGCGGTCTTCGTGCGCGATGGAGGCGTCGATGCGCTTGCCCTCGCCGCCGTGCTTGGCCGCATTGTCGAGAATGTTGAGAAACACCTGCCGCATCCGCGCCACGTCGCAGGGGATCTCGGGAATGTCTTCCTCGCAGCCGTCGTAGTGCAGGCAGATGCCCTCCTGCTTCAGCCGGTTGCCGTACATGAAGACGGTATCTTCAAACTCCGCCAGGATATCGGCCGTTTCGACATGCAGTGTAAAGCGGCCGTCCTGCATCCGCGTGAATTCCAGCAGCTCCTCGACCATACCGGTCAGGCGCTTGGCCTCCCGCGCGATGATGACGACGCCGCGGCGCGTCTCCGCGTCCAGGTTTTCCGACGTCAGCAGCGTCTCGCCCCAGCCGGAGATGGCTGTGAGGGGCGTCCGCAGCTCGTGCGAGACAGAGGAAATGAACTCCGTCTGCGTCTTTTCAGCCTGCCCGATCTTGACGGACATATCGTTGATCGTGCTGACCAGCTCGCCGATCTCATCATCGTACTGCCCGGGGATCTGCACGCCGTAGGAGCCGGCGGCGATGCGCTTGGCCGTCGCGTTGATCTGCGAGACCGGCACAAGGATGGAGCGGATAAAAAAACTGCTCAGAAAGAAGATCGAGCCGATGAACAGAAGCCCGACCGTCACCGCGATGAGCGCGATCATAAGGACCTGCAGGTCCGCGTTGCGCAGGCTCGTCACGTAGCGCAGCACACCGATGACCTCGCCGTTGGTGTAGATCATCGGGCTGGACACAGCGAGGATGCGCTCGCCGGTCAGGGGGTTGCGGCCCTTGTAGTGCCGGGTCTGCTGGCTGTCGATGGCCTGCTGGATCTCCGGCGTGGAGGGCGATCGGCCTGCGAATTTCCCGTAGGAGGAGGCAACGATCTTGCCGCCCGGCGAGATGAACTGCAGCTCCAGCCGGTCTTTATCTTCAAACGTCTTGGCAAATTTGATGCAGGACTGATAGTATTCGTTGTAGCTCTGGCCAATATAATTGCTGAAAAAATCGGTTGTCGTCTTCGCCCTGTTTTCAAGGCCGGAGCGCAGGTTCGTATCGTAATAGGCCGCCATGTAGAGCACGACGCCAAGCACGCACGCCAGCACCAGCAGCATAATGACGCCCACATTGTTCACGAACCAGCGCCGCTCGATGCCGGACAACCGTTTCTTTTTCTTCAAGCGTTTTCACCTCGTGCTCCGTACCGGCGCTTCCCTGCTTCTTCTCAGGCGCCCCATTTGTATCCGAAGCCCCAGACCGTCGTGATGTAGGTCGGGCTCGCGGTATCGTCTTCGATCTTGATGCGAAGGCGGCGGATGTTGACGTCGACGATCTTGAGCTCACCGTCATAGTCGCGGCCCCAGACCGCCGCCAGAATGTCCTCGCGGGACAGCGCCCGCCCGGGATTCTGCATGAACAGCTTCACAATGGCATATTCCACCTGCGTGAGCTTGATGCGGCGGCCGTCTTTGTCGAGTGTGCGGTTGCGCGTGTTGAGTACGAACGGGCCGTGCTTGAGCTCGATCTGGTTGGACGAGCCGTCCGAGTCGATGCGGCGGTAGAGCGCGTCGATCCGCGCCGTCAGCTCCGCGGGGCTGAAGGGCTTGGTCATATAGTCGTCCGCGCCGGTCATGAGGCCGGTGATCTTGTCCATCTCCTGGCTTCTTGCGGTTAACATAATAATACCGATCTTTTTATCCGTCGCCCGGATGCTGCGGCAGACCTCAAAGCCGTCGATCCCGGGCAGCATAATATCCAGAATGGCGACGCCGACGTCCGGATTGGCCTTCAGAAGCTCCAGCGCTTCCTCACCCGTCCCGGCCTCCACGACTTCGTAGCCGGCGCGCTTGAGGTTGATGACCACAAAGCTCCGGATGCTGACCTCGTCTTCCAGAATCATTACTTTCTTCATTCCATTACGCTCCTCACGTCTCTCCCGAATTCCAGTCAATATGAATAAAGTGGAACATGCCTCTGAGCGTCTGCTTGGAAAGCTCGCCTGCCCACTTCCCTGCTGCAAGCTGCGCTGCGTATGTGATATCGCCCTTCTCGGCAAGGAGGAACCGGCCGTCAGACGAAGCAAGCTGCGCCCGGTCGTCGCCGGAGAAGGCATAGATGGTGAAGATCGGCTCCGTGTGCGTCTCATCCTTCCACTCGGAGAAGACGTAGCCGCGGACACCGCCGACCTCTTCGCTGCGGGTGATGCAGAGCCGATTCTGCCACCGGTCCGGCAGGGATAAGAACCAGCCGCCGGAAAAGCTGTGATAGGTCGTCATCTTCGGTGTGCTGCGGCCCTGCAGGTCTAAATTATACCAGCTGATGACGCTGTAGTTCTCCTCCGAGCCCGCAGCCGACGGCAGCGGAAGGATCTGCGGCAGCTCGATGAGTCCGTCGCTGTCCACATCGGTGGCGTAGACGTAATAGCTGCGCACGGTGGAAAGCGCGCTGCCCGGGTCGGCAGCGGTAATGTTGCGGAACACGCCGTCCCGGAAGGCAAACACGTCGGTCGCAAGCCCGTTCTCTTCATAGGCGCTCGCCACAAAGACAGCCGGGACATCTTCCATCAGATCACCGGACACAATGCGCTTGACCGGCGACGCGCCGGCCGTCAGATACGCCTCCGGCTCGCGCTCCATCTGGTCGCCCTGCCAGCGGTAGAGCTCGGCCACGCCCTGCGGCTGCTCCGCGTCAAAGCGGAGGACGAACAGATCCGTCCGCCCGTCTTCGTCGAGATCGACGCAGCGGTATTCCGAGTAATTCGTGCTCAGCAGCTCGACCACGTGCCCGCCGGTGTACGAATACGCGCACAGCGACTGCAGCACGTCCGTGGAAAGCTGCCGCCCGATGACCAGCTCAACACCGGGGCCGCCGGTCAGCGGCACGTATTCCACGCTCGCGAAGCTGGTACCGTCGCCCTCGATCACGTCCATGAGCTGATAATCCTCATCGACGCGGGAAAAGATGCAGGCCTTGAGCGGCTTGTCGCCCGTCGTTTTCAGGAAAGCGACCGCCTCTTCCGTCCCGTCGCCGTCCAGATCGGCCAGCTGGACCGACTGCTGGTTCATGCCGGAGACCGGCGCGGCGTAGGACGCGTTCTGGCTGGACATGACCTGATCGATGGCCTGTTCCAGCCGGTTATATTCATCAGAGTGCTTAGGGAGCGTGTACAGCTCGTCGACGGTCTTGACAAAGCAGCCGGACAGGACCAGCGACATTGCCGCGGCCAGCACGGCCAGCAGCATCCGTTTCATCCGCAACCGCAACGCAAATCCCCCTTTTCCCATAAAATACAGTATAACATGCCAGGTTGCAAAAGTGTAGCGAATTTGTAAAAAAGCGACTACTTTACGATCACATTTTTTTCGCCGAGCAGCTCGCGCATCTCGCGGAGCATCCGCTCATCGATCGCGCACTTGCCGCCCATTCTCGCGCCGGTATCCGCGTAATAGACCACGGCCTTCGCCTTGCCCGGGAACATTTTCAAAACCGGGAAGACTTTCCGGGCGCTGCTCTGCGCCGAATCCTCGATCCGAAGATACACGGTATGCGCCTGCGCGGCAGCCTGCCGCGCGGCCTGGGCCACGTCCGCATCCTGCATATCGGCGATCGGCAAAACCCGGTTGACGACCAGCTGCGGCGGCTTTTCATCCCGCACGGAGATGCGTCCGTTCAAAATCACCGCCGAATTTTCATACAGCATCGAGCCATACTGGCCGAGCACGCCCGAGAATACCAGCAGCTCCATCGAACCGGTGTCGTCCTCGACCGTGACGTAGGCCATCATGGAGCCGGATTTCGTGGTCTTCATCTTGACGGCCTCGACGATCCCGGCGATGTTCACGATCTGCTCATCCTGATAGGTATCCTCGCCGTTTTCAAAGCATTCCAGGATCTCACCGATCGGCACGACGTCCATTCCGCGCAGCAGCGGCCGGTAATCGTCCATCGGGTGGCCGGAAAGATACAGGCCGGTCGTCTGTTTTTCCAGGCTCATTTTCTCCTGCGTGCTCAGCTCCGGGATATTCGGCACCGGGATGGCGGGCATGGCCGCAGGTGCATCCTCATCGGAGAGCAGGTCGAACAGGCCCATCTGACCCTCGACATTTTTGCTTTTCTGGTTGGCTGCGGCGTCCATGATGAGCTCGTACATGCGCAGCATCTGCGCGCGGTTGAGCCCGAAGCCATCGCAGGCGCCGGCCTTGATGAGGTTTTCCAGCGCGCGTTTGTTGAGGTCAGTGCCGTACATGCGCAGGGTGAAATCCTCAAGGCTCGTGAATTTTCCGTGCTGCTCGCGCTCGTCCATGACCTTCAGGATGAAGCCGCGCCCGATGTTCTTGATGGCGGCCAGACCGAAGCGGATGCCGCCCGGCACGACGGTGAAGTTGTCGTTCGATTCGTTGATATCCGGCGGCAGGAGCGCAATGTCCATGGCGCGGCATTCGGCGATATACTCGGAGATCTTGACAGAGCTGTCCAGGACTGAGGTCATGAGCGCCGCCATGTACTCGCGCGGATAATAGCACTTGAACCACGCCGTCTGGTACGCGATGACGGCATAGCAGACGGAATGCGCCTTGTTGAACGCGTAGTTCGCGAAGTCGTACATCTCGTTGTAGATGGCTTCCGCCGTCTGCTCCGGAATGCCGTTTGCGACGCAGCCGGTGATATTGCGCGAGGCGTCGCCCCGGATAAAGGCGCCGCGCTCCTTTTCGATGTCCTTGACCT
>ENA-UOOD01004682-UOOD01004682.1-human-gut-metagenome-genome-assembly--contig:-CS67-NODE-4682-length-10470-cov-4.156793_pt1 | contig 10470 bp, 8 predicted proteins | sample MGYA00242464_ERZ724011 | MGnify/ENA metagenome assembly ERZ724011 | reverse complement strand
GTTTCTTGTGGCGTTTTTTTAATTTCAGCAATACATAATTGCTCTTTAAAACATGCTATAAGTTGCTCTACTCTCATATTCTGGTCCAGATCTTGATTTTCCATCAGTTCTTCAATTTTCATCAAAATCGAATCAAACGGTACCGTATTTTTTCCTATAAGATTCACATAACACAACTTGAGTTCTGTACAATATTGACTTGCTTTAGGTTGATATGGCTTTTTTAATTGAATTAAAGTATATTCTCTTCTCAATAAGTACCTTATGTAATTAAGTAAGTAAAGTGTAGTTAATCTCTGTTGACCGTCCACTACATCAAATTCCAGGGTCCCATCATCTTTATGTTTTTCCACTGCTACAGCAGAACCAAGAAAGTATTCTGAATTATTTTCTTCATAGTCTTGAAATAATCTCACGATGTTATCATTTTTCCATCTATATGGTCTTTGATATGCAGGTATATTTATCAGTCTTGGATTTGAATTAATAATACCTCCCTGTGAAGCCCCATGAGCATTTGTCGCTTCCCCTTTAAAAATATTTATCATATCATAAATTCCAGCATCTTTTAAATTCATTCGTTATCTCCCTCGCATGTATTTTATCATTAACGCTTATCCAAATATTCCAAATAATATTTATATAAGGTTCTTTCCTTTGCTGGACAGCCTACCGTCCTTCTCATGTCAATGTATTCCAATAGCCTTTTTCTTTCTTTGATATCCAGCAACGAATATCCATATTCTTTTTCATTTGTTTTAATATAATATCTAAATTGATCTATCACCCGTGGCATAAATCCCTCGTTTTTCAGCCACTCGTAAAATTCCTCATCTTCTTGAGCACATGGCATTTTTAACCATTCCACAATATCTTTTAATTCTACTCTTTTGATTGATCGTCCTAAATTCCTTGTAATGTACTCAGAGCCTTCACTCAGCAATTCGTATATAAAAATAGCTAATTCATCCAATTCCATAGCGACAATCTGATCATATTTTGATTCGTTTGAGCTCTCTTCATTTTTTCTTTATTCAGGTTTTTATTATTTACGACATCCTGTTCACTCTTTCGAACAGGATTCTCAACAATTGCTTTTTTACAAAAATCTATAAATTTTACTGCATCATTTTCATAGAATTCGTAAATCACTTTATAATCATCACTTTGTATTTTATCTATTATCATTGTTCGAAGCTCTGCCCAACGATTTTCTTCCGCATATTTCTCAAACACGCCTTTGCTAAAACATGCCAGGCACTTAATGACCGATGCAAGCATTTCTTCTTTTTTTGAATATGTATTTTCAGCCAAATACTTGCTATATGATGCTAAATATTTATTTTCAATAAATATAGGTATATCTAATACTGGCACATGTGCATCAAAAAGTTGATCACATAACTGATCTATGGCATAATCTGGAATATTATCTTCAATGCAATAATCTATTAACATCTTTTCTGTAATATATCCTGCCTTATCTACTGTTGCCAGAATTTTTTTCTTCACGTTTTCAAGATCTATCAACTCATTCACTCCTATATTTAATATACTTTTCGTCTTTCTAATGCCTTTCCTAACTTATCAATAGCCTTCTTTTCAATTTGTCTTATACGTTCCCTTGTCACTCCCATACTCTGCCCAACTTCCTCCAATGTATGTTCTGTGCCATCTGCTAAGCCATACCTCATACAAAGTACTTTCCGTTCTCGATCTTTTAAATGTCCTAAAAGTTCATGGTTTGATGTCTTTAATAAAGATTGTTCGGCTATATTTTCGACACTGTTTCCACTCATTTCTGTTGTAATACTATCTTCAGACAGCTCTTCAAACGAAAATGTATTATTTAGTTTTTTGTTTGTATCTATTTCTGACACTAAATCCTCTATTTCTATATACTCCAGCAAATTTTCAAACGTTTCTTCTCCTGTTTCTTCTCGAAGATCATCCATTGCCTTGAATATTGTCTCCTTAAAATGTACTGGATATTGACATATAAAGTTTTTGGGTAATGAATATCTTCTCATTGTCTGCATTGCCCACAATCCAAAGTAAGATACAAATGAATCCGGTCTTGTCATATCAAATTTATTTATAGCAATAAGTAACCCTATCATGCCATTTTGAAATGCCTCTTCGTAATCTACATAATATGCCTTTGCAAAATCATACGCTTGTCTTAAAATGGATCTGGTATACATCATAACCATTCTTTCTCTAGCATACTTATTTCCATTTTGAGCCTGCGGCAACAAAATCTTCCACTCTCTACTTTGTGGTGGTTGCACTCCTCGTACCTGTTCAACAAATGCTGTCATATTAGGGAATTCTTTTTCAACCTTATCATAAAAGTACTCATAATCCGTATGACTATGATCTGCATACTCTTTTTCGTCATTCGTATTTTTACGTTCATAGTCATCCGATACAATAACTTTTTTGCTAAAAATACGCTCACAGATTGAATCAATTTCTACGAGATTCAGATCATAGTCTAAACAGATATCTACGATTTCGTCTTCCGTAATAGTACCTTTTTCACGATATTTTTCGAGTATTTTACTCTCTACTTCTTCTCTAACTTGTCCCATTATTTTTTCGCCAATTTACACAACTCGACTATATGATCTGTATCAATCACTTGATTATACCTTTCATCCATCTCTTCCATAAAATCGTACAAATTGCTTAAATAATCCGCTGCTGAAGTCCCTGTACCAATAATTTTTTCGTATAAAACATCAACCCCACCTAATACATATTGGTCATACAGTTTTTCATCCTCGGCGGCCTTATCACTATTATACAGCCGAAAAGCTTTATCAACTCTTCCCTCTATATCTGGTTCATTCTTTTTATCTAACAGCATAATCAAGCGATAGTTAAATGCCAAATCATCAGAGTTATTCATTAATATTTCTGGGAAGATTTTTGTAGTCTTATCTCCACTATTATCTGTCTCAGCCTTTCTTTGATATAAAAAGCCTACAATCGGAGCCATTAGATATACATCATAATTCCTCTTAAAAATCTGATTTCTATCATCAATTTTTGCAGTTAACTTAATTACTTTTTCTGCATGTGATCCCTTAAATGCATACTCTTTATCAAACATTTTTTACCTCCTCTCTAACTCCGTCTCAAACTCATTGAGCTTATGAAAACTGTATCTTTTTCCTACTTTTGCCCCCATATTTGTCTCAGCGATCTCACCATCGGTATCTTTAATAAAGATAATTACTTGCTCTGCTACTTTGGGCAAAGCATCACACACAGTTTTTATTCTTGTTTTGTCAAATGCCGATAAAGGGGCATCCATTACCAGCGGATATGCTTCCGTCATAAGCATTGAGTTTTCCTCATTATTGTTTTCTCTTGCCAGCTGAATCACACCAGCAATAAACGCAAATATTACAGAAATACTCTGTGCTGTTGATGTTTCTATATCGCCTACATAACCATCAAAATCATCAACTACAACCTGAATATTATATTTCTCATCAATTTTTAACGAAAATCCGCCATTATAAATTTTTTTGAAAATATCATTTACAACTTTTTCAAGGCGTTCACGAGTTTCTGTCTCTTTTTCTTTATATACAGCACTTAAACACCTATACATATATATAGCATATGCCTTACATTGTGCTATACGTCTATTATTATCATCCTTTAGCACAAGTTTATTAATTTCAGTATCACATCGATCCCTGCTAGTACTAAGACCTCCTTGTTCAACAAGCAATCGATTCCTCTCATCTCTCAGAATCGATAATTGTTTTGTATAGAACGAATATCTTTTCTGTAGTTCCCCTACATCTAACATTCCCTCCAGTTTATGATCAATTATTTCAATATCCTGGATAGCCTGATCATGATCATTTTCAAGTTCCCTCAATGCACTATACACACTTGAAATTTGTTCAAACATTCCATCTGTCGATTTACATTTCAATTCACATTCCCTTGTGAATTGTGCAATAATGGTACCTATGCTCTTAGGCGGAATGTAATCAAGCAATCTATTCAATTCTGTATATGCGGAACTCCCAAATTCTATATCTGCACCACATATACACTTTTTTCTGCCCAACAAATACTGTATTGTTCTGGCATGAATATCCGGAATGCCAGTATCCAATTTATCCGCATTTGCTAGTTCTTCCAGTGCATCATTGATCAGTTTTGATGACATCCAAAATGCACCACTTTTATTAAAGTTCTCTAAGATACTATATGTATTGCGTATTTTACTTTCTTCTAATCTTTTTATTTTGTCTATTAAATGTGTTCTTTCATTTGCCAATTTTTCGCTATCTTTATTTTCAATTAGCTTTATTTCATATTCCTTCTGTTTTTCTTTTGCAGTAAGTTCCTCATTATCTATTTCTTCTAATCTCTTTTCTATAACCGCAAGTCTATCTTCGTATTTTTTCATTTCTTCTCTGTACCTTGCGATTTTTGAATCACTCTTAGAATCATAGTCTTCATCATAACTCTTAATTACACTGGAGGATGAACGACCATTTAAATGATCTAATGCCGCTGTAAAGGCACTCAAACCCAGTAGGCTTTTAACCGCTTCTGCGAACTCAGGGCTTTTTCCCTTTTTAATTTCTTTACTCATATTACCGATACGTTCACCATCAAAGAAGAAATATTTTGACAATTCCTTGGGTAATATTTGCTTCATTCGTACTTCAGTTTCATTTTCTCTAATGAATTCCTGCTGACCATCTGAATTTCGATATGCAATTTTGAAAACACTATTATTAGGTCGCTTCAAATTTCCTGTGGCATCCGTAGTATATTTCTGTTCTCTAATAATCGTATACTCTATCTCCATATGTTTTAGATTCAGTTCTACCTTTACAGATGCTTCTCCATTCGGTCCAATCTTTTGCGCAACCTTTTTATTTAATACATTTTTGTCATCAAAATCTGTATCTCCATATAAGCACCATGTAAAAGCTTGTGCTAATGTTGTCTTTCCCGATCCATTCTCACCCAATATAATTGTCACATTCCTATCAGGATCTGTGGAAAAGTCGATTGATTGAGTGCCAATAAATTGTCTAAAATTTTCCAAATTCATTTTCTTTAGTAACATTCTACATCCTCCTCAATCATCTTTTTAATTCTTCTTATCATTTCAGGATTACTAAATTCTTTAGTGCTGAGATTTCTCTTTTCTTTTACAATTACCCTTTTAATTAACTTTTGTGCTTTTTCCACGTCCACATCAATACCGTTAATGTTTTCCGTTTTCTTATTCTCCATAAGTGAATTCCTCCTCATAATTTATTATATAATCCTGTAAATCATAAGCCGTTCGTATATCATCTAAAACTGCTGATGCGGTGACGCTATTTAGTGCAATTCTTGCAAATTCTTCTGCTCTACATAGCTCATTTTTTACTAAAGTAAATTCCCTTTTCATCTGTTCTTCCGTTATACCAGTAACTTCATCTAATTTTCTCGGAAGTGTAATAAAATCGTATATTTCTGCATAATCCTTTCCCTCAGCCAAGCGTAACACTCGACCTCTTCTCTGAATATATTCTTTAGGATTATTTGTACTTGCTAGAATAAACGCTGTCTTTATTTTAGGAATATTTACACCTTCATCAAGACATTTTATAGCTATCAATGCTTGCAAGTTGCTTCCATCAGCAAATTCTCTCTTTAAAATATTTCTTTCCTCTACGTTCTCCTTAGACGTAAATTGTGAGACTTTCATATGTAATTTGTTTCCAAGCAGGTCTGTCACAAGATCAATTTGACGTATTTCATCGTTATCAATCTGCATGTTTTCTTGATTTCCATCAAACACTGTTGTTGCACCACAGTACACTAAAATATGTTTATCTTCAATATATGGCATAATATATTTCTCGAGTGCTTGAATTTTTCCCGATGCCCCAGCAACCAATCGTGATCTTTGAAGTGCCAGTCGTTTGCCTTTCTCTGACAAAACTGTTTTTCCTCTTTTATCTTTTGTTAGGCATTTCGCAATTTGAGTTGTAAGATTATCATATTCCTGCAACTCTATATCCGATAGACTTACAATCACAGGATAGTATTTATACGGTGTAAGTTTACCCTCCCCAATAGCTTTTTCAAGACTGTATTCAATACATTTTCCACCAAAATATCTATATAATGCTTCTGTTCCCTCGGGATCACCATGTCTATCCAAAGTAGCTGATAAAGCCAACCGATACTTATAATTTGGCAATAATAATCTCCGGAGATTATCTGCCCCAAAATTATGGGCCTCATCAACCATCAATAATATATCTGACCTTATCTTACTAAGCTGATTTTGAACAAACTCTGAAGAAAAAGTGGCATTCGTAGTAACAAAACAAAAAAATTCCCTTTTCCTCACTTTGAGTTTTTGATCCCTTATTGCAGATTCTAAATTCTTTTTCCAGCTTCTTTGTATAGAACTACTATATCCAATAATAGGTTTCATACCAAATAACACAATATCTTCAACCCATTGCTCTACCAAGTGTTGGTAGGGACAAACAATAATCAATGCCAACCGATCTTCAAGCCTCTTTGATAATCTTGCTGCTGCTCCAAGCCCGGTATAAGTTTTTCCGGTACCTGTAGCCATGTCAAAAATGCCTTTAAAATCTTGTTCTTCCCACTTATCTATTGCTTCCACTTGATAATCTCGTAATTCAAATCCTTCAGGTATTCTCGGTGCTATAGTGGTCTTGTCGATACTTCTTTCACCTTCAGCGCTTACACCATCTGGATACTCTTCTTTATCAATATTGAAGTTCGTTGATTTTCGTCGATACTTTTCTATCAGAGCTTTTGTAATATTTTCAAATTCCATTACTTCAATATTGGGTTCATTATTGTTCCATATAGAGTGAAAAGCATTACATTTTAATTGTACACGTTCCTTTTCGCTTGAATCTCCCCAGTTTCTAAAGACATCCATTGTCTCATAATTTATTGACATTGCCGTAGCTGATTCATTATTTGATCCGGAAAAAGCTATTACATTTCCTTCATCGTCTTCAATAATTCCCATTTTTTCATGGTACATTCCCATGCCAGATCTATCCATGGTATAAGCAATTCGAATGTCCAAAATTCCATCAGCAACCAGATTCGCTAACATATTCATGCGTTCAGATGCATAATAGTTTACTGGCTCATGTAATTGTCTCAATAATGCTTGTTCGATCACCTCTTTACGATTTTCATATCCCGTTTTGATTGCTTCAATATCTTCATCAGATAAATATGGTGATGCTACAATACGAATTTTCCCGCCATTTTGTGCCATTTTAGCAATACCTTGTGAAACCTCTACTAAAGATGATGATGAGAAAAATCCTACAGCACGCCTATAAGATACTGCATTCTCCAAACACGGTATATAAAAATCACGTACCATATCATCAATTAAAGACCTGTATTCGCTTTTAATCAGATGATCTTTCAAACTCATTATCAATTCCCCCACTATAATGTTTTTAGTGCTTCTATTAACTTATCAATATCCTCTCTTGTATTAAACTGTCCCAAGCTAATTCTCACTGTTCCTTTCATTTGAATATCTCCCAAATATTCATGAATCCAAGGTGCACAATGATATCCAGTTCTTACCGCTAAATCAAATTCTTCATCTAAAATTGTACCAACATCATCCGCCAAGTACTCATCAACCGTAATCGAAAAGATTCCGACATGGTCCTGTTCTTCCTTCGGTAGATATATTTTTATATTGGATAATTCCTCTAATTCCTTCTTTAAATAGTTAGATAACTCTTTTTCTTTCTCCAATAATAGCGGTGGATTCAATACTTCTAATGCTGCGTTCAGTCCGGCAATTGCATTGATATTAGTACTTGATGATTCATATCGTGCCTCCGCACCAGCCGGCATATTTAAGTTCAAAGAATCACTACCTGTTCCACCAACTATAGTCTCTTCAAGTGACACGCCAGTTATATTTAAGAATCCACCAATGCCAAACGGACCATATAATGTTTTATGCCCTGCAAATGCAATTATATCTGCTCTAATAGTCCTAATATCTACCGGCACAAGTCCCAATGATTGAGCTGTATCGAGCACTGTAATAGCACCATATTTCTTGGCTTCTTCAAATATTTTGGCAATAGGTAATATATATCCTGTAACATTGCTAATGTGTGTGCATATCACTGCTTTAGGTTTCTCTTTAGAAAATTCGTACGCCATTTTTTCAATATCGACATCAAGTCCACCATCCACTAGCGGAATTTTTTTGATAACAATACCATGGTTTTTTGTCATAAGATGCAATGTTCTTGCCACTGCATTATGTTCATAAGGTGACACATATACCACATCATTTGTCTGCCACTTAATTCCACCGATAATTTCATTAAGTGCTATTGTGATGGATGGGGTAAATACTACTGCAACATTCATATCCGCATGAACAAGTCCCCTCAGCATCGCTTTAGTATCGGAAATCAGTTTGCTTGCTTCACGTGCCTTTTTGTAAGAGCCTCGCCCAGCATTAACACATAATTCTCGGTTTGCTCTATCCATAGCATCATATACCGATTCCGGTTTTGGATATGTAGTTGCAGCATTATCTAAATAAATCATTTACCCTATCACCTTTTCAATCATTTCAAGCAATATTCCTACCCTGTCATTGACACTCAAATCATCAAATTCATCCAGGGTATCTTCTAAAATATTTCTTAAAATGGCTCCTGTCCTTTCATCGACTGCTTCATAATACTTTTCGATTACTTTCCCATTTTTGCCTACAAATGTAAGTCTCCTCTGTCCCTCATTCTTTTCATCATGGATAGTTTCCACTTCTGCTTTTACTGCACTAAGAGCTTGGGAAAATTCATCCAATGCTCCATCGTTCCAATTTTCAATGTATATATCCGATAATGCCTTTACGACTCTTTTTGCCACTTCCGCATCATCATATACATCCAGTTTATCTATGCATGACATAAAATTCGTGATTCGACCACTATGCAATCCCTGCTTTGATAATTTGCTTTGCTGTTCATACCATTCTTTCAAAACATGATATAAGTCATTTTTCCGTTTCCGGTCAAAAGTATCATATACTTTAGATACAGCTAATGTTATCACCCAGCTAAGATACATATCATAGGAGTTTTTACAGTTGACAATTTTTGTATATGCTTCTTGATAAGAACCTGCGCTTAGTTCTTTAGGAAGTGTATCGAATACAATTTCATAAGGATTGTATTCCACTTTTTGCAGTATCTTCTTAAATACTTTTAATCCTACACTTACTTCCTGATTTGGATAATCCGATATTTCAGCCAAATTCCGCGTTGCCTGCGGCAAGGAACGAAACCATCTCTGCATACATAATACTATATTTTTAATTCTGTTATCCGTAAGGTTTATGCTCTCATTTACTGAAAACAATTCGTTCATTTGCCTTATATATTCTTCTTTCAGGTAATCTTCTCTCGAAACAAACAACGAATAGTCTGCCGCATGTTCGCACATATTGACAACAACTTCTGGGGTTATTTGTATTTCACCCTTTGCATAATATGCCACAATATCCTCATGTCGTCTTGACAACACATATGCAAAATATATCGGGATTACCCCCATACGCATGCCGTAGGGTTCCGATGTCAATAATGCAATCGCTTCTTTCAATGAATGTTTTTCTACACCGCATTCATTAATAAATTTGTCAAGAAGATCTAAAATTTCTTTTATATAATTCTCCCCTGTGTCATCAATAATTCCTGTTCTATCAAACAGGGCTCTGAAAATAGTGGCTTCTTGGTTTGTTCCTTTATAAAACTGTGGCTCTACCTCCCCTTTCGTCGAAAGAAGTTCAGCTATAATGTTCAATCGAGATTTTTTTGTCTGTGCACTTTCTATCGTGGTTCGGTTGATTATTTCATTATTTATTTCAGGTGTTTTGTAATATACCAGTTCACAACTGCTATTTACCGCATTTTCCTCTTGATTTGCCTTGTATTCAACTACATGCTTTCCATCAAATGCTAATACCTTACAATTCTTATCCTCTAGATATACTTCTGTACATCTATTGCGTACAGTATCAATAATATCCTCTTCTAAAAGCGGAATTTCCCTTTTTGCAATATCATTATTAATCGATAAGAATGAGTTTTTTCTAATATCCTGCAATATTTCATATTCTACTAATTCTTTCTCACATGATATCTTTTTCTCAGGGACCACTACTACGAGATTCTTACGTCTTAACTCCTCTACCTTTTCTATTACAGCGTCTTGTTGGATAGCCTTTCTGCTGAATAAAGTTATAACCTTACCATCTGCTTTCATTTGAGAATCAAAAAATACTTCTGCAGATTCTACATTAAGAAAATACTCTGCTTCCATATACTCATGTTGGAAGTATCTCGTCATAGAATGCATTGCATTATATTTTCTAGGGACTAC
>ENA-UOOD01004678-UOOD01004678.1-human-gut-metagenome-genome-assembly--contig:-CS67-NODE-4678-length-10476-cov-4.560119_pt1 | contig 10476 bp, 6 predicted proteins | sample MGYA00242464_ERZ724011 | MGnify/ENA metagenome assembly ERZ724011 | reverse complement strand
CTTATATGAATATGGTAAAGACATTATATACAACACAGAAAAGATGAGTTTAAATAGAAATATATTAAACAAAAAATATTATATGGTAATTCCATATTATTCAGAAGAACTTGGACAAAATGATTTTGACAAAGATGAAGTTAGAGAGATGGCTTTCTCGGAATTATACACAAGAGCACAGGCTATAATAAGAACTTTGTCCGTATCAGGTGTTATGGGAAGAGTACTTTCATCAACAGAACTTGCAGATTTACTATATTTTGCATATAACAGAGAGGATGCCGAAGTTTTCGGTGTTGATAAGGCAATTAAAGCGGGATACAACGAGTTATATTCAACAGCGCCAGATTACATGGATAAGAAAATGGAAATGTTAGACAAACAAATAGAAGATGCCGCAGTTAATTTGGCAAGTGATAAAATTGCACAAGTTCAAACAGAAAAAGAGAAAGAATATCAAAGAAAAGTTGAAACAGAAGATGACATAATAAATAACTTAGCACAACTTATAATTCAAGAAAACGAAGCAATGCTCGGAAAAGACGTTGCAGAAAAAGCAAAAGAAAAAGTAAGGAAGGAGAAGAAAGCTAATGTTCAATAAAAAACGTAAAGCTACTAATAATGATTTGCAATTTCAAAGAAATGATTATACGAGTGATGAGCAAATTCCAATATTACACAAGAAAACAATAAAAGAATTAATTGCACCTTCTGGAATAGACGCAAGTAATATTGACCACTTAGAGATTATATCAAATGTAAAAAGATATGCTAGAAGCTTCTTCGTTTCTGCATTACCAAGAATGTGTACATTCCCAGAATTATTTAGAGATATGTATATGTTTGGAGATATAAATACATCAATATATATAACACCAATTCAAGAATCTAGGTCTCAAAACGAGTTGAATAGAACGATAAATGAGCTAGAAACAGAAAGAATTGTTGCAGCAGATAGAGGAAATATCAATAGAGAGAGCAACTTAGCTCAAAAAAGATATGAGGCAGAAAGCTTAAGAGATGAGATCGCAGCAGGATTTAATAAACTTTATGAAGCATCTGTAGTGTCTACACTGTTTGCATATAGTTTGGAAGATTTAGACAAGCTTACTAAACTATTAGCAACAGAAATGTCGAAATCTTTGGTTGGAATAAAAAGTGCATGGGCAATGCAAGAAGAGGCTTTCCAAAGCAATTTACCTTTGGCAGAAGATAAAATAAGGAAAACGCATACATTTGACCGTAGATCTATGGGAACAGTATTCCCATTCACTACATCAGAAGTTGGTCACTCAACAGGTATTCCACTTGGATTTAATAAACAAACTGGCGTACCAATATTATTTGATAATTTCCATAGCTCACTTACGAACTATAACATGGTTATATTTGCTAAGTCTGGTGCTGGAAAATCTGTAACAATGAAAACTTTAATATCAAGGTCTGCAGTACTTATGGGAATACAAAGCTTAGCACTAGATGCCGAAGGCGAGTATAGCATAGTTGCAGAAAGTTTAGGCGGAATAAACGTTGTACTAAGCCCTAACTCAAAAACAGTTATAAATGTTTTTGATATAGAAACCGAAGTTGTAAAAGATGAAATAACAGGAAGAGAAAGAGCTGTATTAAACGTAGAAAACAAAGTAGAGGACGTTACACAAGCGCTACTTACAATGGCAAGAGGTAGTACAAGAAGCCAAGATATTAATGAGGTAACAAAGCAGATAATTGCAGAATCTGTTGCACAAGAGTATGCAGCATATGGAATAACAAGTGACCCAATGAGCTTATATGAAGCAGCTGGAAGAGGCAACGGAGACATATTAGGAAGAGCAAGAAAGAAAATGCCAACAATTGGGTCATGGTATAAGCGTTTACAAAGAAATGCAGAAAGCAATACAAACCCTGATTACAGATTCCATTACAGCTATTTGCTAAAAGTTATGAAACAATACATAAGAGAATATGATGGTCAGATGGCATACTTTGACGGTCAATCTACATTTGACTTATTAGATGGAACATTATTTATAAACCTAGACATATCACAACTAGAAGAAAGATTTGCAAGACCACTTGCACAACAAATATTACTTTCTTGGATATGGGAAAAATACGTTAAGAAAAACAGTGAAGATAGAAGAAAAGCTGCTAAGAAGAGAGTTTTGGTTGATGAGGCATGGATGTTATTACCATACCCAGAAGCTGTAGATTTCTTAAACACAATGGCTAGACGCGCGAGAAAAAGAAACGTATCGCTTGCAATAATTTCTCAGAGATTCCAAGACTTCTACGAGAAACCAGAAGTACAAGCAGTTTTAACATCATCAGACACAAAGCTATTACTAGCACAAGATAAATCTGAAATTCAATACCTAAAAGAAGTATTCAAACTTAGCGAAGGTGAAGCAGGATTTCTAGTAACCTGCAACAAAGGAGAAGGATTATTGAAAGTTGGTGGAGACACTGCAATATTACAAATAACACCAACTGCAAAAGAGTTTGAGTTTGTTGAAACAAACCTAAACAAGATGATGGAAAATAATCAAAGAAAATCATAATAGAGGGAGGAAGTAATGCATAAGATAATAAACAAAAAGTCAATACAAAAGATTACAGCAATTATTATAATAATGATAATGTGCAACTTTATTATGAGTGGGAAAGTTTGGGCAGTTGAGAGCTGGATGTCGATTAAGGAGTATCAGGATTTATCAATTGGTGGAACTGATACAAAGCAAGATTTATATAACAAGGATACTAGTCCAGCAGTAAAGAAATTATGCAGTGCATGGAATATAACTGCGGAGCAAGCTATTGAAATGTTGAAAAATCATGCAAACGATGAGAAAACTTTATATGTAAATAAAGAAACGTATGATAACACAGCTTATACAATAAGTGACGTTAAGATCAAACCTACTGAAGAAGAAAAAACAAATTATAACATACAAGTAGATGATGATGGGTATGCGAGTGTAGATACATCATATAATTATGGGGTTAATTCGGACTTGGAAGGTTCAACTAAGGACGGAATTGGAGGACTTCTGTTAAGCCCAATTGCTGCTCTTATTCAAGGAATAGGAGATGGGGTAAATTATCTATTGCAACGTAATATAATAGGAGATAAATCGGATGTTTTCTTAAATTCAGGCGTATTCGAACATTCAAAAATGATACAGGTATTGAATGAAAACAAGCCGGTATCTGGAGTACCACAAGTTGATATTGCAGAAGAATATATTGAAACTGCAACAGGAAAATATGGAATCCCGAATATAAAACTTACACCTGCGGAAATTTTTGCTGGGAATGTATCGGCTCTTGATGCTAACTTTTTTAAAACTGAAGGAGACCATAATCAGGAACTTGGTGGAAGTGAAAAATCAATTGTGGAACAATTGAGAGATACTGTTGCAACATGGTATGTGGCTTTGAGAAATATAGCTATAGTAGGGCTTTTATCAGCATTATTATATATTGGCATTAGAATTGTTATAAGTTCTAGTGCAGGAGATAAGGCAAAATATAAACAATTTTTTGTAGACTGGGTAGTTGCATTATGTTTAATATTCTTCTTACATTATATTATGGCATTTACAATGACTATGAGTGAAACCGTAACAGATGTACTAGCCGGAGATAGAACAAATCAGGGAAGGATAAAGGAGGTTAATATTCGTTTAACCGAAACAGACGGTACAACTACATTTAAAGATGCGGGAACTGAGGTATGCTTCTCTAGCAATTTTACTGGCGTGGCAAGAATGAAGGCGGATTACCAAGGTGGTACTTTAAAAATTGGATATTCGATCTTATATATTGCTTTAACTGTTTATACAGTATATTTTGCATTTGTGTATTTAAAAAGATTACTAATGCTTGCATTTTTTACAATGATTGCGCCATTAGTTGCTCTAACATACCCATTAGATAAGATAAGAGATGGAAAAGCACAAGCATTTAATTACTGGTTTAAAGAATACATGTTTTATGCTTTATTACAGCCAATGCATATGCTTTTGTACACAGTATTTGTATCATCTGCATTATCTGTTGCGGCAAACAATTTGCTATATGCAATAGTTGCGCTAGCTTTTATAGTACCTGCAGAAAAGATAGTAAAGCAGATGTTTGGAATAAAAGGAAACACAGAATCTACACTTGGTGGGTTTGCAGGTGGAGCACTTGCTTCACAAGCGTTTAATATGCTTAGAAAAGGTCCGCCACAACCTAAGAAAGGCGGAGGAGATGGCCCTAAAGGAGAAAAAGGCATAAGACTTGATAATCCTAATAAGCCAAATGCTATGGATACACTAGCTGGAGATGCTATGGAAAATGGAGTAGAAAATGCTGCACAAACGGCTACAGCAGCTGGTATTGGAGCTGCAGCAGGAGCTGCTTCTGCTAATGCAACGGGAAATGAAAACAATGAAGAAACAGATAGCAATGGCGTACATGTGAGTGATGATGGTGTAATTGATGGAGTACAATTTAGAGAAGTACCAGACAATGAACAACAAGGCAATGGACTGGAAAATCCAGAAATGCAGTCTGGAGAAAACCCTGCTATGCCTGAAAATGGACAACAAAATCAAAATGCAGACAACAATAATTCGGAAGAAAATCCATTTGCAGCAATTAGAGCAAAAGCAAATAGTGCTAAAGGAAACTTAGGTTCAGCTATAAATAGCAGAGTCCAAAGTGCTGGTGGTTGGTCTGGTATTGCAAAGGGTGTTGGTAAAACTGGAGCTAAACTTGCAGGTAGAGCAGCTATGATGACAACAATGGGTGCGTTAGGACTTGGAGTTGGTATTGTTGGAGGAGACATGAGTGATACACTTAAAGGTTTAGGTGCAGGATTAACAGCTGGTTATGCAACAGGTGGTAGATTAAACAGTGCTGTTGGAAATACAATTGTTGGAAACAATGCTGTGGGAAGATTCCTTGATGATGCAATTAGAGGAACTGGCCCTGAAAGAAAAAGAAACGATTATATAAGATCGTACATGTCAAACCAGGAAAATAGAAATAGACTTATTGAAAAGAATCCTTCTATTAAGAAATCTGAACTTGATGCACAATTAAGACAAAGAGCAGAATTGTCTTATGACTCAGGTGTTACAGATGCTAAAATGTTGGATAGGGCGGTTGAGTTACAAAAACAACTTGATGAGAAGAATCCTAGAGGCGTTGGAAATGCAGAAAGACATGGAGCTAACTACAATAAAACTGTAGCAACTATGCAATTAGCAAGCAAATACAGTGATTCAACTTTCGAAAACGACGAGAAAATTGCCAAAGCACAAAATCGTTTGGCAAGCAAACTTGAAAGAAACATGAGTGAAAGAACAAATGGCCCAATTGATGCAGATACTGCTAAAAAATATAAGGCTAGAGCAAAAGCTGAAGCTGCAGAAACAATGGGTAACATAGATTATTTAAAGAATGGATAATTTTTATAAAAAGCAATCAATCTAATAAATTGGTTGCTTTAATTTTTATAGAGAGGTATAAAGTATTGAGTAAAGACTGGAAATTTTCAGATTTATTCTTAACTAAAATATAAAAATGCATTAAAGTAATGACATAACTATAATTTTGATATATAATAAGGTTGTGAAATGGCACTTTAGACTATGGTGTATGGTTCTTATGCCAATAAAGTAAAAAGGAGAAAATTTCTATGGAAGAAAATAAAACACCAAATAAATCAGAAAAAGAGATTATAAAAGAAAACATGCTAATTTTATATAAAACATACCAAGATGGAGAGAAAAATACTGTTGATGAAATATCATATTATAAACAGATTGTGCTGCAAAGTAAAAAAAGTCCAATAATGTATGGATTGCAAGATATATATCCAGTAAACATAAAGGAGCCAGAAAAATTTTATGGAAATAGAATTTTGTTATATCAAAATGGAACTCCTATTGCGATGATAGATGAAAATTCAAATATAAAATTTTCTAACGAATACTTAGAGCAAATGAAGCCTTTGAACCCTTCAATATATGCACTTTTGCATTCTATGAATGGTAAACATTATGAATTACCACAAATACAAGAGGTAAGTGGAAAGCTTCCAGATATAAATTCAAAACAAGAAGTTGAAGATTTTAAATTAAGTAAAGAAGAGCTTGAAAATGCAAAACAAAATGATGTAGCTGGGCAAGGAATGACAAAGAAAGAGAATTCCAAAGAAGCAGAGAATGAACAAGAACCTGAAAATGAAGAAGAAAGCATGGAACAAATTGCAAAGCAGTCAGGAATTGCTAAAGATGATATTAAATCTTGCTCTGAAATTAATCCGCACGAAAGAATTACAGACCAGAAAAGTTTTGAAGATATAGCAAATGTTACAGGGAAATATTCTAAAATTTTTGTAGTATCTGCGAATGGTAAAACGCGTGGAAATTCACTTTATTCGTTCTGGGGAATGACACAAGATGGAAAGATGGAACCAGTTCAAGGTTTGGAAGAAAGACAAGGAGTAAATACTGGAAAATCGATATATTCTATAAATAGAGACGGCTCACAAGTAAAAGAACAACAAACATCAGCATTGTTTACAATGCCTAATCAAAGAGAAGGATTTTCTGTTACAATTGGACAATACGGAATAATTGAAACTACATATATAAGACGTAGTCCAAACGAAAATAAATATATAGGAAGTACTGTGAATTCATCAACACAAAAGCCTACTACAAGAGAGGTTCAGGAGTTTATGAATGACAGCAGAACAACCGATGCTGAATTAAAAGAAACAATAGATAAAACAGAGCATCAACTTGGAGAAACATCTGAAACTAAGTTAAGAAATGTTGATGATAACCCCAATAATGATGTTGAAATTGATATGGACCAAGAAATAACTTTACATGACGGAACAATCACAACTCTTGCAAAAGAAGCAGAAACGTTAAATATTGCACCAGATGAATACAAAAAACAATTTGCAGAAAGAGAAGCTGATTGTTATGCTGACAAAGTAGAATTAATTAGAGAAGAACAGGCGGAGGAACAATCTGCAGAGCGTGCTGAAGAACATGAAGAAAGAGCAGAAAGGTCTTTAGAAAATGATGCGTGGGAGAGAATTAGAAAACATCAATAAAATAAAAAATTAATGTTTTTAAGCTTAAATATTTTTCAAATAAAAAAGACAAGCTATAGAAAAATTACAATTAGATTACAAATGAAAGAAATAGTTGAAATATACATAGCAAATAAAGTATAATAAAAAAGAATAATATTTTTGTGCAGAAAAAGCACATGGAAAAGCTAAGAAAGGAGCTCAACAAATGAGAGAAAAAGAAAGAGAGGAAAGTATGAAAAATATTAAAAATAAACGAGAAAAAAATAACAAAACACAAAAGCGGAATAACGTTAATAGCTCTAGTAGTTACCATAGTTGTTTTGCTAATACTTGCGGGAGCAAGTATTAACTTAGTGCTAGGCAATAACGGAATAATAGCGAAGGCAAAAGAAGCAGAAACAAAATCTGCAGAAGCAAGCCAAAACGACTTAAAAGGAATGAATGCATTAACAGAAGAAATGAATAATGCATTAGGAGAAAAGCCAAAAGTAGATTTATCAAAGTACAAAATAGGAGATTACGTAAATTACACATATGATATAGATTCAGCAAGTAGCAGTTACACATTAGAATCAAAATATAGTGGATATAGTAGTAATCAAACAATAGCCCAAACAACAGGGTTAACATGGAAAGTATTAAATGTAGATAAAGAAAATGATACAGTAGATATAATAAGTACAAACCCAACAAGCAGTACCGTAACTTTTGCTAATATATTAGGCTATAATAATGGACCATATTTAATGAATGAAATATGCAAAGCTCAATACAGTAATAAAACATTAGGAGTAGAGGCAAGAAGCATAAACTTGTTAGATATGGAAAAGCACTTAACAGCAGCAGGAATAACAAATAGAAATGCATGTACAAATGAAGTAAAATATGGAACAACAAACACATATACAAGTAATACAAAATACCCAAGTTTGTATGCCAATCAAAAAGGAGCAGGACCAAATATAACAGCAGCAAATGCAAGTACAATATCTCAACCAGATATAACAAAAGGAAATGACCCATATGAAGAGAGTAAACCAATAGCAACAACAGAGCCAACAACTGATAACACATCAGGAACAGGAAGCCCATTAACAGTAACGCAAACATTCTATTATATACCAATAAATGATACAAATTATGGAACTGCATCAACTGTACTAGCAAATGGTACGCCGTTCTGGGTGGCTGCGCGTTATGTCGGTACTTCCTCAGACAATGCTATCTTTGGCCTTCGCTATGCTTACACGAACACTAACGGCTACGATATGGTCCATTCGGATGGTTACACGGGCGGCCATGGCTATGCTCTTCGCCCCGTAGTTTCTCTACCATCTAGTCTCCTAACAGGAGAGCAAACAAATGGAGCTTGGAACTTGAGCAAGTAGAAAAAATGAATGAAAAAACAATGAGCTAGGGAGGTGGGTGGGAGAAAAACACCATAATAGCAGTTAAATATAAAGTTTCATAAAACTAAAAATATAATGAATAATATCCCAAAATGGGCAACAAAATGCTTCAATTTTGGGTGTTTTATTTTTGTAGAAAGTAAAAAGCAGTAATAAATTTGAGGAAAATAAATATCTATTAATAATGAGATAAAAAGTTATAATTTTCTAAATTGTGTGATTCTAAGGGAGACGATAATGAAAAAAATATTATATAGTATACTTATTTTTCTGCTAATTTTACTTAACTTTTCCACTGTTTGTGCAGATGATGTGGATAACGAGGTCGATTTTGAAGATACAATAGAAGTTACAGCTTCAAATGTGAGTGAATTACCAAAAACAAATTCTAGAAGATATATTGTTTACGATAGAATCTCAAAAAGTATGATAATAGGAAAAAATGAAGATGTTAAATCTGCCATGGCGTCCACAACAAAGATAATGACTACAATAGTCATATTAGAAAAAGCAGATTTAAATGAAAAAGTAACTGTAAGTGCAAAAGCAGGTGGAACAGGTGGCTCAAGGTTAGGACTAAAAAGAGGAGACAAGGCTAGTGTAAGAGATTTGTTATACGGACTTATGCTAAGGTCGGGAAATGACGCTGCCGTAGCATTAGCAGAACATGTTGGTGGGAGTGTAAAGGGATTTGCAGAATTAATGAATGAGAAGGCCATTGAACTTGGACTTACAAATACACATTTTGTAACACCTCATGGACTAGATGATGCAAACCATTATACTACTGCGTTAGAGCTTGCAAAACTTACAGATTATGCAATGGATAATGAGACTTTTGCAAAAATAGTTGGAACAAAATCAACAACGATATACATAAATAATCAGTCAAGGCAAATAAACAACACTAACGAATTATTAGGTGTACTAAACGGTGTAGTGGGTGTAAAAACAGGTTTTACAAACAATGCGGGGCGATGCTTAGTAACGGAAACCAAAAGAAATAACATGGATATAATTACAATAGTTCAAAATATAAAATGTACAATTTGGAAGAACAAATAATAGAAGAATTTAATAAATGGAAAAATATAAACGAGAAACGAATTTTAATAATAAAAGGAAAACAAAGCAATCCTAAATTAGCATTAGGGACGATAGAAAAAGCAACAATACCAATCTGCGATAACGATAAAATTGAATACTCAATTAATGCACTAACTGAAGTAGAGGCTCCAGTGGAACAATGGAATGTAATGGGAACACTAACGGTAAAACTAAATGGTGAAATATTGGAGAACATAGATATAGTGAATGTAAATGAAGTGCAAAAACGAGATTGGAAAGATTACTTTAAAATAGTGCTAAATAGATTTGAAGATATGGGAAAAATGCTAATAAATCAGCAAATATAATATCTCTATGAGAAAATTAGAAAGTATCTATGATTATATTATTATATCTACATAATAATATAATCATAGTTGCTACATGCGTGCAGCTTTTATTATTTATAGGCTCTTATTCCATTCCTTCAATTTTTCTTCTAGCAATTTGAAGTTTACTGTATTTTTTATGTAACCGATTTCTTCGTTTTTTAGTTTTTGTTTATATACAATCTCAGCATTTTTCATGATTTTCTCTGAATTGTTGTTTATATATCTTAATTCACCTAAAATTACTTCTTTGTATTTTTTATTACGTTCATTGCTAATTACATATGGTTCTAATTCTGTAATTGGAACAGGTATCATATTACTTATTCTTAAAGTTCCATAAAGTCTATCACTATTATAAATTCTAATTATTGTTTTTGTGTCTTTTCTAATAATCTTTTTTTCATAATCAATGTAATCTGACTTTTTAGGAGATGACATTGGAATATAATAATTAAAATCGTTTACTGTCAATACAATTCCTAAATATTTTCTTGTTCGAACTCTTATTTCTTCTTTATTATCA
>ENA-UOOD01004677-UOOD01004677.1-human-gut-metagenome-genome-assembly--contig:-CS67-NODE-4677-length-10477-cov-4.069660_pt1 | contig 10477 bp, 8 predicted proteins | sample MGYA00242464_ERZ724011 | MGnify/ENA metagenome assembly ERZ724011 | reverse complement strand
CACGAGCCAGAGGCGGAGTGTGCTTGCGCACAAAAAGCACGTGCCGACGATCCCCTGTCGAATACGCTTGCTGCAAGCAGCGTCAGTGACTTCGGCTCCGATGGATCGAAGATTGCCCAGTCCAAATATGTCTGGACAGATCCGTTTCCTAGTATCATCTTTTTTCTCCTTTCTTATCTTAAAGCTTGAAACGCTTTAAATACGTTGGATCAGCCATCAAATTGTCAACAATTTTTCTGGCCGCCACCATTTCTTCCTTCGTGAAATCGAGAAACGTAATCTTGCTTGCAAGATAATTACTCTTCTCAATTGCCGTTTTCAAATCATCATAAAGACAAAACTTGAATCCGTCCTCACTTCCACAAAAGTTGTCGCCGTCGAACTGCTCATCGTCCTCACTTGCGTGTCCGATGTAGCATTTGCTAGACGGACGGCACCACTGTACTTGCACGTAGTATTTCATAACATCTCCTTTCTTACTCCTCATCGGATTCCTCGGCTGCCTCTGTCTGGGCAGTTTTATCTCCTGTCAGTCGGGAAATAAGCCCGTTTGCCTGAATGACAGTGATCGTCGCACTATGGAACGTGCGCACTGTCACTTTTCCCTGCTCACCGATGACTTTCGGAGGGGTATAGCTCTGCACACTATCTTGTGTGACATGGCCCCTCTGCAGATGACGATGCCGTTCATCACCGCAAAGTCCGCCTCCGACTCCACCCGCCATCATCATGTAAATGGCATCTGGAGACGGCATCTTTGGTACGGTGAGTGTTTGCTTCTCTTCGTATGGCTTTACAAAGAGTCCCTCTGCACCAGCATTCTTCTCATGTGCAAACAATGCTGCATATGCACGAGAAATGTCCACACTTCTGGTTTTGAATTCCTTTAAGCGCAGAATTGGCGAGCCGGTGACGCAAATCTTTTCCTCGTCTGGACAAGTTTCAGGTAGCAGAGGAAGCTTTTTAATGTTTTCCTCATTTGCATACTGATCCAGATCCATATCCAGACTTGGATTTTTCGGATTACGAACTAAAAAAAGCACGACCTGATGATACTTGGCGTACTCTTTATCGTCGAATCTGAAAATTTTTGCAATTTGGTATTGACGTGTAATGATGCTATTATGAATACTATCCTCGAACAGCACTCTTGGGATCACCCAAATCAATACACCTCCGTCCTTCAACTGTAAAGAGATCTTTTTTAAGAACTCCGTTTCCAGCCTGGTCTTCCCTTCCGGTGACATACCGTAAGGTGGGTTGGCGAAGACCACATCGAATCCACCATGCGAGACTCTTAAATCCTTTAAGTAGTCTCCACAAAGACAAGTCTCAATAAGCGGATTCTTTGCCGTCTCCTCTGCCGCATCGCGTTGTAACTCGCATCCATATACTTTCAAGTTCGGATGCTCTTTCTTGTCCAGCGCCGTCAGGATTGCTCCTGCGTCACCGATGGATGGATCAAGCGCGTGGATCAAATCGTCCTCGATTTTCAATTGCTCTGCCATCCTTTTGCAGTGTGCCAAATCGGTGTAAAAGGCTCCTGCCTTTGCATAATTCAGCACCTGCTGGTTAACGTGCTTCAAAAACACATTTCCCATTTCTTTCTCCTTTCTTTGCATAAAAAAAGCGCCCTAACGACTTCTTGTCGTAGAACGCTTAGATTATACATATACCATTATTTTTTCTCCGATAGCTGTAAATGAATACAGCAAACAAACCCAGCAAACCGGGCTTTTGCCAAATAAGAATGCGAGCTGTGCATTCTTGAAACTCATTTACCATACCAGATGGCTCTATTATAGCAGAGCTTTTGCCAGAATGCAAGCATATTTCGCTCTCATCGACTTGTGTTACCATGATCGAGTGGGAAAGCCCACGGTTTTAACATTGTCAGGCAAGAAGTCCCCCACTTCTAAAGTGGCGGGATGAATTGCCTGACAATGTTAAAAAAATCCAGAAAAAATGTGTATCCCTACTGGCGTCAGTTTTCCAAATCCTGTAATATAAGATTGTGCACAGAAAAAATAGCAATGTGTGAGCGGCGCTTTCATCTCGGTCATTGAATGGCCAAGGATTCCCGCGCCAGATTCCTAAAACTAGATCAGGAAAGGAGTATGCAGAAGATAGATCTTCTTGCAAATTTGATATGGAAAATAATAATTTATCAGAAAATATCTGCCCGTTATGTGGTTCATATCTAAAGTTGATAAATATCAATCCAAATGAACAAGCTATTAAAATAGCTGGTCGTAGAGTCTGCAAACGATGCCAACAGGAACTAAAAAAAAGCAACGGACAGGCGGCAGAACCAATACAATCTAAAGTTAAATATCCCAGAGATTTGAAGGCATACTTAGATCAATTTCTGATCGGGCAAGAAATTGCGAAGAAAACGCTTAGTGTTGCCGTATACAATCATTACAAGCGAATCCAGATGAAAGATCCTACCATCAAAAAAAGTAATGTTTTAATGGCAGGGCCAACTGGATCAGGAAAAACATACATGGTTCAATTAATCGCCAAATACCTGGATATTCCGATGGTAGTAATTGATGTGACAGGTATCACCAAAAGTGGATACGTTGGAGAGAGTGTATCATCGATTCTAATGCGCCTTCTAATAGCAGCGAATGGAAATAAGGCAAAAGCAGAGAAAGGGATCATTGTTCTTGATGAGGTTGATAAGTTGGCAACAAAAGAAAGTTCGTTCGGGCAAGATATTGGCGGCACAAGTGTACAACAGGAACTTTTAAAAATGCTTGAAGGAACAATTGTACAGATTGAAATACAAAGAGATGGACACGAGGAAAAAATTTGCTTTAATACTGAATCCGTCCTTTTTATCTGCACTGGTGCTTTTCCAGGTTTGGAAGAAATTATTTCAAAGCGGATTTGCGAAAAAGGAAGAACAGTTGGATTTGCGGTTCATGAACAGCCGATAAAGCAGGATCATGGTCTGATGCATCTGCAAACGGAAGATCTTCTGCAGTATGGATTGATACCAGAGTTTATCGGACGATTACCGGTACGAGTGTGCTTAAGGGAGCTGACAGTGGAGGAATTGGTTCATGTAATTGCAGATGTGCAGGACAATATTACGGATCAGTACAAGAAACTACTGGGGGCAGATGAAATCGAGCTAGAGTTTTCCAAAGCAGCAATTCAAAAAATTGCAGAGCTGGCTTATGAGCAGCATACTGGTGCAAGAGCAATTCGAGCAATTATGGAAGCATCTATGTCAGAAATAATGTTCTGGGCTCCAGGATCTGGGATTGAGAGGGTGATAGTTGACGAAGATATGATTTGCCCATCACAAGACGAAGGTAGTTGGACCTTCTTGCTTGACACTGCAAAAACTCAAGGTGTAGCACAAATGTAGGATGAATGTGGAGATGTTTTGTGATCATGAGAAATTAATCCATTGGAATATTCGAAATATTGCTTGCATTTTGTTAACGAGTATGGTATTCTTAGGAAAGAAGTCAGATACATGATTTGCCTGATCATATGTGTATTTATCTTATGTCCCTTTTTGACAGTCAAATCACTCTTTGTGTTCTGGCTTCTTAAATATTAACAACCTACCTGACGTGCAGGATGCGGTTGCTTAAGCCCGTGAGGGCATTGACACATAAGAAAGGAAGTCAAATACAAACAAAAAAGAAAGAATGGCAAGCAATATACTTGTCACTCTTTCTTTTTTGTTTGTATTTGGGTTGTAAAAATGTACTCATTTTTGTATTCGAACATTTTCTTAATAAAAATCGTTCGAATATGTTGCAAATTTCGTGTGATTTGGTTATAATATATATATCAAAGTAGAAAAGGAGGTTACCGATTATGTCTATAACTGCTACTGAATTTAAGAATAATCTTGGGAAGTATCTTTTGCTTGCAACAACAGAAGATATTTTTATCACACGTAATGGAAAAACCGTTGCAAAACTCTCTAATCCTAACCAAGATAGAGTTGATATTGCAAAATCATTGTTCGGCATTCTCACGCCAGATGTAACACTAGAAGAAACAAAGGAAGAAAGGCTGAATCAAATATGAGAGCAATTATCGACACCTGTATTATTGTGGATGCAATCCAAGCCCGTGAACCTTTTTGCAAGGATGCTCAAGAAATCTTGCTACTCTGTGCAAATCAAACATTTAAGGGATTTTTGACTGCAAAATCGATCACGGACATTTATTACTTGACGCACAAGCAGACACACAGTGATAAAACAACCCGTGATGTCCTAACAAAACTCTGCATCTTATTTGCATTGTTAGATACAACGGCATTAGATATTCGTAAAGCAATTTCGGCAGAAATTACTGATTTTGAAGATGCTGTAATGATTGAAACAGCAGTACGCTCTGGCGTAGATTGTATTGTGACGCGAAATACAAAAGATTACAACAAAGCGCCGATTCAAGTGTACACACCTACGGAGTTTATTAATGTGGTCACTGACTTACAATGATCGTGGCTATAGTTCAGTCTATAAGACTGAATGATGCTGCCGGAACTAATTAAGGACTCCCACGGTTTTAACCGTGGGAGTATGTCACTTTTGGATTCCTTCTAATGTCATGCCTTCAACCTGTATGCAGTTTCCTTCCTCAACTTTCACACTATTTAGTTCAGTCAAATATAGGGACGAAACTGCCTTAACCCCCTGATCAAGCAAATCCTCTTTTGTTTTTTCATCGATCATAGGATAGGCAAGTAAGTAGTCATTTTCAAGGAAAGCTGCATAGGACTCATACTGGTAAAAATATCCCTGTCCCGTTCCCGATACAGCAAATGAATACTCTCCTACCGGAATATCGTCACCTCCGATATAGGTGCCAGGTTCCAAAATCAACTTGTCGTCTTGCTTCAAAAGCAACTGTTCCAATTTGGAAATCCGATCTTCCAATTCTTCTACCTTTTCTTCTAAAGCTGAAATTCTCTTTTCGTCTCCCAAATCCTCCGCATACAAGGCAGAGGCACTTCCAAAGCCAATCGCTGCGGTTAATATCAATGCAATACTTTTCTTTGTGATACTCATGACAATTCTCCCTAATGTATTTTCAAGTTGTTTGTATATGCTACCAATGCGCATCATTCTGTAGCAAACTCAAAAAGCGCATCCGCATCCAAAGGCATCAAGTCTATGAACTGATGATCGCCAGTTTCCAGAAATACCGTGCTGTTTCCTCGAAGTAGCCGAATTCCAGTGATTTGAGTTCCTGCAGGAAGTGTTGTTGGATTGCCGCCATTGGTATCGGAATAAACAGTGATGTCACGTGCTGTTGTATACACATTATTTGATACAAGGGGCGAACTCAACGCATCATCCGGGATTAGGCAGCCATCTGAAAAAGTAAAGAGTGCATTGATAGTGTAGTTTCCAAAAAGCGGAAGAACGATTGGCGTGTCCATCGTAATACTGATCTTACCAGCTTCCAAAATTGTGAATGGAGCATTGGTTATCTTAACATTTGTCAGTTCACTTCCGAGGACATTCAGCGATGAAGTGGCAGTAATCAATGAACTGCCATCAAACCAATCGATCACCAACATGGTGGTTCCATCTGGGTAAGAGGCAACCGATAACAGGTAGATTCGCGGATCACTATCAATCATTCGGAACGCCTTACAGTAATAGGCACTAGCGCCATCAAAGCTCTTTGCAACAGAACCATTGATGTACAATGCCCCGCCGGAAACCTGTAGGGTCTCTGGCATTCCAACATCATCCAGGTTGTAAATCACAGTTGAGCCAGATGGAATATCATAGAACTGCTGAATACCAATTGAGCTGTAGTCATCAACAACTGTAGGATAAGCCGTTTCTAAGCCGCTGTAAGACGGTTGACAAGCCACGTTGAGTATTTCTACCTGTGCACCTGCCGACGGCGCGTATGAGCCTCCTGCGGCGTTAAAACGGTATGTCTGGCTCGAAGTAGAAGCAGCAAATGTTCCATCGGCACAAAGCCAATAGGAAGGACTCGTTCCAGTGGCATTCTGAGTGTATGCGATAGCTTCGTCTGCACCTGTGTAGCAGATGGCCTGGTTACGCGACAGCTGCGTGTAACCAAGCTCGGTAAAGCTTCCATTCTGGATAAATAGATGTGCGGTTTTCTGGCCATTGAAACATAGCCAGAAAGTGCCATCACCATTGTCAGTAAGATCGCCAGGAAGAGCCAAGATGTTTGATAATGTACCATTTTGATAAGCAAACAGATAGGTACCGTTAATATTGCCTGCATCATCATAGGTTTTAGAAATCAAAGTTAACGTCTCGCCATACCAGAAGTACTCTGTTGGAAGAGTAGCGGTACCAGGAAGCGTAGCGACAGCAACAGGGATGTTGTCTGCTCCGACATACCAAAGCGTCTTCGAACCGTCTTCGTTCGAAGACATGCCAACGAAATCTTCTCTTCCCGATGCAGAATCAATACATACGGAGCCGGCTGAGATAGAAGAAGGATCTTTCTGCGCATACTGGGCAATGATCGGCCAGATATGGTCCAAATCTCGAACAAAGTCCGGTTCTGTAGGTTCTACAGGAGAGGTATCATCGGTTGGCGATGTAGGCTCTACTGGGTCTGTGGAAGCAGAGGTATCATCGGTCGGATCAGGAACAGCTGTTGGCTGGGTATCCTCTGCCGAAGATTCTGTAGTGGATTCACCAGTAGAAGGTTCTTGTGGTGACGTAGGCTCTATTGCTGAGGTAGATTCGTTTGAATCGCTGCTACCAGGTTCAGGAATCTCTGAAGATGGCTCTAAAGATTCAGATGTACTTTCGCTAGAAGAAGCAGTTTCTTCAGTAGAGTTTACTGTACTGTCGTCCGGTGAAGTTTCCTCAGTAGTAGCTTCTGTCGTCTCAGTAGTAGCCTCTGTCGTCTCAGTAGTAGCCTCTGTCGTCTCAGTAGTAGCTTCTGTCGTCTCAGTAGTAGCTTCTGTCGTCTCAGTGGTTTCCTCCGTAGTTGCCTCCGTAGTTGCCGCAGTGGTTGGTGCGGTTGTTGGTGCGGTTGTCGGAGCAGTAGTGGCTGCAGTGGTAGGCGGCACATAAGCTGTTGTAGGCATATACGAGCCTGTAGGAGCTGGCGCATAGGTAGGCGATATATTTGGCCTTGTAATTGGTACATAGCCTGTTGTAGGTGGTACATAAGCGGTAGTTCGGATTGGTGCAGCTGTTGACGAATCATCGTCTTTGCCATCACTGCCCTCTGTTGTTTTCGCAGATGAGCCTGCCGGAGAATTACCTGAAGGACGGGACTGTGACGGCAACGGACGCTTTGATTCCTCCGATGCGTCGGGAGCAGTTTTTTCTTCTGACTCTGTTTCTTTTGTAGTAGTTTCTTTTGTAGCAGAGGAAGTTGTAGCCGCTGGAAGTGTTTCTTTTGTAGTAGTTTCCGTATTGTCAATTGTCAGGCAATCCCCCTCGATGACTTCATCTGCGAATAAAGACATATATTTCCAAGCATAGGAATCTTTTGATGTCACACAGCGCTTTAAAGAAGAAAACGCATAGGTTTTTATTGAAGATACCGTTTCCGGGAAATATACCTCTCGAAGCTTTGTACACTTATAGAATGAGTACTGCTCAATTGTGGTAACATTATCACCTATAGAGATATAGTTTATATCCGGGCAATCGGAGAATGCATTTGCCAAAATTGAAACAACTGGATAGCCATTAATTGCGGCTGGAATGCGAGCAACATTTTCATCAGTCGAGCCCCAATGAACGAGATAAGCCTGCTCATCTACAATTTGATATTGATTTCCATCAACAGTAATTGTTTTGCTATTCGAGATCTCATTTTGCGGATCAGCTTCACAACTTGTTTCAACCTGCTCCTGCTCTTGTACATGAACAACAAACGGGTTTGCAATCTGGATGGCAGATGAGGCTTCAGACTCACTTGTTTCAGATTCGAATTCAGATCCATCATCAAAAAGTGTAAGGCGATCTTTTGAGCCTAATAAAGCAGGATCTATGGAATCGTGCTTTTTAGCAAAAGAAGCGATAGCTATCAGACTAACAATGACAACAGTGCCACCAACGATTCCACCAATGAGTAAGCCTTTTTTAGGAAGGGTTCTTTTCAGCGGTGCTTCGCAATAAGGGCATTTTTCAAGGTCTCCTTGCACTGGCATATCACAGTTCTTGCATTTGATCATGGGAGCGGATCGACGCGTACTAGTTTTCTTTTCTTTTTTCGGCATAACTATGCCCCTTTCTTTTTTATGTTTCAGCGCAGAAATCCCCGACCGTTCGTGAGAACGTGCGCGGGAGCATCATTCATCTGCATGGACACTGGCACAAAGGTTGTTCCTGATCCAGAAATGTACTCGACCCGGTATATCTTTTGTGAGTCAATGCATGCTCGATCAAATGTACCATAAACAATGTTTTGTAATTTTCCAACCTCATGGAATACCTTTACCATCTCTTGTTGCATTTCGCAAAAAGATTCGAAAATCACTATACCTTTCCATTCTGCTCTGCCTGCTATTTGATCCATCAAAAACAGCAGGCGCGGCAGTAATTCTTGATTCTTCCGGCATGAAATCACTACATAAGATACTTGTTGTATACCATTTTTGATTCGGGCCATCGGAAATAGCTTATTAGTTTCGTATGAATATTTTTTTGCTTTTGAAATTAAAGTGGCAATAGAAAGCCATTCCAGCTGCTCTTCTACTGTTAGCTGTCTCTCCTGTTCACTTTGCGGATGCTTACGCAGTTCTGCAGTTAGGCTTACTATTTTTTGTGTGGCTGTTAATTTCGGCATAAGATCAGGGGCTTTTTCCAGATATCGTAATGCGGAGATCTTTTGATAAAAACGTTCCTTGAAAACCGTGCTAATCGTATATGCTATGCCGCTTCGCTGATCGCCATGCCAGATCTCTAAGCGAGCCAGCACACCTGCTTTGCACAGTTCGCTAAGCTGATCCTTGCAGCGTTGCTGCGGCTTTTGCAAATCCGCAAAAATCCATAATAAGGAAGATATTGTAAGAGCCCCATTTCTGGCTATCTCCCTAACTGCTACGCGCTGACGAGATGAGAAGTTTTTCTTGTACATATCATACTCTTGAAATGTATCACTTATTTCGATACGTTGAATTTGTGCGTATTCAACTGAAAAAATTGTTTGCATAGTCTCCTGATATCCCCCCTAAGATGTCCGATCTCTTAATCAGATAAATTTACCCCCGCTTATGCGGGGAAATTAATTTGTAATACTTCAAGCGGTTGCTTTTTGGGATCACCCCCGCTTATGCGGGGAAATTAATTTGTAGCACTTCAAGCGGTTGCTTTCTTTGATCACCCCCGCATACGCGGGGAAATTAAAAAGCTTATGTTCATCTGTTGCTCTTACCTTAGGATCATCCCCGCTCATGCAGGGAAATTCACTTACAGTCCGGCGGTAATGTGTCAAGATATCTTGCTGTTTTCTTCATCTGACTCTGGCACAAATGTTACTGGTCCGTCCTCTGTAGTTTTTTCTACTGCAAGTTTAACTACAAATTTTTTCTCTGGTTCTTTATTATTTTTTAAAGACTCTTTCAGTTGATCGATGTAAGCCTTGTCATCCTTGGTCAGTGGAATATCCTTTCCAACCTTGTCCCAGTTGATTTTTCGCCTTGGTTTCTTTTCCCAATCCGACTTTTTTAAGAAGTGAGTCTTACCTAACTGTGCATTCAGGACTCGATGATCAAGCAGCGTTAAAATTGTAACTTCGGTAAAGTCACGATTTCGAACATCGCTTGCTTCAATGATTGCTTGCCTATCCATTGAGGTTCGCTCTGATGTTGAAGAATTTGGATTTTCCTCGATTATTGATGAAGATGATTTGGATTTCTGAACAACCTCAATCTTCTCAGTGCCAGACAGGTCGGATATCTCTTTCATTTCCTCTGTTGATGCTCGACCAAAGCAAATGATAGTGCCAACGCCCAGCAGTAGACTTTTTAGATACTTAGTTGTGTCATTTTTATTCAACTGTGCCAACGTCTGCATTGCCGTAAACATAACTAATCCGTACTTACGTCCCAGAGCCAGTGCCGGTTCCAACCAATCTGCTGATAAAATGACTGGCATCTCGTCAACATATTCAAATACTGGAGATGGATTCTGACCACGATTTTTTGGTAAAACACGATTAAGCATTGCCTGATTAACCATTAACTGGAACGCAAGTCCAGTTGCGATTGCTGTATCTGTTCCAAGTTTCAATCCATAATTTACGACGATGATATCACCATCTTCAAAAGAATCTCCAATGTGGACACACTTCTCTTCCGGTGCAGAAAATAGGCGCTTAACATATGGATTTGCCAAAAATTCATTGATCATGTTTCGCAGACCATATGCATAATCCCTAACTTTCGATCCAGATTCACTTACCAATTCATCTCGTACATAGTTGAATGTGGCTTCCCACGGAGTATGTTGCAGTGGAACTCCACTCTCACTTCCAG
>ENA-UOOD01004676-UOOD01004676.1-human-gut-metagenome-genome-assembly--contig:-CS67-NODE-4676-length-10477-cov-5.254654_pt1 | contig 10477 bp, 10 predicted proteins | sample MGYA00242464_ERZ724011 | MGnify/ENA metagenome assembly ERZ724011 | reverse complement strand
TTTCGTCAAAGAAGAAGACAGAGTGTTCTCCAACGATATTTCCTCCACGGATGCTAGAAATTCCTATTTCATTTTTTAATCTTTTTCTGTAACAGTTATTCCTATTTAAATTATATATAAATTTATAATTACCTCCTTTATTTATACTATCAGCAAGCATTATAGCTGTTCCACTAGGAGAATCTAATTTTTGACTGTGATGCGTTTCTAAAATTTCTATTTCACTATTAGGCAAAAATTCTGCTAATTGTTTAAGTAGGTTACAAACAACTGCTATTGAATAAGACATATTAGCAGATTTAAAAATAGGAATAAGTTTGCTTGATATAAAAATTTTATTGTTCTGTTCTGGGGTAAAGCCAGTAGTGGCTATAACTAATGGTATTTTATTTCTTTTTGAATATTCCAAAATGTTAAATGTCCCTATTGGAGTAGAAAAATCTATTATAACATCTGGTTTTTGAGGTATTTGACTGAAATGTGTAAAAACATTAAAAAAGTTAGGTTTGGAATTTTGTTTTGCTATTCCACCAATTAAACAAAAAGAATGACTGCTATGAACTAAATTAGCAATTTCTTGCCCCATTTTACCATTACAGCCATTTATTAATACATTTATCATCTATAAAGTCTCCTCTATATTATTCGAAATACAATTAAACTTAAAAATATATAAGCATATTTGTAAAACTTTTTTGTATGTAAAATATCAGTATAATAATATAAACTTTCTACAATTGTACTATATTTATCTGTGAAAGTAACAATATAACTTTCTGGATATTTTGGAAGTTTTATTGTTACCGGCCACATATGTTTTAAAATTATATCCTTTTCTTTCTCTGTTAAATAAAATAATTTTAAAGAGTTCTCTAATGCAATTTCTGGATGTATAAAAGCATGAAATTTCCTTAATTTTAAAGCTTTTTTACTATTTCTCCAATCATATAAAAACAAATCATGTAGCATTGCACCACGAGCAACAGCTTTATAGTTTAAGCCCAATTTTTTAGCTATCATATAACTATAAAATGCAACATTTAAGCAATGGTCATAACAAGAAGTGCTATAATGTTGCTTAAACTCATTCATTTTTTGAACTGTGGGATTAGAAGTTAAATCTTTTATAATATTTTCAAATTCTTCACATATATTATTGTCTCTTGTGTACACTGGAATGCTCCTTAAAATCAATATTTATTATATTATAACACAGATATATATAAATGGTTATAGTAAATTGAAATTTTCTAAAGATTTTTTTAAACGCTGTTTTCCACTTTTAGACATATCTATTAATGGAAGTCTTGGTTTACCAAAATTATAGCCCATCATATTTAGTGCTGTTTTTACAGGAATTGGATTGACTTCGCAAAATAAACTTTCTATTAATTCAAGGCTTTGTAGTTGAGCGAATCTTGCTTTTTCAATATTGCCATTAAGAAAATCATAAATCATATTATGCGTAAATCTAGGTGCAACATTAGAAAGTACAGAAATTGCACCAATACCACCCAAAGATAAAATAGGGATGTTCTGGTCATCATTCCCAGAATATATTGACAAATTATTTCCGCATAATGCGGCTATTTTAGCAATTTGGGATATATTCCCACTAGCTTCTTTTATTGCAACAATATTTTCTGTTTTAGATAATTCTAAACAAGTTTCAGGTAATATATTTAATCCAGTTCTACTAGGTACATTATATAAAATAATAGGTAATGTAGTTTTGTTAGCTATACTATTATAATGGTGAATTAAACCTTCTTGTGTAGTTTTATTATAATATGGAGTTACTAATAGTAAACCATCAGCACCAACGCTTTCAGCATATTGAGACATTTCTATAGATGTAGCAGTATTATTACTACCAGCACCAACAATGAGAGGAACTCTTTTATCTATTAATTCAACAGAAAATTTTATAAGAGTTTTCTTTTCCTCTAAAGTCATAGTTGAAGATTCACCAGTAGTACCACATACAATAATTGCATCAATTCCTTCATTAATTTGATATTCCACAAGCTTAGCAAATTCAGTAAGATTTATGTTATCTTCTGTAAATGGGGTAGCAATAGCTGTTCCACAGCCTCTGAATAAAACCTTTTTCATAAATATACGATCTCCTAAAAATTTGATAATATATAATATGAAAAAAGTTTAAAAAAGAGAACAAATAAAAAAGAAAAATATATACAAAGCTACTGTGAAAAATAAAATAGATGTTGGAGTGAGTGAAGTTACTATTTTAAGAATCCGCTTATTATTTGTTCTTCAGCTTCTTTTTCAGTAAGTCCAAGTGTCATTAGTTTTGTTAATTGCTCTCCAGCAATTTTTCCAATGGCGGCTTCATGTATAAGGCTAGCATCAATATTATTAGCTACAATTCTTGGAGTAGCTATAATTTTAGCATTATCCATTATAATTGCATCACATTCAACATGTCCAAAACATTTTGAATTACCACTAACATTTGAATAGAATTCTTGTGAAGATGTATCTTTAGCAACAGACCTAGAAGTAACATGTACACTTGAATTTTCTCCATTTAATTCTACATTAAATATTGTTTTAGCAAATTGATTTCCACTTGTCATTATTTTTTCAGTTATTACTAAATTAGTGTTTTTGGCTAAATCTCCAGTAGTTTCTCTGACTGTAGAAGAAACACCTTCTATTTGTACAGTTTCCATCTCTAAAGAAGAGTTCTCTTTTAAATGTACAATAGTTTGAGGATTTAAAATTTTATCACCAGTACCATTGCCCTCACCATAATGTTTCTCAATATATTTAACTTTAGCTCCGGGTTCCAAATAAAAAGTATGGATACCATCATGCTCTGAAGTTTCGCAAGTATTATTATGAATTCCACAACCAGCAACAATAACAACATCAGCATTTTCACCAATATAAAAATCATTATAGACAATATCATTAAAGCCAGCTTCTGTTAAAATAACAGGAATGTGAACACTCTCATTCTTAGTATTAGGTTTTATAATAATATCAATACCAGGTTTATCTGTTTTGGTAATAATGTCAATATTGGTAGTTGTATTTCTAGCAACACCTTTTCCATTTTCACGGATATTAAAGGCTCCAATTGGTATAGACTCTATATCAGCAATCTTTTTTAACAAATCTTTTTCTAATTTACTTAATCCCATTTGTAACACCTCCTACTGAATTAACTTTATGACATGCAACTTTTTTGTTTAATAATCTCGGAATCATTTTGTCTTTCGAACCAATATCAGCAATTTTACCATTATCTAACAATATAATTTCATCAGCTATATTTAATATTTTTTCTTGATGTGAAATAACAATAATAGAACCTTTTATTTCTCTATGCATTTTTTCAAATACACTAATAAGATTATTAAAACTCCATAAATCAATACCAGCCTCAGGTTCATCAAATATAGTCAATTTAGATTTTTTTGCTTCAAGCATTGCAATTTCTATTCTTTTAAGTTCTCCACCAGAAAGAGAAGAACTAATTTCTCTATTTAAATATTCTTGAGCACATAGACCAACATCAGATAAATAATCACAAGCCTCAGCAATATTAATAGAATTACCAGCAGCAATTTCAATTAAGTCTTTGACAGTAAGACCTTTAAATTTAACAGGTTGTTGAAAAGCAAAACCAATACCAAGTTTAGCTCTTTCTGTAATAGTAAGATTTGTAATATCTTGTCCATCAAAAATAATTTGCCCAGAATCAGGACTAAAAAGCCCCATAATAATTTTAGCAAGAGTCGACTTTCCAGAACCATTAGGACCAGTAATAGCCACAAACTTTTGATTATCTATATTTAAACTAACATCAGTTAAAATCTGTTTATTATCTTTATAAAAATAAATATTTTTTAACTCTAACATAAAAACCTCCTTGTCACTTTGGGGACGTTCCTTTTTGTGACAATTTGTCACTTATGGGACATACCCTTAACGACAAATATTATACCACATAAATTGGAGAGTTACAATATAAGCTAAAATCAAATAACATATTAAAGTGAGAAGTAACATATTAAAAAGAGCATCAAGAATAATTTTTAATGCTCTTTTCAAAATTTAAAATAAAAATTCCATTAATGATTAAGTTCTATTAAATTTTCTACAATTTGTATAGCATTTGTTGCAGCTCCTTTTCTGATATTATCAGCTACGACCCATAAATTTAAACCATTTTCAATACTAAAATCTCGTCTAATTCTTCCAACAAAGACTTCATCATTTCCAGAAACATTTGCTGAAAGAGGGTAAATGTTATGAATCAAATCATCTTGAACAACTACATTAGGCGAGCGTTTTAATAAAGATATAATATCAGATAATTCAAAAGAGTTTTCTAATTCTACATTAATAGATTCACTATGAGAATTAAAAACTGGAACTCTAACAGTAGTTGCAGTTATCTTAATGTCTGATCTACCTAAAATTTTTCTTGTTTCATTTATCATTTTTTCTTCTTCTTTGGTATAACCATTATCTAAAAAAACGTCAATGTGTGGTAAACAATTATTAAAGATAGGATGTGGAAACTTTTCTAATGGAGTTTCCAAAGAATTATAATGTACATAATTCATAATTCCATTTTCTAAATCATTTATTCCTTTTTGACCTGCACCAGATACGGCTTGATAAGTAGAATAAATAATTCTTTTTATCTTATAATTATCTTCTAAAGGTTTTAAAACAGGCATAGCTTGAATAGTCGAGCAATTTGGATTAGCAATAATTCCATGATGATTTTTAATAACATCAGGATTTACTTCTGGAACAACCAAAGGAACATCAGGTTCCATTCTAAAAGCACTACTGTTATCAATTACTATACATCCTTTAGAAACAGCAATAGGAGCATATTTTAGAGAAGTACTTCCACCAGCAGAAAATATTGCATAATCAAAACCTTCGTCGAAGGAACTCTCAGTTAATTCTTGAACAAGAAAATCTTCTCCCATAAAATGAATTGTTTTACCACCAGATTTTTTAGATGCAAAAAAAACATATTTAGAAATTGGCAAATTTCTTTCTTGTAAAACTTGTAATACAGTGCGACCAACAACTCCTGTAGCGCCAACAATAGCTAATTTGTAATTTTTCATAATAACACCTCACTAATAAATTATATTAATCAAAATAAATAAAAAAACTAAATAAAAAAATATTTTACAATTCTTGTAATAAAAAAAACAATTTGATATAATTTATTAGAACAAAAATTTGTGAATGGAGTAAAAAATGATAGATTTAAACCAAAGTATTCAATATCTAAAAGGAGTAGGCCCACAAAGAGCGACTTTGTTGCAAAAATTAAATATATATACATTAGAAGATTTAATTACATACTTTCCTAGAGAATATGAAGATAGAAGTAATCCAAAAAAAATAATGCAACTAATAGATGGAGAAGAAGCACTAATAGAAGCAGTGGTCATTTCAAAAGTGACTGAAATAAAAGTAAGAAAAAATATGATTATAGAAAAGTTAATAGCAAGAGATGAAACAGGAAGTTGTATTATATCTTGGTTTAATCAAAAATACTTGAAAGGAAAATTTGAAGTAGGAGAGAAATATAATTTTTTTGGCAAAGTGTCAGTTAAATATGGAAAAGTAGAAATATTAAATCCTGTTTTTGATAAAGAAGAAACAAGCCAAAATACTGGCAAAATAATACCAATTTATCCTTCAACATACAGTTTGCCACAAGGAACAATAAGAAGAGCAATTGAAAATGGACTTTCAATAGTAGAAGGAAAATTAGAGGAAACATTACCAACATATTTATTAGAAGAATATCATTTATTAGATTTAAATACAGCCATAAAGCAAATACATTTTCCAGATGATTTTAAAGAATATAAAAGAGCACGTACAAGATTAGTTTTTGAAGAATTATTAGGAATGCAACTTGCACTATTAAATTTAAAACAAGAAAACACGCAAAATGAAGGTATTGAATTTTCAAAAAAAGTAAAAATGTCAGAACTTATAAACAAACTACCATTTAATTTAACAAAAGCACAGCTAAAAGTATTAGAAGAAATAGATAAAGATATGGAACTATCAAAACCAATGAATAGATTGTTACAAGGAGATGTAGGCTCACGGAAAAACAATAGTCTCAATTACAGCGGCATATAAAGCGGTAAAAAGTGGGTATCAAGTAGCAATAATGGCCCCAACAGCAATACTTGCAACTCAGCATTTAGAAGAATTTAAAAAGATATTAAAACAATTTGATATAAAATGTGAAATTTTATTAGGTGGAACAAATAAGAAGAAGAGAGAAGAAATATTAGAAAAAACAATAAATGGAGAAATAGATATTCTAATAGGAACACACTCTCTATTAGTAGAAGATGTAGAATTTAAAAAATTAGGGTTGGTAGTTACAGATGAACAACATAGATTTGGAGTAAGGCAAAGAGGGACAATTGTTTCAAAAGGAATAAATCCAGATGTCTTAGTAATGACAGCAACGCCAATACCAAGAACATTGGCACTTATATTATATGGGGATTTAGATATATCTATAATAGATGAATTGCCACCTAACAGAAAAAAGATAGAAACTTTTGCAGTAAATAAATCTATGGAAGAAAGGATAAATGCATTTATTCTAAAAAATTTACAAGAAGGCAGACAGGCATATGTAGTATGTCCTTTGGTAGAAGAAAATGAAGAAATAAATGCACAATCTGTATTAGAAACAGCAGAAAAATATTCGAAAGTTTTAAAGAGTTATAAAGTAGAATATTTACATGGAAAAATGAGACAAAAAGAAAAAGAAGAAATTATGCAAGATTTTAAAGATGGAAAAATTGATGTATTAGTGTCTACAACAGTAATAGAAGTAGGAGTAAATGTTCCAAATGCAACACTTATGATTATAGAAAATGCAGAACGATTTGGATTAGCTGCACTTCATCAATTGAGAGGACGTGTGGGAAGAGGAGATAAACAATCATATTGTATACTAAAATACCAGTCCACAACACAAATAGCAAAGCAAAGAATGGAAATTATGCAAAAAACAAATGATGGATTTGTCATAGCAGAAAAAGATTTAGAACTAAGAGGAACAGGAGAATTCTTTGGAACAAAGCAACATGGAATTCCAGAATTCAAAATAGCAAACCTTTTTGAAGATATGGAAACTTTAAAAAGTGTTCAAAGTGTTGCATTAAAAATACAGAAAGAAGATCCAGATTTAGAAAAACAGGAAAATAAGAAACTAAGGAAAATGGTAAAAAATAAGATTAATAGAAGAATTGAAATATAATAAAAATAGAAGAGGTACATTTAAGTGGAAATAAAAGGAGAAATATTGGACATAATCTATAAAAATGAAATAAATAGTTATACAATTGCAACCTTTAGAACAGATGAAGAAGAAACCACTGTAGTAGGTTATTTACCTTTTATTAATGTTGGAGATACACTGAGGGTAAATGGCGTTTTTGTAGAACATCAAGAATATGGAAGACAATTTAAAATAGGAACTTTTGAAAAAATTATGCCACAAACATTAGAGTCTTTAGAAAGATATTTGGCAAATGGAATGATAAAGGGAATAGGACCAGCAACAGCTAAAAAAATAGTAGAAACATTCGGAGAAAATACCATAAATATATTTAAATTTGAACCAGAGAAATTAGCACAGATAAAAGGGATAACAGAGGAAAAAGCAATTAGTATTGCAGAAGAATTTGTAGCTAATTGGGAAATTTGGCAGTTAGTAGGTTTCTTAGAAAAATTTGGAATTGGACCACAGAGCGCAGAAAAAATTTATAAAACGCTAGGACAAAATGCAATTGAAGAAATAGAAGCTAATCCATACATATTAGTAGATTTAGTGAATAAAGTAGACTTTACACAAATAGATAAAATGGCTTTAGACATAGGAATTGAATATAATAATGACAAGAGAATAAAAAGTGGTATAAAATATGCTTTAAGACTTGCTACATACAATGGACATTGTACGGTTATGTATGAAAATTTAGTAGAATTTGTGAGCAATTTATTAGGTGTAGAAAAAGAGTTAGCAGAAGATAATATAATAAACTTAAAAGCTAAAAATGAAATTATATTAGAAGAAAGAGAATTAGAAGGCAAAACTGAGGAATGGGCCTATTTAGAAGAATATTATAATGCTGAAAAAAATATTGCAGAAAAATTAATAAGATTAAGAGATAGTAGAAATATAAAAAAGATAAGTGGGTTTGATAAAAAAATAAAAGCATTAGAGAAACAAACAGATATAGAACTATCTGATAAACAACTAGAAGCTATAAAAGCAATTAACGATAATAATATATGTGTTATTACAGGTGGACCAGGTACTGGAAAGACAACAATTATAAAGACAATATTAGAATTGTATAAGCAAGAAGGAAAAAAAGTAGTCCTTTGTGCTCCTACAGGTAGAGCAGCTAAAAGAATGTCTGAAACTACAGGAGAGGATGCAAAGACATTACATAGATTGTTAGAATTAGGAAAGATAGTATCAGATGACAATCAAGAAATAAATACAGAATTAGCAATAACTCCTATAGATGCAGATATAATAATTATAGATGAAGTGTCTATGGTAGATATTTTTCTAATGAATTACTTATTAAAAGGTGTTTACCAAGGAAGTAAACTGATATTAGTAGGAGATGTTGACCAACTTCCATCTGTTGGACCAGGCAATGTGCTAAAGGATATAATTAATTCACAAGAAATAGTAACAATAGTATTAAACAAGATATTTAGACAAGCTGCTAAAAGTAAAATAATATTAAATTCACACAAAGTAAATGAAGGTATAAGTTTTATAGGGGAAGAGTATGAAAAAGATATTTTAGAAGATTTCTTTTATATAAATGAAAATGATAAAGCTAAAATATTAGATAATATTATATCTTTAAGCACAGGTAGACTAAAGAAATATGGAGATTATGACTTCTTAAAGAATATACAAGTTATAACACCAACTAAGAAAGGAGAATTGGGAACTAAAGAATTAAATAAAATATTACAAGAAAAAATAAATCCATTCAATATAGAAAAAAAAGAAAAAAAATATGGTGACGTAATTTTTAGAGAAAATGATAGAATAATGCAAATTAAAAACAATTATGATATTTATTTGGAAAAACATTTAGAGCATACGGAATATGGAAGCGGAGTTTTTAATGGGGAATTTGGAACAATAGTAAAAATTAATGATAGTGAAAAACAAATAAAAATAAAATTTGATGATGAAAAAATTGCATGGTATCAATATACTGATTTGGAACAAATAGAGCACGCATATGCAATAACAGTACATAAAGCACAACGGAAGTGAATTTGATGTAGTACTAATGCCAATATCACAATCATCACCAATGTTATTAACAAGAAATTTATTATATACTGGCATGACAAGAGCTAAAAAACTTTTAATTATTATAGGTAATAAAAATATTATAGAATTTATGATAAGAAATGCAGATAGCAAAAAAAGAAATACAGGGCTACAATATAAATTAAAAAATAATGTCAAAAAATATTGACTAATGAGTTTAGTTATACTATTATATTAATATAATGGCATAGGGGGTTCATAAATTATCTGTGAAAGGAGGTAAACTTATGGACAATGAAGTAATGACAAAGATACTAGAAGCAACGCTAAAAACTCAAACAACAGTCGAAAAATTAAATGAAACAGTAAAAAGCATTAAATATGATGTAAAAGATTTAAAACAAGATGTAGCAAGTATGAAACAAGAAATTACAGAAATAAAACAAGAAATTGATAAACTAAAAGTGGAAATTGCACTAACAAACAAAGAATTAGATATGTTTAGAAACGAAACAAGGAAAAAGCTAGAAGAGTTAGAAACAAGAATGAAAATAATAACAATGGCAATAACAACTTTGTCAGCAGAACAAAATGATACAAGAGAAATTGTGCTACTTTTAGTAAAAGAAGTAGGTACAATGGGCAATAGAGAAAATAAATAAAAATACATAATCGGGGGTAATTTAAAGGAGGTTTTTAATGAACTTTTTTAACATGGCTCTCGATTTTATTTTTCCGCCCATTTGCGGAATCTGTGGAGAAATAAATAAAAATTATATATGTACTAAGTGCTATAAAGATATTAGAAAATTAGAAAAATGCATAACCAATAAATATAATAACAAATATTATAGTGAACACTTATATATTTTTAAATATGAAGGAACAATAAGAAAGAGGATAATTGAATACAAATTTGAGGATAAAGCATATTTATATAAAACTTTTAGTGAAATATTTATAAAAAACAAGACAGTTTGTAATTATATAAAGAAATATGATGTGTTAATTCCTGTACCAATAAGCAATAAAAGGAAAAGAAAAAGGGGATACAATCAAAGTGAATTAATATGTAAAGAATTGTCAACAAAGTTAGACGTTCCAATATGTATGAATGTT
>ENA-UOOD01004673-UOOD01004673.1-human-gut-metagenome-genome-assembly--contig:-CS67-NODE-4673-length-10483-cov-5.420023_pt1 | contig 10483 bp, 7 predicted proteins | sample MGYA00242464_ERZ724011 | MGnify/ENA metagenome assembly ERZ724011 | reverse complement strand
GCCGCCGGGCGCGCGCGGGGCTTCTCGCTTGCCGAGTCCATGGGCTGGGGCGCCGCGGCCTCGGCGCTTGCCGTGAGCCGTCTTGGTGCCCAGCCGTCCATACCCACCGCGGAAGAAGTGGAGGCGGCGCGATGAGCGCAGCTAAGCGCCTGATACTCGACCTGGACACCGGCGTCGACGACGCGCTGGCGCTCGCCTATGCGCTCGGCAGTCCCGACATCGAGCTCGTCGGCGTGATCTGCACCTACGGAAACGTGACCATGCGCACGGCGGTGCGCAACACGGTGGCGCTGCTCGAGCTCCTGGGATACGGCGAGATCCCCGTTCTTGTTGGTGCCGACCGCGCGATCGCCGCGACCGCCCCGTTCTCGCCGTCGGAGGGCGTGATGCGCATCCATGGCGAGAACGGTCTGGGGAACCAGCGCGTAGCCGGGCTCTGCCGCTGCGCGCCGGGCGACGGCCTGGACTTCCTGCGCGAGGAGGTCCGACGGGCGGCCGAGGATGGCGTCGAGCTGCTCTACGTTCCCACCGGCCCCCTCACGAACCTCGCCCACGCCCTCGGGAGTATCTCCGGGCTCGCGGATGCGCTCGGCCGCGTGACCTTCATGGGCGGCGCGCTCGCCGTGCCCGGTAACGTGACGCCCTGCGCCGAGGCCAACATCGCGAACGATCCGGCCGCCGCCGATGCCGTGCTGCGCGGCGGCCTGAGAACTCGCATGATTGGCCTGGACGTGACGCACCAGGCGATTCTGGCGCGCGAGGACACCGCCGCCTGGCGCGAGCTGGGTACGCCGGCGGGACGGCTCTTCGCGGACATGACCGACCACTACATTGCCATCTACGAGGAGAACAACCCGCAGATGGGCGGGTGTGCGTTGCACGACCCCCTGGCGGTTGCCGCGGCGCTCGACCCCACGCTCGTGGGGTGCCTGCACGCCAATCTGCGCGTCGACCTCGAGGGCGCCACACGAGGCCGAACCGTCTGCGACCCCGATCGTTTGCGCGAGTCTCACAAGACCTGCGATGTCGCACTCACCGTGGACGTGCCGCGCTTCCTGGGCGAGTTCCGTGCCCGCGTGGGCCGCGCATTGTCCTGAAGGGCAACTTCCCCTCTATAGATAAAACCCTTATGCCATAATTCGCTGGCTTTTGTGTAAGGCTGGGTCCGGCGCGCGTCGCAAGGCGCTCCCGTGGCCGTCCGGCACGGTTTTGGGCAACAACTTTGATGTGCTTGCCAGAAGGGAAGGGGTTTTGTGGCGCCGCCGGCCCGACGTTCTTCTCGCCAGCCGTAAAGATGCAGGTAACAAGCGTGTGCCAAGCGAGAAGAACGTGCGCTCGCGGCGACGCCATAAAACCTTTGCCCCAAAACCGGAGAGAGGCGTCGGCGCGACGCCGCGGGCTCCTAGCCCTGCTGCTCAGGCGGCCGCAGCTTGGTAAGCGCCGTGTAGTCGACGTCGACGGTGGATGGCTGCATCGGGCCGGGCGCGTACCAGTCCAGCGCGCAGTCGATCCATGCGTTCCAGAACGGCCACTCGTGCGCACCGATGTCTGGCTCCCAGTAGGTGACGTCAAAGTCGGCGTCGCGCAGCAGCCGCACGAGGTCGCGGTTGTTCTCGCAGAGGCTGTCGTCCAGGCCGCACGCCGCGTAGAAGCGCGGCTTGGGCAGCTCGGAGTCCTGCCGGAACTTGTCGATCAGCGCCACGTAGTCCTTGTCGGAGCCGATGACCGTGTCGATGTCGCCGAAGAAGCGCTCGTAGTACTTGCGCTTGCGCGGCGAGCGGCTCTCCACGGCCTCGAGCACGCGGTCGCGCATGAAGGCGCCCGAGAGGATGATGATCGACCCAAAGCGGTCCGGGCGCAGCAGGCCATTGATGAGCGCCGTGTACGCGCCGATGGAGATGCCGGCCAGCGCCGTGTCCTCGCGCTTTGCGGAGAGCGGGAAGAGGCGGCGCGTGAAGTCCACCAGCTCCTCGCTGATGAACTTGCCGTGCCACTCGTTTATCTCGGGCTTGTTGAGGTAGAGCCCATCCTCGCCCGAGGGCATGACGAGCGCGATGTCGCGCGCCTCGGCCGTCTCCACCACGTGCGTGCGGTCGATCCAGTCGACGTCCTGGCCAAAGAGGCCGTGCAGCAGATAGACCGTCCGATACGGCCCTCGACGCTTCTTGGCCAGCTTGTTGCCGTCCATTTTGTCGGCGGGGATGACAACCGTGAGCACCACGTTGCGCTCAAGGTAGTGGGAGTAGAAGTCGACTCTGAGCAGTGCCATTCTTGCCCTCCCTCTGGGCCCGGAGGCCCGGCGTCCGCCCTAGAGGAGCCAGTCAAGCGCCTTGGGCAGCGCGGCGTTCCAGAAGTCCCAGTCGTGTCCGCCACTCATCTCATCATACGTGACGTCCAGGCCGGTGTCGCGCATGCGACCCGCAAGCATCCGGTTAGCCTCGGCGAGCGGGTCCTGATTGCCGCAGGTCATGAAGATGCGCGGGCGCGGGCGGTCGCAGTAGACGAGGTCGGCGGCCAGGCGCGCCGGGTCCTTGTCGGAGCCGCGCACGTGCGAGAGGTCGCCAAAGGTGTGCTCGAGGAAGTCGCGCGAGAGGAAGAACAGGCCGTCGGAGGAGATGACCTGGTCAAAGTCATTGATGATCATCGCCGAGGAGAGCGACACGATGGAGCCGAACGTCTCGCAGTACTTGAGGCCGTTGCGCAGCGCGCCGTAGGCGCCCATCGAGATGCCACCGATGAACGTGTCCTCGCGGCGAGTCGAGAGCGGGAACATCCGACGCGCCACCTCCACGAGCTCCTGGCCCACGAAGCGCCCGTAGTAGTTGTGGACCTCGGGCTGGTCCAGGTAGAACGCGTTGTAGCCGGAGGGCATGACTACGGCGATCCCGTGATTCTCGGCCCAGCTGCGGATGCGGGTCTCACTGATCCAGTCCGCATGGTTGCCCGAGATGCCATGCAGCAGGAAGAGCGTCTTGAACGGGGCCTTCTTGGGCGGGTAGGGGCTCTGCTCCCAGGCGCGCATCTCGTCCTCGAGGCTGTCGCCGGCGTGGCGCATCACCGAGTCCGTGGCGTATGCGGCGCCCTGGTCGTCGACGGGGAGGATGATCTCGAGCGTGGTGGTGCGCATGAGGGAGGAGGAGAAGTAATCAACGCTAATGAGGGCCATGGGGCCTCCTTCGGTCTGGTGAGAAGAACGCGGACCAGTATAGCGTTACGCCGGCGCGCCCTTCTCGACCGCCCTTCAGGAGGTTTGGGTTCAGTGTTTGGCGTAAGACGGGTAGCGGAGGCACAAAACCCCAGATAAGACATGTGATATTGAAGCGGTTGCGGAAAGAGCGAACCCAAACCGTTTTTCGGTTTGGGTTCGTGTCACCGGTCGAATTTGCTATCCGGTTGGAAAAGCCCAGTTGGCATCAATCCGTGAGCGCGTTTGGAGCGAAACCGCGAACCCAAACCGCATGGGAGCGTCGTCGAGGGCGCCAGAAAATGGACGGAGGCCCGCAGGACTGGGTCCCGGGGCCTCCACTTCGGCAGCTGCCAAGCTATAAGCTCTACAGAGCGAGCACACGCGATTCGTTCTCGTCATGTCCTCGCGCCCTGCGCGCATGTGTATCATTCCCCAGCGCGCGACCGGTGACCATGCTGCTCCGGCGAACGGTAGCTTTCACCGCCGGAGCACATCTCGTCGACAACTCCTCCACATGCGCTAGGATTTGTCAGGTGAACACGACGGCCGTGCCAGAGGCGAAGGAGCGGACATGGCAAAGAAGACCCCGAAGATGACAGCCGGGCGCAAGAATCCCTCGCAGCCCCGCTTTGACGACAAGAAGTACGGCAGGGCGCTCTTCTCGGCGACCTTCGACTACAACGAGCTCTCGTTCGCCCGGGCCTCGGAGACGCTCGGCCATGGCATCCGCAACGTCGTCACCGCCGCCGCCTTTGTTGCGCTTCTCGCGCTCGTGGTCGTGCTGTTGGTGGACGAGAAGCCCACGGTGCTCGTCTTTGTGGTCTTTGCGGCGTCGCTTGCCCTGGTCTTTGCCACGACGCGCTGGGACTACCTGCAGATGCGCTACGCGCGCCGCACCACGCTCGCCCCGACGCCCCCGAGCGAGGTGCGCCACGTCGTTGTGTGCGAGGACAGTGCCCACATGGAGAACGAGGCAGGCCCGATCGGCGACTTCGACCTCGCCGACCTGCGCACCGTCCGTCAGAACAGCGACTGCGTGGTGGCCGGGTTCGGTGAGGGCCGCTACATCTACGTGCCCCGCGCCGCTCTGAGCGAGAACCGCTTCCGCGAGCTCGGGCGCTTCCTCAAGACGCGCCTCGCCGCCGCAGGCGCCAGGAGCTAGTCCGCGAGCAGCGGCTCCATCTCAAAGGTGAGGCAGTTCACGTAGCCGCGGTTGGTGAGGCGCAGCTCCGGCACGCACGCGAGCGACATCACGCCCATCGTCATGAACGGCGAGGGCATCGTGCAGCCCATCTGCTCCCAGGCCCTTCTCGCCCCCGCGACCTTCTCGGCCACGACTTCCACGCGCTCCGTGCTCATGAGGCCGCAGACCGGCAGCTCCACGAGCGCCAGCACCTTGCCGTCGGCCACGGCGACCTCGCCGCCGCCGCACTCCGCGAGCGTGCGCGCCGCGAGCGCCATGTCCTCGTCGTTGTCGCCCATCACGAGCAGGTTGTGCGCGTCGTGGGAGACGGTCTGCGCGAGAGCGCCGTGGATCCCGAAGCCCGTGACAAAGCCGAAGGCGTGCGTGCCCGCCGCGTCGTGGTGGCGGTCAAAGACGGCGACCTTGAGGATGTCATGCGCGGGGTCCGCCTGGAGCGCGCCATCCACGACCGGCACCTCGACGATCGCGTTGCGCGTGATCGTATCGCCGGGCTCGATGGTCATCGCGCGCACGCGCGCCGTGCCGTCGGGCAGGTCGACGGGGATGCGGAAGGTCTCGACCGTGGGCTCGAGGCCAAGGTTCATCGTGTGCGTCATGAAGTCGGGCCAGGCGTAGGGCTCGACCGAGAAGAGCGCGCGGCCGTCCTCGGCGACGAGCTCGCCATCGATGAAGACCTTGCGCGCGAAGAAGCCCTCCAGGTCGTCGAGAAGGACGATGTCGGCGCACTTGCCCGGCGTGACGGAGCCCATGTCGTTCCCAAGGCCGAAGTACTCCGCGCAGTTGATCGTCGCCATCTGCAGGGCGGTCACCGGGTCCAGGCCCAGGCGCACGCACTCGCGCAGGATGCGATCCATGTGGCCCTCGTCCACGAGCGTGTGCGGGTGGTTGTCGTCCGAGCACAGCAGGCAGTGGCGCGTGTCCACGCCGCTCGCCACGAGCTGTGGAAGGTAGCCGGGGAGGTTAAGCCACGCCGAGCCCTGGCGCAGCTGCACCCACATGCCCATGCGCAGCTTGGCGAGCACCTCGTCGAAGCTGCCGGACTCGTGGCAGGAGGAGACGCCGGAGGCCACGTAGGCACTGAGGCCGCGGTCGCGGTCCGGCGAGGGGAAGTGGCCGGTAATCACGCGGTCGGCGCGCAGCGTCTCGCGCACCTCGTCGAGGGCGTTCTGCTCGCCGGCCAAGATGCCGGGGAAGTTCATCATTTCGCCGAGCGCGACCACGTTGTCCCAGGTCATGCTATCCGCGATATCCGCGGCGGTGACCTCGGCCCCCGTGTCCTCCACGCCCGTCACGGCCGGCACGCAGGAGGGCGGCGTCATCATGGCCTTGAGCGGCACGCGGCGCGCGTCCTCGAACATCGCGCGCACGCCCGCCATGCCGGTCACGTTGCCGACCTCGTGCGGGTCGCAGAAGATGCCGGTGGTCCCGTGCGGCACGACGGCCCGCGCGTACTCGGCCGGACCGATCATGGCGCTCTCTATGTGGATGTGGCTGTCCATGAGGCCCGGCGCGGCGTAGAGCCCGGTTGCGTCCACGACCAGCGTGTCCGGCCCGATGCAGTGCTCGGCCGTGTGCTCGCCCAGACCGAGGTAGGCCACGCGCCCGCAGGCCACGGCGATGTCCGTATCCGGCAGAATCTCGTGCGTGGTCACGCTCACGAGGTTGGCATGGCGAATCACCAGGTCTGCGGGCTGGGCGCCCTGCGCCACGCGCACGAGCTCGTCGTTGCACTCCCAGAGCGGAACCTTGCAGAATCGGTTGATCATGACAGCCTCCTTGTGAGCGACGTTTGGACAAGGGTAGCGCGTGCGTGGCGCGCTCGCCCCGACTTTGCTAGAGTGTTCCGCGAGCGCGTTCGGTGGGTTCGGGTGACGTGACACCTCGAACCTGGTCAGGGCCGGGAGGCAGCAGCCATAAGGGGCCTCTTGCGGGCACCCGTTCCCACCGAGCGCGCTTTTCTCATGCCGAGAGGAGCCACCGTGAGCGACCTGCCCTCGCGCCGCCTTGACCCGCGCATGCTGCGCGTTTGGTACGTCTCGGACGTCATCGGCATCGTCGTGGTTGCCGTGCTGGCGGTGGTGGCCTGGGCGATTGTGCGCCACCTGGGCGGCGACGTCTTCTGGGTCTATCTGATCGGCGGCCTCGTGGAGCTCGTCTGCGTGGGCGACCTGCTCGTCTCGCCGCGCGTGGAGATGGCCACCTGGCGCTACGACGTCACGCCCACCGACGTTGACCTCTACCACGGCGTCTTTGTGAAGAAGCGCGTGCTCGTGCCGCTCGTGCGCGTCCAGCACGTCCAGACCAAGCAGGGCCCCATCCTGCGTGCGAACGGCCTGGCCACGGTGACCGTCTCCACCGCGGGGGAGAGCTTCGAGATCCCCGGCCTCGCCGAGGCCGACGCCGCTGCGCTGCGCGACCGTGTGGCCGAGCTCGCGCGCCTTGCCAAGGAGGACGTGTGAGCGCGGGCGAGAAGGACGGCGAGCATCGCGCCAACCCGCTCTCCGTGCTCGTCGAAGCGCTCAAGATGGCCTGGGGCCTAGTTGTGCTCGTGGCGCTCGGCCTTGCCGGGGACTATTTCGCCGGAGACGCGGGAGCCCTGCCCAAGCTTGCCATGATCGCCGCCGCGATCTTTGCGGCCTGCCTGCTGCTCAGCTTCGTGGTCTGGCGCGTTCGCACGTGGGAGCTCGCCGACGAGGGGCTCGTCGTGCGCTGGGGGCTGCTCAGCCGCCGCCGGCTCACGGTGCCCTACGAGCACATCCATACGGTTTCGATGAACTCCACCCTGTTCGAGCGTGTCTTTGGGCTGGTGACGCTCGATCTTGACACGGGCGCGGCCGCGACCGAGGGCGATGCGTCCAAGATCTCCGGTCTGCGCGAGGGCGAGGCGGAGGCGCTTCGCGCGGAGCTCTTCCGTCGCAAGCGCGTCGTGGCGCCGTCGGGCGAGAAGGGCGTGGATGTCCCGGGTTCGTCGGACGTCTCGGAGGCCGAGCGCCCGCTTGCCGTCTTCACGCTCGAGAGCCGGCGGCTCGTACTTGCTGCCGCGTCGCACATCAGCGCCGTTGGTCAGGCCTTCGCGCTCGTGGTTCTTCTCGGCAACGGTCTGACCCAGCTCGGCGAATGGGGTCTATTCGACCTCGAGGGCGCGGGCGCGGGGATCGCGGCCGCGGAGCTCCCGGCGCTGCTGCCCCTGCTCGCGGGTTTTGTCGTCTCTGCCCTGGTGCTCGGCGCGGTGGTCTCGTTTGCCATCAACCTCGTGCGCTACGCGGGGTATCGCGTGGCGCGCTACGCCGACCGGGTGGTCGTGGAGCGCGGCCTGATCTCGCGCGTGTCGCGCACGGTCGTTGTGGGCCGCGTGCAGTACGTGGTGGTGCGGCAGGGCATCATCCGCCAGCTCATCGGCTACGCCGAGGTGAGCGCGCAGGTGGTCGCGGCCCCCGGGGAGTCTGGCGGCGAGCCTTCCGGCAGCGTTCTGCTCCATCCCTTCGTGCGCCTGGACGAGCTCGACGCGTTTCTTTCCGAGGCCCTGCCGGACTACGCGGGCGTACTTGGTCGCGTGGAGCTGCGGCGCCTGGGGCCGGCCGCGCGTCGCCGCGCCGTGGTGCGCGCGGTTATCTGGTGGCCGTTTGCCGTGGCAATCGTGTGCGGGGCGCTCTGGCTCTTTGGCCTCTCGGGGCTGCTCGAGAGCGCGGCGTGGCTGCTGCGCCCGACCCTGATGGCGGCGGGCGCCCTGAGCGTGGTCCTTCTCGCGGTCCTGATCTTTGACGCGTTGCGTGCCTGGGGTGCGGCGCGCTATGGTCACACCGCCCGTGAGCTGGTGCCTGTTACCGGCGGCCTTACCCGACGGACCGTGATCGTGCCACGGGCGCGCCTGCAGCGCATGTCCGTCTCCGCGAGCCCCTTCCAGCGACGTGCCGACCTGGCAACGCTCTCCGTGCGCACGGCCTCGGGCTCCGAGGACGGCCTTTCGCTGCGCGACCTTCCCGCGGACGACGCTGACGCCCTTCTCGCCTGGTTCCGCCCTCGGGGTCGCGAACTCAATGGTCCCAAAGTGACAGACTGACGCTTCTGGTGGTCAAAAACTGGCGCTATTTCCCCACTGAGCGGCACGCCGCAGCAAAGGCCCCCGGCGTCGTTGCCGCAGGCGAGAAGAACCTGTGGGCGTAGGGCGTCGCGCCGCTGCCGCGGGTATACTGGAACCTCGGAAACCAACGCGCCGGAGGCCGCATGGAATCGCTCTATACCAAGTATCGCCCGCAGACGTTCGATCAGGTCGTGGGCCAGTCGCACGTGGTCGAGACCCTGAAGCGCGCCGTGCTCGAGGGCCGCACCAGCCACGCCTACCTCTTCTGCGGACCGCGCGGCACGGGAAAGACCACGATGGCGCGCATCCTCGCCAAGGCGCTCATGTGCGAGAGGGGCCCGGCCGCGCTGCCCGACGGCAGCTGCGAGCAGTGCCGCCTCATCGCGGCGGGCGAGCATCCGGACGTCATCGAGCTGGACGCCGCCTCGCGCACCGGCGTGGACAACGTCCGCGAGGAGATCATCGGCCGGGTGAGCTACGCCCCGGTCATGGGCCGCGCGAAGGTCTACATCATCGACGAGGTCCACATGCTCACGCCGGCGGCGTTCAATGCGCTGCTCAAGACGCTCGAGGAGCCTCCCGAGCACGTGGTCTTTGTCATGTGCACCACCGACCCGCAGAAGATTCTCGCCACGATCCTCTCCCGCGTTCAGCGCTTTGACTTCCACGCGATCGGAAACGACGAGATGCAGGCGCACCTTGCCTACGTCTGCGGTCAGGAGGGGTTCACCTATGACGCCGCGGCGCTCGAGCTCATCGTGCGGCACGCGCGCGGCGGCATGCGCGACGCCCTGACCTCGCTCGAGCAGCTCTCCGTCTTTGGCGCGGGCCACATCGGGCTCGAGGCGACCCAGGACCTGCTCGGCGAGGTCTCCGGCTCCGTGCTGGGCAAGATGGCGCGCGCGATGGCGCGCCGGGACGTGGCGACGCTCTTCGGCGAGGTCTCGAAGCTCGCCGATGCCGGCCGTGACCTGCTGCGCTTTACGCGCGAGCTGGCGGCGCACCTGCGCGACGTCTACGTGATGGCCGCCGTCCCGAGCGCCGACGACGTCGTGGCCGCCCAGGGGGAGGAGCTCGACGAGCTGCGGGCGGAGGCGTCCGCCTTCGGCTCGTCCGACCGCGTCGCGCGCTCGCTCTCCATCCTCGGGGAGGCCTCCGGCGAGATGCGCACGGCCCCCAACCAGCGCCGCGTTCTGGGGATCGCCCTCACGCGCATCGCCCGCCCGGAGTCCGACCTCACCCTCGAGTCCCTCGCCGAGCGCATCGCCGACCTCGAGCGTCAGGTTGCCATCCTTGCAACGCCCGGCTCGTGCGCCGCTGCGACGCCGACCGTCCAGCCCGTCCCCGCTCCCACCCCTGCTCCCGAACCCAAACCGCAAAGTGGGTTTGGGTTCACCCCCGAGCCGACCCCCCAGCCGGCGGTTAACGTTTCTGCAGCTCAAAAGCCTGCCGAGGAAAAGGGTGCCGTTGTGGCGCCTGTCCAGGAGCCGGTTTCTGAACCCAAACCGGCGGGGCGCGCCGAGAAGGACGGGAGCTTTGGGTCCCCCTCCGGCGTCCAGGGCGCCGGACGCACCAACGGCGACCTCCAGCGCACCTGGAAGCAGGTCGTCGACCAGCTCGTGAAGCAGGCGCCGGCAAAGGGCTCGCTGCTGCTCTCGTCCACGGCCGTCTCCGACGACGGAACGCGCCTTACGGTGTCCCTGCCCAAGGGCTCGCACTTTGCGGCGAAGATGCTCGAGCGCTCGGACGTTCGCGCGAGCGTGGACCCGGTCGTGGCCATGGCCTTTGGCCCGCGCCAGGTCGTCTATGTGGAATCGAGCCTCGCGAGCCAGGCGATCTCGCGCGCCGCCGCGCCATCGCCCCAGCCCGCACCAAAGCCTGCGCCCCAGCCCGCGCCGGCCCCCGCGCCGCAGCCCGCCCCGAGCGACCCCCAGCCCGGGGGCGCCCCCCCGCCCGGCCCCCGCCCCGACCCCGGCGCGGGCCGGCCCCCCGGCGGGGGCGGCGGCGGGGC